>Ga0070735_10001472_pt1 | contig 22832 bp, 18 predicted proteins | sample Coa_R1_FD_66443 | JGI IMG/M metagenome (GOLD analysis project Ga0070735, IMG submission 66443) | Surface soil microbial communities from Centralia Pennsylvania, which are recovering from an underground coalmine fire - Coalmine... | ecosystem: Environmental > Terrestrial > Soil > Unclassified ...
TAGATTCAAGGACCTGCCCGGCCAGTGCACCGCGACAGACGCGATAGCCTGGTGATCCTCTTTAGCGCCGATGAAAACTGCTGTCTGTTCTGGAAACTCTCGGTGTAGCTCGGGCATGAGAGCCTTCCAGTTCGCTATGCCCCAATCCGTCGCTTGCATCTTGGATGCGATCCCAAAAACAAGAAAGTGCGCCCCACCCAGGGGCCGCAACGCGCTGGCAGCGCGCGCACGTTCCTCTTGCGTCAAAAGGAGGGACCAACTTGTGCAATCATTCAAGCGCGCATCGCCCAGCGGTGCCAGGCATCGTGCGAGCCTGCTCGCCTCCGATTCGTAACGACCCGTGACTGAATCGTAGTGGTGGTTCGCGAGACCACCTAGAGGAATGCCAATGATCTTCTTGACGCCGCACAAACGGAAAAACTTTTTATCTCGCCTTGCAGCGGATTCTCCTCGTGGCGGAGCAAGATATATTACTGTCGAGATTCTCAAGCTTCGGATTTTCCACCACAGTTTAGCCAGACTGGAGATATTTCTCGCACCAACGGAATAAGTCAGATAGTCATCGATGAGACCCGATTTCCCGAGGACCGACGCCGCGGCCGGGGCTTTCGCGTGAATCGGTGTGTTCGTCAAGAGAATGCGCTCGCTTCCCGCAAAAGTTCGGGCAATAAGATGGAAACATGGGAGCGCCACCAAGGTGTCTCCCAAGCTGCCGATCCTATAGATGAGAATCCTGTTTCGTCGGGGCACGGAAGGTCGCTTTCTTTACATCGGACTTAGACGGAGAAACTTTTTCTTATACGACCTGGGAGACATTGGGAACTGAAGCCTTGGCAATAAGTTTAGACGTGCTGAAACCTTCGACGAGGGGAACCAGGCAGACCCTTCCTCCCCACGAGCGGACCTGCGTCGCTCCAACCACCGTGTCCTCGGCGTAGTCTCCACCCTTGACCAGTACATCGGGACGAATATCGCAAATCAACTCAAGCGGTGTGCTCTCGCCGAAGACGACGACAGCATCGACCGCCGAAAGCGCGGCCAACACTCTCGCGCGTTCCCGCTCGCCAATAATCGGCCGGGACGGCCCCTTCAACCGTTTCACAGAATCATCGCTATTCATTGCGACGATCAGCCGATCCCCCTGCTGACGGGCGCGCTCAAGCAGGCTGATATGACCAACATGAAGTAAATCGTAGCAGCCGTTCGTGAAGACGATCCGCTGGCCCATAGCTCGCCACGCTGCTATGCGAGCGAGCAGGCGGTCCCTGGTCAGCAGTTTTTCTCCGGCCTGGAGCTGGATATCTTGCGAAAGGACCCCGATCAGTTCGTTCCGGTCGACCGGAACGGTGCCGACCTTGCTGACGACAATGCCTGCCGCCACATTTGCGAGCTCGATCGCAGTCTGGACCTCAAGTCCACAGGAGAGGCACAAAGCAAGCATCGCGATAACGGTGTCCCCTGCACCGGATATATCGAATACTTGCCGGGCTACTACGGCCGCGCGCGTGCGCTTACCCTTTTGCACGATGGCGATTCCCTTTTCACTCAGAGTGACAGTCAGGAAATCGAATCCATTTTCCTCGAGTAGTTTCTCGCCGAGATCAAAAAGCTCCTCGAGGTCAGCACCTTGGTAACCGGCGGCGACAGACAATTCCGGGATGTTTGGACACACAGTAGTGGCATGCCGATATTTCCCAAACGAACGCGATTTCGGGTCAACCAAGACCGGAATCCCGAGGGCTCGAGCCTCGCTGATAATCGTGTGGCACACGTGGTCAGTCAAAACGCCCTTGGCGTAGTCGGAAAGGATCACGGCCGAGCATCCGAGGATCACTTCCCGGGCTTTCTCGACTAACGTCTCGTGGGACCCGCCGAAATGGTGGCCCCTTTTCTCAAAATCGAGACGAAGCATCTGCTGATTGCTGCTCAGGATGCGCAGCTTAGAAATGGTTGGAAAATCAGTGACGGACACCAGGGCGTGATTCACACCGGCCCCACTCAACTCCGTCGTTAGTATTTTTGCATCTTCATCTTCGCCCACGAATCCAATGACTGTTGCTCCGGCTCCCAGTCCTGCCACGTTCATGGCCACGTTTGCGGCACCTCCGGGGCTATGCGTCGAGCGATTGCCGTGCACAATAGGAACGGGCGCCTCAGGGGAAATTCGCTCCACAGTACCCCAGACGTATTTATCCAACATAACGTCGCCGACCACGAGAATGTGCCCGTCGTCCCAGTGGTTCTCGACTAACTCCATCACACGATGCAGGGCGTTGTTCATTGCTGACCTGCTTCCACCCGCGCATCCTCAGAGCAAACCGCAAGCTCTACCCAGTCGCACAGCAAATGTCCGACCAATATGTGTGCTTCCTGAATTCTCGCCGTATCCTTTGACGCCACCTTCAGGGCGACGTTGGCAATCATCGCCAATTCACCTCCGGTCAGTCCTGTGAAGGATACGGCAAATGCGCCCATTTTCCTGGCTTCCTTCAACGCAGCGCAGACGTTTTGGCTGTTGCCTGAGGTAGAAATACCAACTACCACGTCCTGCGATGTGCACAGCGCTTCTACCTGCCGCCTGAAGATTTCATCGTAGCCGTAATCGTTGCCAATGGCAGTCAATATGGAGCTATCCGTGGTGAGTGCCACGGATGCGAGGCCCCGCCGTTCGCGACGAAATCGGCCAACAAATTCCGCTGCGAGGTGCTGACAGTCAGCCGCACTCCCGCCATTTCCGCACCACAACACTTTACCCCTCGCCAAAATTGCTTTGCTTATTCGGCCAGCAATCGACTCTATGAGTTCCCGTTGTTCAATCAGCTGCCGAACAACTTCTAAGTGATCCTCGACTTGCTGCCGGATGAGAATTTCCGGACTCATAGCTAATTGAAGCTCTAGTGGCGTACCGCCACGTGCTTGGGCGTAATCGATTGAGTGATGGGCCGTCTGGGTCATTGGAATCCTCCCGGCGTTCGCTACCACAGGCCTCAGAAGTTAATTGTCAAACTGAAGAAATTCCGATCATTTCGGTTGTATCAAGCTTCGAGGATTCTCAGTCTAGGGAGCTCCCGCGGGAGTCGCTGCCAAGATAGGTCACGCACCGTAGATTTCTTATCCGGCGCGACTCGATCGAGCATTTCAGTCAAAACGTCTTCATTCATGGTCCGGTTTTTCAAACAGCGAAGGCGGCTGCTTGTCCCAATTTTCTCTCGTAGGCTCTTGTCGTTGAGAATCTTCATGCATTTCCAAGCACACTCGTCTGGGTCGCTCCAAAAAACGCCTTCTTCATCTTCCTTGTAAAGCTCGGTGTGCTCAGACGTGCGCTCCGCGCACAACACACCCTCCAGGGAAGGTATTTCAAAGGACCGGGTCGTGCTCAGGTCCCGATTTCCCTTCGAGAGTAAGCCCAAATTTACTTTCGCGCATTGGAGAACCTTGGCGTATTCCTCGTCCTCGTAAAGCCCGGGGCCGCGCCACGACGAGCGTAGAGCGGCCCACTCCCGAGCCCTGTCCCAACGGCAACCGTAAATTGACAACGGGACGCCGGATTGAATCAAACGCGCCATGAACGGTCCGCGTTCAGGCATCCAAGTGCCGACAAATAGGACCTCGGTGCCCCATTTTCGACGATCTTCTTCGGTAATGTGCCTTGGCGAATGTGCGATCTCATCCGCAGACATATACACGCGCAGAACATCGCGAGCACCCCGGTTTAACGCTTCAGACACGTTACAATCGCGAACGACGACCACGAGGTCGTATAGGCTTACGCACTGCAGATACAGTCTCCAACGTCTCCCATCTCGTCTGCTGAATGGATCATCAATGTTGTAATTGAGGACTGTCCCGAAGCGCCTCTTCAGCTCAAGAACCAGTGAAGGCCCGACCAATTCGCCTCCATCGACGTAAACAAGGTCAAAGGTCTGGGACGGAATCCTGGCGAGCACGTGTCGCCGCACGTACTCTTCCAGAAAAAGGCTTCCCATATGCCAGGTCCAAAGACCCACAAGACGGTTGCGTGGGAAAAAAGAGAAAGGATCGATGACAGATACATTATACCCAAGCCGCCTGAAAGCCTTGGCGCGATGGCGGGATGTACCGGAATCCCGTCCGATGAAAAGGATCGCCGGGCTCATCCCTCACTCAGTTCCGCAAATAATTGATACATCGTCTCACCATATCCTTCCCAACCGCCGATCGATTTCATGCGTTCAAGGGCCCCTGAACTCATTCGCGATCTGAGGTACCGGTCATCCGCCAACATTTGCATGCGGTCAGCAATGGCGGCGCTGTCGCAAATGGGTACGATGAAACCTTCCTTCCCGTCCGTGAAAAGGTCTCGTGCCCCTGTATTCTCCGAAGCAATCACCGGGCAACCGCACGCCATCGCCTGGGCTAGAACAAGTCCAAAACCATCCTCGACACTTGGAAGGACCATCGCGTGGCTGCTGCTCATGATTTCTTTGAGTTGCTGCGGTGGCACGTGGCCCATCACCGAAATCCGCTCATCACGCCGTAACTGTCTAATGAGGTTTTCAAAGTCAGCCGAGGCAGATCCAACCAGCACAAGGCGTTTGCGTCCGCAGTTGAGCTGTTGAAATGCATCCAGCAGATAGCTCACGCCCTTCCTTACACAAATATTGCCGACAAACAGTATCTGGAATGTGTCGTCACTTCGCTTGGCGCACGGATAGAAAGTGTCGAGGTCCACTCCGTAGGGAGCTAACTTCATCTTCTTGCGATCGACCCCGGCGTCGATAAACGTGTTAAGCGAAAATGTGGACGGGACTGTGATGGCGTCCGCCGCTTCATATTCTGCTTCTTCACGCGCTATGATTCGCCGGTCAATGCCGGGAAATGGAATTCCCTGCCGGTCGTATTCTTCACGAAGTATGCGATCTTGAAAGCGAATATGTGACGATCCTCGATCGCAGACGTACTTTGCCCCTTGAGATTTTGCCGCGCGGCTCGTGTTCAGCGCTGATCCTGAAAGTCCACAAAAAACCTCGCAGGGAGGCAACCGACACGCTACGTAGCGATCAAACCAGACCCTGTCCTGCCATTCCCACAAAAGGCGAGCCGGAGTATAACGCGGTGCCAATCGCATATAAGGCGCGTGGAGATAGGGAAACGTCTTTACCTTCTGCCTTGGGAGGCCATCTCTCTTGAGTTTGAACCACGGATAGCCGGAAAAAATCGCTGTCAACGCGCCGCGTTCGTGAATCTGGCGTGCGAGATCAAACGTGTGAAACTTGCCAATCGTGGAAAGAACAACTCTCATGTTCTTCATGGAGCAACGGCTAAGCGACACTTTTCATTGTTTGGGCGTATCCGGAAAAGAAAACCAGAAGTGGTTTAGGAATTCGTTTGTGTAAGTGCGTGACATCTTTTCTGGCATTGAAACTATATTTTGTTCCGGACCCTTATGACTCTGGCGTGGCGCGAAGTGGAACCCAGCGGAGAACAACGATCGCTGAAAAGAAAGTCTTCAAGCTGTCCTGTGAATGTTGTAAAGCACTGTGCAGTACAATCCAGGTCATCCATACTTCCGTAAGCAGGAGTGCAATGGCCGCACCGGTTGTCGCAAGCGCAGGAATTAAGAGCGAGGCAAGTCCCAAAGATACGGCGGTTGCAGCCACATAGGCTGCAGCGATGCGAGAATGGCCGTTGCTGGACATCAAAATCACCGAACTCACAGTCCAAAGCGAGGATGCAATTGCAACTAGCAGCAGGACATGGAAGCATGAGGCATTGAAGTTAACGTTGTGGTGGATCCAAACGCGATAAATGAAGGGGCCCAATATCCAAAGCATAGCCCCTCCCAGAAGCGCCAGTCCCAGGGAGACTTGCCAAGCAAGACGGTGCAATCGACGCGCCAAGTCAAAGTCGCCTTCGCCAAAAGCCCTGGAAAGCTCCGGCCACAGGGTATTCGCAATCATGGTCAAGACCTGAACATTGAGACGGGATAATGTTCGCAGCGTCGAAAACGAGACTACAGCGATAGGTCCCAACATTGCACCGATCAGAATCGTGAAACCTTGAAAACTCAGCGCCTGGCCCACCGGAAAAGCCATAAAGGCAAATGCCGGGCCGGCGAGGTTTCGGATTGTCTTCAGGCGTGCATGGCCAATTCCGTAGTGAATCCACGGGCTCAAACGACGGAGAAGAAGAGCATAGCCAACTGTACCCACACACCGAACAAGTAAGTACGTCGAAGCAACTGCCAGCAGGTCTCCGTGTAGGACCGCCACGATGCATGCTACGGCGGACTCGGCAAAACGAAGGATCGCAATCCAAAATGTCCCGGTCGCGAAGTGCCCGTCAGACCTGTATCCACTCTCTAAAATCCCATTTTGCTGTGATAAGACGACGTAGGCTCCAAGTACACTGATGAGTACCGCCGCCTGATGGCTCGAAACACCCGATAGTTTCAGCCAAGGTTGCCACGGGATCCACCAGACAAAGGGGAGCGCCAAGAACAATATAGCGAACGACACAGTGGTGATGAGTACCCACGAACTCTGAAAAGTTTCAAGAGCAGCCTCCCGATCACCACCTGCCACACGCATGGACATATCGCTGCCGGACGCGTCACCTAGCCCCAGATCGCTAAGTGTCAGGTAACTCGGAATAGCAGAGAGCAAGAGCCAATCACCATACTTTCCGACGCCCCAAACGTGCAGCAACACAGGCACGGAACCCAACTGTATGAGGGCGGTAACAGCCGGACTAAGGGCGGTCGCACCAAAGCCGCACATGAGCCGCTGGCGCAGCCTGCTGCTTCGCGCTGAACGTTCACCCATTTCTGCTCGCCCCATGGTCACGCGCGTTCGTCATGTCAAGAGGTGCATACCTTTAGCGTGGCCTCTGCCTTCCGTCGTCCCTTCCATATTGACTTTTTGGCCAGCGTTTGCGCGAAAACAGTAGTCATATCGATCTGTTTGGATCGATATGAGGCGACCGGGACGCTGCACAACCTTGTTAGGTGAGTCCCGAGTCTCAGTGCGAGCGCCATCAACGTAAATGTGGGATTGGAGCTGCCGCCTCCTGGAAACACTGAGCAACTCGAAATGAACAGATTCGGGATGCCGTGAACCTGAAGATTGGAATCGACGACACTGCTGTTTGGGTTCGCACCCATGCGTGTGCCGCCCATGGCGTGGTAGGTGTCGCGCGTGATCTTCAGCCAAGCTTCGCCTTGCTCCCAAAGTTCAGGACGCCAATCGAGTGGACCTAGTCCAAGTCTGTTTAGATAACGATCGACGACTTTTGCGTAGACCTGCATCGTCCGATGCTCTTCCTCCGAAACGCTCCAATGTACGATGGAGAGCGGCATTCCCAGCGGATCGCGTCGTGCAGATAGCGTGATCCGTTTCTCCGCGGTAGGTAATTGTTCGGAATCCAGTCGCAGCCTGATCGTCGCGCGACGTGAAATCGCCCTCCGCTTGCGAACGCTGGCGCACCACGACATTCTTGCGATGTCAGCGGAGCTGCGAGGAAGAACGAGTGCGGCTTTCGCCAGTTTCCTGAATCCCTTTCCGTTCTGGACTCCCTGAAAGAAATCACGAAGCGCCGCGATTCCTGATCCTTCCGGCTCCTCAATCGCAAAGTGTGCCATTACGGCCAGTAATTTGTGTTTGTTCCGCAGGGCAGGGGAAGCCTCGAGCTTCGCCGTGTGAAGAGTGCCTTCAACCAACACAGGAGAGAACAGTCTCTCGAATTCACGTCTAGCCGATGCCGGCACGGTCGCGGCAGCTGCGCTGATATGATCATGGAAATAACGCCCTACCTGATCCGTTGCGTTCCCTATACCACAATCGAATTCTGTTCTTGATGCGAGTAGCAGACGGCAGCTCTCGATTGTGCCCGCGCACACAACGAAATACCTCGCGTAGAACCCGAAGGTCTTTCCGTTGTAACTCTTGGCGATAATCCGTTCGGCGAGACCTTGCTCCTTGCGAACTTCGATGCTCGTAACATTAGCGTGTAGGAAAACGCTGATGCGGCTGCTGGCGATGCATTCGCGCCCGACTGTATTGGCCAGATTACGGCGTGAAAACGCGATCCACTTGGAAAATCGGATATGGACATCCGAACTGCCCGAAGCCGAAGGTTGATCCTGCTGAAATGACTGTAGAAAGTCCTGATCGAGAGGACGACCTGTGACATGCATCATCGCCTGCAATTCAGCATAATAAGGTTCCACGTCTGCGGCACAAATAGGCCACTTCGCCGAGGGAGTTCCGGCCGGCGGGTTGAAAATATCGGGCGTGTACGGAAGGAGTTGCCCGCCCCACCTTGTTGAAGATCCTCCAAACACTCGAAAGCGGCCTTCCGTCGCGCCTTCGTGATGTTTCCCCGCCATCTCGACGCCGTACATTTCTTGACTTCGTGATTCCAGCGTGTGCCCGCCAGCCTCGAGAAGTTGAACGTCGATGCCGCAGCCTGCGAGGCTCCGGGCCAGCAAAAGACCTGCGATTCCGGCCCCCACAATACACACACTGCTTTTAAATTCACTTCGGTCCGGCACTTCGTCTAGATCGATCTGCATGTTCTTATAAAGGCGCTGGTAGCCGATCGTGACTCTTGGCCTGAACACCGTCCGCTGGCGGCCGACCTAAGTTGCATCGGATCCAGGCAAGTTCTTCCCGCTTGAAGCGGCAATTTGAAACTGCGTGAATGTTGGCTCGGAGGTGACTCACTTTCATCATGGATGGGACGACGACTTGAATCCCTGTGTCCGTCAGGATCAGATTGAGGATTACCTCTGCTAATGTTCTATCGTCGCCGGACCTCAATTTACTGCGGAGTTCCGGAGAAACCTCCGGAGAACACGAGAGCTTTCCTAATTGTCTGCGACTCTCCTCTAGACGATCAGGGCCACCAAAAGGATGATTCGCGATGAATATCAAGCCCCGGTTCTGTGCCGCCTTAATATGCCTCCCCAAGGAAATGTCAAATAGATTCACCGGAAACTGCATTGCAGTTAACTGCGTTGGCGTTGACCGGAGCACCGCGGTGATAAGCTCCGGCTCGGCAGAAATACCGACAGCCCGGACCCTACCAGTCGCGACGAGGTTCTCGAGTTCTTCGAATAGATCATCTCGCGTCAATACCGTGATCGAAGGGGAGTGTAAGAAAAGAATGTCAATGTAATCAGTGCGAAGTTGTCTCAGGCTTTCTTCGACGCTGCGCCGTAGAACATCTCTCGTGAACTGTTGCTCCTCAAGCTGCGCTCTAACTTGCCTGCGAATCAACTTACGAATCGACGGGACAAAGCCTACCGCTGTGCGAATAATGGGCATAAGAGAGCGCTTCCAACCGGGCTGTCGCACCGGAACAATCCCGAACTTGGTCGAGAGAATTACGCGATCCCGGCGCCCCCGGAGGAACTCTCCGACGATTGCTTCAGACTCTCCGTATCCGTACGATCGGGCCGTATCGAATAACGTAATTCCTGCATGGTATGCTTGGGACAGGGCCCGCAATGATTGCTTGCGGCCTACTCGACCCATCACAGCAGAACAACCGAACCCGAGCGCAGAGGACTTCCATTTACTCGCACCTAAATCTATGTATCGCATGATTGATTCGGGTAAGAAGAATGCTGGCGCGCTCGTTCACATTGCTGAATGCTACACGGGGGTTTCAACTCAATTTGCAGTTGCGATTGGATCGCGCCCCCGGTAACGAAGCATAAGGGTAATGAGTTTGCGTGCGGCCCAGTATCGAGGCACATAACGCTTCGGGTCTGAGATGCAGCGAAACAGCCATCCTAGATAGAATCGATCCGCCCACATGGGAATCTCGACCTGGTCGCCGCTCAGAAAAGCAATTGCCGCTCCGATGCAATGTATAGCCGGTACCGGGCTCAGATGTTGTTTCAAATATAGCCCCAGCTTTTCCTGCGTACCACCACCTAACGTAACGATGATATGCCTCGGACGCTGCGCGCGGACTCGCTCCAAGAGGGTTTCGTCCGCCATGACCGCTCCATACGTCGGAGCGATATAGACATCGTCAGGCTGCAGCTCGATACCCTGTTCACGGAGCCATTTAACATTCGTGGACGCGCTAGCAGGATTGGCCATGATCCAGAATGGCCGACTGAGATCGCGAAAATCGGGACTCGTCAGCAGTTCGGCAAGGTACTCGAGTCCCGACAGCCGCCGAATGTTGTCGCGTTGCAGGATATTCCATACCATAACCATCAGTGAGCTGTCGGTGATGACGAGATCAGCCTCTAGCAAGGCTTCGCGATAGGCGATATCCACTGAAACATTCTTAAGAGCCGGCGCTGCCGGAACAACCAAAAGTCCTCCATTCTGCAGGAGGTCTATCGCGCGCCGCGCTTTCCCTACAAAGAAGCGGATTCCAAGAATTTGACGGAACTCGGCGGGACTCCCCACAGTCGAGGCGGCGTTCATTGGGCCACCATCGCTAACATTTCGTGTTCGATCCACTGATAGGTTTTCGACAAGCCATCCTTAAGAAGAATCGAGGGTTCCCAGCCGAGGTGTTGTTTGATCCTTGCGTTATCGCTATTGCGGCCGTTTACCCCTTTGGGAGCGTTCAGGTTGTACGTTCTCTTCAAGCTGACGCCGGCGATCTCCTCGACAATGTCCACAAGCTGATTGATGGTCACGAGTTCACTGCTGCCAAGATTGATCGGCTCATGAATCTCGCTTTCGAAGATCGCTTCCGTACCCTTTGTACAGTCATCGATGTACGTAAAGCTGCGGGTCTGATTACCGTCACCCCAGATCTCGATCTCGTGGACTCCTGAGTACTTGGCTTCGAGTACCTTACGGCAGATCGCGGCCGGTGCTTTCTCCCGGCCACCATCCCATGTGCCATGAGGTCCATAAACGTTGTGAAATCGCGCCACTCGGCATTGCAATCCGAAGTCTTCTTCGAAGTGCCGGCACATGCGCTCGCTGAAAAGCTTCTCCCAACCGTAACCGTCTTCTGGAAGAGCCGGATAAGCGTCTTCCTCTCTTAGCGCGACGACGTTCGAGTTTGTCTGTTTTTCCCCGTTGTAAACGCAAGCGGACGACGCATAGAAGAATCGCTTCAGGCCTTGGTCTCTTGCCGCCATGAGCATGTGGGTGTTGATGAGGACGCTGAGCATGCAGAGGGCCCGGTTGTTTTCAATAAACCCGATGCCGCCCATATCGGCTGCAAGTTGGAACGCGACATCGAATCCGGCGGTTGATTTGTAACAGTTGTCCTTTTCCTTTAGATCGAGTGCTAAGTTCTCGACGCCTGCGATCTTTTGGTACCATTCATCGACCGGTTTAATGTCCACAGCGCGAATCTCGCGCGCACCGCTCTCCATAAGTCTTCGTACCAAATGCCCGCCAATGAATCCTCCTGCGCCACAAACAACGACTTTGTGACCTTTGATCTTCATCGCTCTCTCCTTGTTGTTGAAAAAGTGTTTAAATTCGGTCTTCGCCGCCATCGGCGTTCGGCCCGCACTTGCGTGTGAATGTTCCGGTGGAACATACGCGTTGTGGCGTACAGATGCTCGTTGCGTGTCTCTCCTTCCCCGAGGAGAGGGTGGCGATTAATTCAACTAATCGTGAGGAGTGGGCTTTGCGGGGAACCGTTCGAAACTGGCACCCATTTCTCTTGCAGGCGCGACCGCCTGTGAATGTATGCTCAGTTCTTTTGTCTTTAGCACAATCATATATTCATAGAATGCCTGCAATACGGCGTAGTTGAACCCCGCACTGCCGTCCAGAAAGCCGCGCTTGGCTACATACAACAACAGAAATTTCAGAAACGGGCGTGACGGCATGCGATAGAAGAATTCCTTCTGATGGAAGCGGCGTTGGTTGGGATCTGTAGCGAATAAAGCCTCCCTTAGGCTGTAGGGCTGGTTCACCGCTCGGTTCCGCTCGATTTGCCGCGCCTCGAGCGAACTATACAAATTGTGACGGTTAAGCCAATGAGTCATTCCCTTGCTGAACGGATAATGGTCCAGGTAGCCGACAAGCTCTCCCACCGGACCATCCGGGATGGACACAGGATTTACGAGGCGCTCGTATCGCATCTTTTCAGGACGAAACAGCCGCAGATAGTGAGAGGACGCCTGGACGTGCTTGAGCCAGCGATCTCCCCAAAAGTCCCTGCGCTGAATTCGAAACGCAACCTTGGCTACAGGATTCTGCACGGCCTGCTGGATGCTTGCCGCAAGCTCCGGTGTAACACGCTCGTCCGCGTCGATGTAAAGAACCCACGGATGCCGGAACGCGATATTCGCGATCCCCCAGTTCTGGTGCGAGGACCAGTCATCAAAGTGGCGTTGAGTAATGCGGGCACCCATCGCCCGCGCAATCTCCAGCGTTCGATCCGTGCTGTACGAATCGTATACGTGGACGTCGTCTGACCAAGACACAGATTTGAGACATCCTGGCAGATCTTGGACTTCGTTCTTTGTGAGAATGAAGATGGAAACCATCTTAGAATCCGTCTTCCGGCGGGACCTGTCTTCCCTGGTTCGGACTTACCATCGATCTTCGTCGAAGGAACGGTCTCTTGTTCGCAGAGGTCGAGCCGGAGAACCCGCCACAACCATTCCATCCCCGACATCCTTCGTGACGAGCGAGCACGCACCTACGATAGCTCCATCTCCGATGCGAACTCCCGGCATAATGAATGCTCGCGCCCCAACAAATGCATCGGTCCCTATGGTTATGGCTGCGGTAAGCAGGGTCTTCGTCGGATCATCGAAATCGTGAGTGCCAGTGCAAAGATAGGCCTCTTGCGCGATCACGCAGCACGGACCAAGTTCGATTTCACCGAGTGAATACAGATTGGCGCGATCTCCAACCGAACATCCCTCATGAATCGTAAGATGCCATGGTATTTGTATGCGCGCCCTCTGATGAACGAATGGTTTTCCGTGAATTCTGCAGCCAAACAGCCGAAGCCACATGAGGCGCCAAGGGTAAAGCGGTTTGGGTGTCCACTGGCAGAATAGCCCCCACACAAAATCCCATAGCAACAGGCCGACACGCTCCCGCAGAGACCACGGCGAAGCGCCACGAGCCCGTATGGTGTGTACTTTCACCTCAGTGCGCTGCACTAACTGAGGACCTCCTCGAAGTCATTCATATAAAGAGCTGCAATGTTAGACAAGGAGAAACGTTGTGCCGTCCCGACGGCGCCTTCCCTCATTTTTGTCAGCATGCCTCCGTCACTTATGACGCTCCTCAAGGTTTTTGCCAATTCCGCGACCTTATCCTGCGCGTTCTCATCGAATGTCCAACCATTGCTTCCCGGCTTCATGTAATCACGAAAGCACTCCAGTGACGATACGACCGTGGGGCATCCCTCCGCCATAGCCTCTAGAGGAGCCAGGGGCGAAGCTTCCCCCCGACCGGCGAGAGAGGGATATACAAAGACACTTGATTTCTGATACTGAGCCGCCAATCGCTGAGGGTCGTATATAGGCCCAACCCACTCCACAAAATTCTCAATCCCGGTCGATTTCTCGCGCAAGGACTTGAGGTATTCCTCTCCACCACCCCCAAACGCCACTTCCCACGGACCGACCAGCCGAAGCTTCCAATCATTTAAGCCGCTAAATACGAGTTGCTTAAAAGCCTCAATCAGCAAATGAACACCCTTCTGGGGATGCAAGCGTCCCACATACAAGAGACACTTCTCACGACTGTCTTCTTCGGGCAAAGAGCGATTTCGCGACACAAAATTCGGAATCACTTTTACTTTCATAGCCATTTGGGGCGCTTGTCGGCAAATGGCATTGCCGATTACTGTCGAAACCGTCTGCAGCCGCGCCGCCTTGCCGTAGAACTTCATCTGCCCCCTGGGGTAGCGTGCAACGTGGACGTAAATTCTGCCCTTGGCAGCTTTCGGGGCCAGGACGGGCAACCAGAAAGTATTCGTCACCATAATGTCCGCTCCTGGAAGTACATCCAAAACGCGGCGTGAATAGCGCAGGTCGAGCCATTTCAGCCGCACAAGAGAGCGCGGAACATCAAACCCTGGTATGCGTATGTGATGTACTCCCTCAATGTATTCCTCTCGCTTTAGGTCCGGGTGTTCGCGCGAAATGTGAGTTACCTGATGCCCACACCGGACAAACTCTTTTCCGAGGGCAAACCATATCTTTTCAACCGACGTCCCAAAAATGGGTGGTACGGGCATAAATGCGCCCTGAACAATTGTTATTCGCATATCTTTTCTTTCAAGAACCGCGGGCTAACAGTCCGCGGGAAAAGGAGACGTCGTCACTCAGAGCGCCGACTTTGCGCGAAGAATCCCTCTTTTCTTGGATCTGAATCACGGAGGGGTTCCTCGCTTTGCTCGGAATGAGGGGCTGGAGGGCTTTTTCCGCAACCTGCTAAATGCCGCTGGTCGAATTATCTGTGGAACCTACGAAGCCGTCGAGCCCTTCGGCTCGTTATTACTAATTTGTTCCCGTAACATCAGTTAAGATTGCCTCTAAGCTCTCCGCTGCTTTCCTGATTTCAAACCTCGCCTCGAAACAAGCGCGGGCGCGCCGTCTCATGATCAGCCTTTCCGCCGTTGACATCTCCACATAAGACTGCAACAGTCGGCAGATTCCCTGCAGAGTATCTTCCGCAACGATTCCTGCACCGTCGGCTTTAATCTCGCGCCAAATATTCACTTTGTTCGAAATCAGCGCGGGTACTCCGGCAGCTAGCGCTTCAGAAACAACAACGCCAAAGTTTTCTTGATGCGATGGCAGCACGAACACTTCAGCCGACCGCAACGCTCCCCACTTCATGGCGCCACTGATCATTCCCGTCCAGGTAATTCTGTCAGCCACTCCCAGCCGCGTAGCTCGAATGTTCAATTCATTCTGCCACGCGATTTGGTCCGGCCCGGCAAACACTAGATGCCACTCGGGATGTTCGCCAAGTATTTTCGCGAAAGCGTCGATCAATACGTCGCAGCCTTTCTTCGGATGAATTCGGCCCATGAATAACGCCAGCTTTTTGCCTGACAAATCGGGATACCGGTTAAAAAACTGCCGCAACTCTAGTTCGGGATTTCCCTCCGGGTCCCCGATTCCCAAGCGGACCACCACTTCGTTGCAGCGATACAGCCAAAACGACGAGCGGGCTAGCACGCGCTCCTCTTCGCACGTAAACATCACCGCGCGTGCGTCCCGCAGCACCCGATATTCAGCCCAAGGCCAGTACGTCCACTTCTTGAGATGCTTCACCGGAAACTGCTTCTTGAACCAAGGATCAAGCATGCCATGAACAAACAGCACATAAGGAGTGTCAGACTTTCGCAAGGCGCGCCAAGTCCCGAAACTGTGAAACTGCCAGATGCCATTCACGACTACGACATCGTATGCCCTGCGGTTGGCGCACAACCATGGAATGAGCCGCCCACTATACGAATACCCGGTCATGCCGGGACCCAGAGGATAAATCGGCAACGGACACTGTGCCAAGTAAGGTGCGTCTGGAGAATCCAGAGACGCGATTTCAACCTGGTGACCGGCCGATACCTGTGCGATTCCAAGCTGTTTGACGGCTTCGATCGGACCGCCCCCTGCTGGATCGCTATGGCTAATAACGTTAAGTATTTTCACGCGATGCCCACGAGGCTAAGTGAATTTGACATATTGGAGGTTCGAGCTCGGCACCCCTCAACCGAGGCCTCGTATGTCCGGCATGAACGCTTTTCAGAAAGGAAACATCACAATGCGAAAGTCACTTATGTTTCGTTACACAGCGACGCATAGTTAGCGCTTGGCATTTCAGATTCCGCAACCGGGTCTGGTGGAAGGAAGAGACAGAGCCATCTTGCGAGCATGCAGAGCAAGACAATCACCGAAGGAAAGGATATAGACGCGATCAGTCCTGAAAGAGTGGATTCGGAAATATGGTGCTGGTAAGAGGCTACTAACCACAGGAACCACAGCGTGGACGCCGTGGGCACACCTTCCCACTTCGCGTTCCCTAGGAATATCCGAATCCAGTAATAAAAGGTGCCGAAAAACAGAGGGGTCCCGACCAAAACACCAGTCAATGAAAACGCGTTATACAAATTCGCCATGACTCCATAGGACACCTGTGTGGTTGTATCCGCTGGATTCGATTCACCTGCGATATGTGATAAGTAATTGGCAGCCTCAAAAATCGGCTTGCCCGGATACAAGAAGCTGGGCATTAGTAATTTAAAGCCCCAAGTAATGGTCTCCCATCCCGTAAACGCCTGCTGCTGTTCGGTTGCATAAACTAGCCTGTCGGCTTCGCCAACCATTGCTAATCTGCTAAATGCGGCAAGTGAGGGGCCGAAGTAATATTCCTTGCTCCAATGGTCAGTCACCGAGGATCTAAACTCCTGATTGCTTGCAATCCTCCAAAAAATATCCTTGGTTACGGCGGCTCGTTCCTCAAACGAGCCTGTGCGGCCGCCTGCCGATCGGACGTACTGTGAATAGGGATAGATAATTACTGCGTAGTAGAGCAGGCCGACCGATACTAGCGCCCATAGCCGGGTGTCCGCCCAACCGTAGCGCAAGAATCCGACAAGTGCGTAGAAAACAAGAGGTTCGATCGCATCTTGCTTACCGGTACTAAAAATTCCGACCACAGCGCTCCACGCTACGAGACCCAGAATGACCGGATGTGTCATCCATAATCTGGTCTTCAACCGCCACAGGTACATCATGGGGGGAACAATCGACAGCGATTTGAGCGCTCCGAGAATGTGAGTGATCCCGACCCATCCTCCCGTCTGTATGCCCATTCCCTGTGTCGACGGAATTAGCGAGATAAAGAATCCTCCGTAGGTGCAGGTAAAAAGCACGATAGAAAAGGCCAGAATCATTTGAGTACTGAACGGTCGGTTCATCGAGAAAGTCCGCGGACAATGAAACTGTGATTGTGTCGCGGTCCCCAAGAACAAACCGAAGAAACCCAACGCCATTACCCAGGCAGTGGTCTGGGGCGCATGTAAAGTTCCATCACTCGGCTCAAGGAGGAGAGATTTGATGGCAATTGCAACCAGCAAGTATTTGCCGATCAATATGGCATTCAGACACCCAAAGGCTGACTTAATTCCTCCACCCGCGAAAACAGACAGGACTCCGAAAAGGATCGCTACGGAAAATAACAGAGCGATTCTCATATTCGTACCGCATAGCAGCTGGGCGACCAGGTAGATTCCCGCCACACAAACTGTGGAGACGAGTTGTCGTAGCGTCAGTCCCATTGAGGAATCAAATCATAAGGAAACGTCAGTCAGGAACTATGGCACACGGTAAATGGCAGCGCTGGCGGCGGCAGGTAAGATAACTTGCTCAATGTTGCCCAACGCGGTCTTGCGCGCGCTGTTTGGCACGAACAAAATATCGCCGTCGAAAAGAGTCTCGTCCGGGGCTTTGTTCGCCAGAATCTTATTGAGCGAAACGGACAGCTCCTCTCGTCCTGTATCGGTCTTCCGGATGACTTTGGCACGGTTCAGAGCCGCCGTTTTGTTTGTTCCTTGAGCCAAGGCGATGGCTTGAAGTATGGTCAGCCGGTCGTTGTGCTCAATACCAAACCCGCCGGGCTTCCCAACGTCTCCTACTACATAGACGATTCCCTCACGTGAAACGGCTATAGTGTCGCCGGGTCGGATGTCAACGTTTACTCCCGAAGGCGCGCCAGGCTTGCTCCCGAGTCTCGCCGTGACAGGGTGTTCAAAGTCGCCCCGATGCGTGATAAATACGTCCTTGCCAGCCTGCGGATTTAGGCCGCCAGCCTCAGAAATAAGATCAAGTAGGTTGCGCGCTCCGAGGAGGGGGTATACTCCTGGATTTCTTACCTCACCGATCATCGTGATGCCCTGAGTGGCAGACTCAACTACCGTGACGGAAGCATGCGGCTGCTTGAGCACCGCCGCTTCGCGATAGCGCGCTTCAATTTTGCGTGCGGCTTGTTCTGCCGTTAACCCAGCCACCGGAACGTTCTCAGCCAGCGGCAAAGCGACATTGCCGCGTTCGTCTACGCGAAGCTTGCCGGAAAGCTCAGGGGTGTCAAACACATTCAACTCAAGTAAGTCTCCTGATGAAATCTTCGTCGCATGTGCCGAAGGTACGGAAACTGGGTCTGCCACGGCGATCGCCGTGTTCATCGGTTGGACGACCTGGGCAGAGAGTGACACAGCACTGGCCGAAGCCATTAGTAGAAGAACAGAAAAGGCAACTTTTCGTGTCATGTTCATAAACCCCATAAGACGAGATTGTTTGTACTAGCGGCTGGAAACGTGTGAGCCATTACCATTCACCGACTTATATTCACCGGGAAAGTCATGGTAAGACTCCCGACGCTTAGCTGCATTTAGCACGAACCCGATGATGTTCGCACCCGTACGCGCAAGGACGGTTCTCGCCCGCAGCAGGGCGTTAATTCGGGACACCTCCGACCGAGCCACCAGGATGACTCCGTCGGCCAGCGCCGACATGATCAGCGCATCTGCGAACGGCAACACTGGCGGCGTATCAACGATGACATGGTCATATTCCGCTCGCCACTTCGCCATGAAGTCTTGCATTTCAGTCGACGCCAGAATCTCTGTGGGACCTGTTGGTCGAAAATCAGCAGAGGCAACGGTCAGATTCGGCAGATCGGCAAACAGTTGATATCGTTGATACATGGCTGTGATCTCGCCGAGCTTTGGGCTCGAACGCGGACCGGCTCCATATTGCGCGTGAAGCGAGGAGCACCTCAGGTCGGCGTCGACGAGGAGGACGTGCTTTCTCCGTTGCGCGATTGCCCTGGCTAAATTGCAGGCGACGGTTGATTTACCTTCACCCGGCATCGCGCTTGTGACGACCAGTACTTTAGGGGGATTGTTGACCGACGAAAGCAAAATGACGCTGCACAAAGAGCGATAGGCTTCTGCGCCTGCGCCATTCAGGTCTCTAACTGAGATTGGCTCAAATTTCGACCTCAACCCAACCAGATTCTCGGTTTTCTGATTCCCCGTGAAGAGGATTTCAAGAGTTGGAACAGATGCCAACTCCGGCAGATCGCTGACAGCTTCTAGTTCTTCGGCAGTCCCAATCGTGTCGTCGAACGAGTTCCAGATCAGGCCAAGTAGGACACCGCCAAACAAGCCTCCCCCCAAGCCAAGCGCAAGATAAAACTTCCTTCGCGGTTCAACAGGCACCTGCGGTAGTTCAGCGCGATCAATGACGTTCACATAAGACGACGTCAATCCCGAGGTGACCGACGCTTCTTTCATCTTAAACTCCAGCGTGTCGTGAAGTTGTTGGCCTGACTCTACCTCGTGTTTCAAAATCGCGTACTGAGTTGCGTGCTCGTTAAGGTTGTAAGCTTCCGCTTTTTGTCTTTCGAAGTCCTTCCGAATCATTGCTTCGGTTTTTGCAGCTGCATTGTAGTCATTCTCCAGACGAGTCTTTATATTTTCGCGCTCGGCATTAATATTTTCGGTCAGCGACGCTAGCTGCGCCTGCAGTTCCTGCAGTTTCGGATACCCCGTACCATACTTAGCGCTAAGTAACGCGTACTGCGTCTGTAGTTCGGTCTGTTGGTTGCGAAGAACTTGCAGTGCGGTGCTCGGGACTATAGAACCAATTAGCTCGGGATCCCCCGAATCCGCCAGACGGTATCGCCCTTCTTTGACAATCCGGTCCGCCTCGATCTTTGTAAGTTCCTCATTTATCTGCTTCAGTCGGTCAGTGACGATGTTATCGCTTTCGTTGCTGCCCAGAAGATTGTTTTCTCTCTGGAATTTCACCAAGTTCTCCTGTGAAAGTGCAGTGCTATTTCTAATTTCTTCCATTTGTTTTGAGAGCCACTGCGAAACCTGCATAGTGCCATCAATCCGCGCCTGAAAGTTGCGCTGTACATACTCTTCAATGATCGAATTAGCGGTGTCGGCGGCCAGGACGGCATCAGAGTTGCGGAACCGGATCTCCACGATTTGAGTGTTCGGAACCACACTGACAGTCAGGCTGCTGCCGAATCGATCAAGTAGACGACGGCGCACAGAGGGAGGTAGTCTAGAGAGATTCCTCACGTCGGCGCCGACCATGTCTGGACCCGCAAAATGAGAATTTGCGTAAAGTCCCAAGGAATCCATCACATGCGTGGCAACCGTACTGCTACGAATGATCTCCACCTCGGTCTTAAGTCGGCCGTCGACATCGGGAGATACTGATTTGTCAGGATCATCCAAGCCCAGGCTGGAGGAGCGCATTGGATCGATTTGCAGGCGCGCGACGCCTTCGTACACCGGTGTCTTCATAAACGCGTAAATCGCCATCGTGCAGACCGAAAACACCGTGAACCCTAATATCAGAATCCACCGCCTCGCGAGTGTACGTCCTATGTCAGCTATTGACAGTTGCGTTTGAGCGGAGGACCGCGGTTCCATTGCAGCAAGATTTCCTGAAGGAATCTTGGGACGCGCGTATCTCGTTAAGCTTTGGTTGTTTTCAAACATTGCCACTTCCTCTTTGGGCTGGGGCGCAAATCATCGCTGTCGATGCTCTGAGTGCGGTGTTCCTCAGACCGCGCCTGTTCCCCGGACTACTGCGGGTAAGGTCTGGACAAGAATCTTGAAATCGAGCCAGAGCGACCATTTGTCGATATATTCCACATCTAATTCCATCCACTTTTCGAACGGAATCGAGTTGCGGCCCTTAATCTGCCAAAGACAAGTGATGCCCGGCTTCACGCTGAAGCGCCGTCGTTGCCAGTCCTGATCGAATCGCTGGTAGTCGCGCAGAGACATCGCGCGGGGCCCTACAAGACTCATGTCACCGAGCAGAACATTGAACAATTGAGGAAGCTCATCGATGCTGGTTTTCCGCAAAATTCTTCCCCAAGGCGCAATTCGCGGATCGTGTCTAATTTTGAATACCGGGCCCGACATTTCATTCATTGACAGCAGCTGATCCTGCATTTGTTCGGCATTGGCAACCATTGTTCTGAATTTGTACATTTTGAATTGGCGCTTATTCACTCCTACGCGGACCTGGCTGAAAAATAACGGACCCCGCGAAGTACTCTTAATCAGGAGGGCCACAAAAGCGAACAGCGGAGACAAAGTCACCAAGAGGACCGCCGAGACGACGACATCGAGAGCTCGTTTGGCGAGGGACGGCCACGCTTCTGTACAAGTTGCCAAAGCCAGGACATCCGAATTTTGATCAAGATCCTGTTTCTGGGCAACGGTTCTTCTCAGATTGAAAACTGGCGATTTAAGTCGAAGTGCGATCCCATGCTGCTCGCACAGCGATACCAATTGAGCCGCGCGTTCGTAGTACGATCGCAGCGGCAAAAAAATCGCCATTTCGTCCACGACGTTTTGTCGCAGAAAACCCACCAGATCGGGAAATGAGCAGCACCTCGTGTATCGCGTCGCTTCGAAGCTCCGCATTCCCTGCCAATCGTCGTCTACAAAACCTACGACCTTGTACCCAAGGTGGGGGCGATTCGCGAGCTGATCGGCAAAATCAATCGCCCGTTGATTCGTACCTACAATCAGCAGGAACCTACTGTTCTTGCCTTGGCGTCGTAAGCTCATAAGATACGCCCTGGCTGCGAAACGCACAGATACCATCAAGAATGTGCAGCAAGCCCAGAACAGTAAAAGAAAGGTGTAATCCACCATCCCGATGTGAAATACCCTCGCCGACAAGAACAAGAACGCCGAGGCAAGCGATGTTGCTTTGAACACCTCTGTCGCTTCGGCACGGCGTTTCGTAAATCTTTTGGAGACATAGAGCCCGCACTGAGTGAACATGACATGCCAAGTAACGAGAAGCAGTGTGAATAGGAGGCAATTGCCCAGTGTGACCCGCACCCCCATGATCCGCGCAAACGTCAGCCCATTCAACGAGGAATACGCCACGATTCCGGCAAATACGAACGAGGCGACCAAGGCGATCAGATCGAATACCTTGGCCAAGTGCTTCAATAATTGCCGTTTGCTGGGGATCATAGTGCTGAGCGATCGAGAGGAATTGCGTGGCTAGACACTACCGGTAGCTTGATTGATCGCGGCGCATTGATTTCGGTGCGACGCTGAATGGGTTCGACACTAAAAGCGTCCACCTCGACCGCAACGGATTTCTCAAGCAGCTCCGCGGACAGCACAAGCCGATAGGAACCCTTCCGCCGAACCAAAAAGCCTTCGACATCGCAGAGCGGCCCAGACTTTACTCGGACCCAGTCGCCGCAACGCAGAAACGGATGGGGCTCAACTTCAAGATGACTCTCGACTGTCCTGCGGATCGCATCGATCTGTATATTGGGTATGGGTGCAGGGCGGCCCGCCATCGTGAGCATGAAAATGACTCCGGAGGTGGTGATCACCTGAGAATGTTGCTGTGGTTCAAAGCGCAGAAAGACGTAGCAAGGAAAAAGAGGACGTGAGATGTGTTTGTTTCGATCTTTCCATCGATGGACAACTATGTACATGGGAAGAAAAGTTTGCATCCCGCGCTCGGCCAGCCGGTTCATGACGCTAGTCTCGTGTTGGTGCCGAGTGTAAACTGCATACCAATCGCCCGAATCGGATTGGCGATCATTTGACGTCATGTTTACCAGTGGTTCCGGCATTTGCGCGTAGCTCCGCTCTGTGACTTACATTTATTCCTGATTCCTAATAATTTATTCCTAATTCCTAGCAGGGCGCCGAAAAGAACAGTTCGCTACGTTTGGGGCTCCAGCTCTTGATTGTCGCCACTTTCGCCCAACATCGTCTCGTCACTCAAGACGGCAAACCCGCAAGCTTTTAACTCTTTGGTGAGCTCATCGACACGAAGAACGCGCCCTTCGACATGAAGTCGGAGGCCCTGA
>Ga0070735_10001473_pt1 | contig 22826 bp, 16 predicted proteins | sample Coa_R1_FD_66443 | JGI IMG/M metagenome (GOLD analysis project Ga0070735, IMG submission 66443) | Surface soil microbial communities from Centralia Pennsylvania, which are recovering from an underground coalmine fire - Coalmine... | ecosystem: Environmental > Terrestrial > Soil > Unclassified ...
TTAAAGATGTGATAGGGCTTATTGACCGTCAACAAGGTGGAAGAGAAAATATTACGAGTAAAGGATATAATTTTCATGCACTGTTTACCTTGCAAGAATTGTTATACTTTCTCAAGCAATCAAAGAGGTTAAGTCAACAAGTAATAACTGATATGTTTAAGCATTCGAGCAAATTATAATAAAAACATAAGAGAGGATACATATGTTCAAAAGATTTTTCGTTTTAACAACGCTGATAACTTGTTTAGCCAATTTTTCTCATATAAATGCGATGGTTAATCCCAAGCGTATACACACTTATGGACAACGTATTGAATACTGTAAGAATCCAATCGCTCAGAAATTGTTAGGTATTATGGAAGACAAAAAAAGTAACCTGGCTTTTTCAATAGATGTTAAAGATAAAACAAAATTTCTTAGGTTAGCTGATCAGATAGGTCCACACATATGTATATTAAAAACCCACTGTGATATTGTGAGAAAATTTGATAAAGAGTTTTATGTGAAAATGCGTATGCTTGCAGAAAAGCATAATTTTCTAATTTTTGAAGATCGTAAATTTGGTGATATTGGTTCAACCGTGAAGGAGCAATACACTGGTGGTGTTTTAGAGATCGTCAATTGGGCTGATATTGTGAACGCGCATGCGGTGCCAGGTGATGGTGTTATTCAGGGTTTAAGGTCAGGAAAAGAAGATGCTGCGTGTCTTTTGATTGCACAAATGAGTAGCGCTAATGCTCTTACGAATAATGATGACTATGTAAAAGCAACAATAGAGTTTGCTAAGAAGTATCCAAAGAATGTTATTGGTTTTATTTGCTTGGAAAAATTATTGGATGATCCTGGCATTCTTCATTTTACAACGGGTGTGAATCTAGATGTAAGAGGCGATAAGCTTGGGCAGCAGTATCTAACGCCAGAAAAAGTGATCAATGAATCGGGCAGTGATATTATTATTGCTGGTCGCGGTATTTACGATGATTCTACAGCAGAAGCCCAACAAGATCTTTCAGAAGAAGCTTTAAAAGAAGCTTTAAGACAAGCCCAACGATATCAAAAAGCTGGTTGGGATGCGTACCAACGGAGCATTAATAGAGCAAAGTTATAAGTTATAAAAGTAAGTAACTATGGTAAAAAAGGTCATAAAAAAATTTATGACCTTTTTTTATTGTGTTCTATATTTACAGAATACGCATTTGGTCGTACAATCATACCAGTGAAAAAGTAAGTATAATGATTTTTCCATAAGGAGAGGTATGATTTCATCACAATTGCTGATGCTTGGTGGCATCAGTATGCTTGGCTTGGCCGTTATTGCTATTCTTTTTTATTCCATTCGAAAGTTATCAGTTCTCAATCCCAAAGCGGAACAAATTGCAGCCGCAATTCATATGGGGGCAATGGCATTTTTACGTGAAGAATATAAAATAATCGCCATTGTTGTTGCAATTGTTGCCGTAATTTTAGGATGTGTTTTTAAAAGTGTGCTTGCAGCATGGATGTTTGTATCAGGTGCATTAGTTTCTATGTTGATTGGTTTTATTGGTATGATAGCAGCAACATCTGCAAACGTGCGCACCACAACAGCTGCAAAAGAAGGTGGCGAACCTGCTGCATTTATGGTGGCTTTTTATGGTGGTGGCGTGATGGGTTTTGCAGTGGCAAGTTTTGGTTTGCTTGCGTTAACCAAAATTTTTTATATCTTCGGTGGTCATCCTGATTTTGTTGCATTCTTAACCTGTTTCAGTTTAGGTGCAAGTTTGGTTGCATTCTTTGCACGTGTTGGCGGTGGTATTTTTACTAAATCTGCTGATGTTGGTGCCGATCTTGTTGGTAAAGTGGAATCAGGAATTCCTGAAGATGATCCGCGCAACCCTGCAGTAATTGCTGATAACGTGGGTGACTGTGTGGGTGATACAGCAGGTATGGGTGCAGACATTTATGAATCTTATGTTGGTGCAATTGTTTCTACCATTATTCTTGCAATTGGTTCTGATATGCACGCAATGTATGCATTGTTTCCGTTGGTGCTTGCAGGAATAGGATTAGTCAGTTCTATTGTAGGATTATTATTTAACTTATTGTTAAAAGCTCAACCAGCAGCAATGCTGCGCAACGCAACATACGTAGCAATCGTTGTATTTTTAGCGGTAACGTATGCATATCAAAAATCATATGGCATTGATATGACACTCTTTATTCCGATTGTTTTAGGATGTTTATCAGGTGTGGTAATTGGTGCCGTTGCGGAATATTACACGAGTGGTAAACCAGTACAAAATATTGCAGAATGTTCACGTTCTGGTGCAGCTACTAATATTATTTACGGTCTTTCTGTTGGTATGGAATCAACAGCAGCGCCGGTTATTATTTTAGGCATCATTGTTTTAGTAGCACATTATTTTAGTGGATTGTATGGCATTTCTCTTGCTGCAGTTTCTATGCTTTCAACGGTGGGAATTACCATGACGGTTGATGCATATGGGCCCATTGCAGATAATGCGGGTGGTATTGCAGAAATGGCTGGTTTTGGACCAGAAGTCAGAAAAATTACTGACAAACTTGATGCATTAGGAAACACTACTGCTGCAATTGGTAAAGGTTTTGCAATTGGTTCAGCATTACTGACTGCACTTGCAATACTTTCCGCGTATGCGCAAGAAGCTGATATTGAAGTGTTAAATATTTTAGATCCAAATATTTTAATTGGTGTATTTATCGGTGGCACGGTACCATTTGTGGTGTCTGCATTAACAATGCGTTCAGTTAGTGATGCTGCAATGAAAATGGTGATGGAAGTTCGTCGTCAATTCAAAGAAATTCCGGGAATTATGTCTGGTGCAGCGCTTCCTGATTATGAACGTTGCGTGGCAATTAGTACCAAAGCATCATTAAAAGAGATGGTATTGCCGGGAATACTCACCATTTCTGTTCCGATTGTAGTTAAATATGCATTGGGTGTGCATGTGCTTGGTGGTGTTCTGGTCGGTTCCACCGTTGTTGGTGTATTGCTTGCATTATTAATGGCAAACAGTGGTGGTGCATGGGATAATGCTAAAAAATATATTGAAGCGGGTAATTTAGGTGGTAAAGGTTCTGTTGCACATATGTCTGCCGTTATTGGTGACACGGTGGGCGACCCTTTCAAAGATACATCTGGTCCAGCATTAAATATTTTGATTAAATTAATGTCGATTGTTTCATTGCTTTTGGTGTTAGTGGGATAAGTAATTAATAATTAATCAAAAAGAGAGAACTACCCGACTGTAGTTCTCTCTTTTTATTACTGAAAATTAAGTTTTTTTATCTCCGCTTGAAGATATTTTTTTTGATTTTTTTGGTCCTTTGTTTTTTTGAAATAATATTCTGTGGGTTTTTCTTTATAGGTGAGTGCGATTGATTTATCAGCAGCTTGTTCAGTTGTTGTAGGTTCAATATGTTGTATGAATGAATGCATAATTAATTCGTTGTACTTAAAAAACTTTGCACAGTCCTGACAACCATTATAGCTTGTATATTTATCATGAGTATACCAGCAGAGATTTTCATTTGGGTGCATACAGTTTGTGCTCTTGTATCCTTTAGATGAATGGAAATTTTGGTGTCTTTTGTGTAAATTTTCATATGTAGTATTAAGTAAAGTTTTACTTAAATTCATTTTTCCATAACTGACGCACATTGCTACAAACATATTAAAAAGCTTTATCTCATCATCAGTTTGCTTAATAACATCTTCACGGGATCCAGATATATATCTTGTGAAGGTATTTTTTGGACTAAAATTTGCAATAATGTTGAGTTCGCGCTCCATGAAATCTTTTTTTTCATTATCTTTGAGATTTTTAAAAAAATTAATTTCGTTGGCGTTTATTATATTCTTCGACATGAAAGCTATATATAAGACAGTTTGATTCGTACTATCCTTTTGAGTGCTATCTCCATTATATTGATCAATGAATAAATTAAGTAAAGGTAAGTTGTATGTTGCTACTTCCAATAGTGGTGACGAACCCTTTTTATTGCTTTTATTTGGATCAGCTCCATATGAAAGTAATAATTTTGGTATAAAATTATCCGTATTGTTTTTTCTTAAATTTGATTTGTATAAACAATCAGAAGAATTGATTATTTCTTTGTTGACATAGGGTGAGTTTAATAATTGGAGAAGTATATTTTTATACGGAGTTTCTTTAGATGGTTCCAATAAGTGTTGAATTATATTTTTATCAGTTATTTCTTCAATTTCCCTAGATGCTTCATCACATGCCAATTCAAGAGGGGTATATTGACCGGAAGATATACTAGCACCATGTTCAAGGAGCAAGAAAACAGATTCTGAATTACCGATTTGAATAGCTTTGTACAGTGGTGTATCCTTACATTCTGATGGGCAATCAATAAATTGATTATCTTTATTCAGAAATAGTCGTAATAGTTCACTATCAGAAACAACATAATGAAATACAGTCCAATCGCGATGGTCCTTTATATTAATATTAATGGCGGGATCATTAAGGAGTGCTTTTATAATAGTGACAAATTTTGCATAATCTGGATTAGATTTTTTTAATTCTTTTAATTTTTGGCATGTCAAAAGGAGCGGATTAGCACGTCCATCATTAATTTCCATACAATTGTTTTTATTATAGGTAAGCAATAAAGTTACAAGATCCAAATATCCTTTATTGCATGCTATAGAAAGAGGTTTGCTGTTGTTGAGCTTGATATTTTTGTGTTCTAATAATTGAGTAATCATATTTATATCATAACGTTCACAGGCCAGTGATAAAAGACCCAAGAGATCAATGTTGCTGTAGCTAAAAAGTAATGAAAAAATATCTTTGTGATTATGAAGATAGGAGAGATATGCAGCTGATTCATTTATTCTATTTGTAGTATTGAGATTTGATGCATCATGATTAAGCAATTTTTGAACAATTGTACGCTTATGACAAAGCAATAAAAAGTTAGCGATTTGCTTTTTGAGCTCTCGCGGGAATACATATGGTGATAATTGATCACAGATTTTGTCAATAAGTGACATTTTATTAAAAAAAGAAGAAGTCGGCTTTGTATTGTTGCCAACTTTACATGCAATGTGCAAAGGAGAATAACCATCAAGGTTTTCTAAGGTAATTTTTGTATCTGTATGTGCAAGTAATAGGTCTACAATTTCTTCATTACCATTCTGACATGCAATGTGTACAGCAGTATCACCTTTTCTGTTTTGTATAGAGGTATCTATGCCAGTACACTTAAGTAACATTTTGACAATTTCTATGTTGTTGTTCTGGCATGCGATATGCAAAGATGTTTCTCCTAGTTTTTGGAGAAGACCCTGCCATGGGGTATAATCTATGCAATCACGCTTTGCGTTAACATTTGTGATTGTATTTTGCAATATTAATGCAACTGCATCTATGTCATTATTTTCACATGCTATATGTAATTCAGTTGTACCTCGTATAAGAGACATTTCTTTTTGTAAGTATTGTTCTGTATTTTGTTGTAATTCCTTTATTGATAGATTTGGGAGGATCATTGAATCGGTATTTTGCTGAAATGATTGTTGCTGATTTTTTGGTAGTTGTATGGGCTGCTGATGAGAAAGTTCTGAAGATTGAGATGATATACTATTGTTTTGCAAGGATATTTCATTATTTTTTGTGAAATCATTTTGTGTACAAATGGATGGTTTGCAATGAAAAGATCTAAGCCAATTCAAAAGCGAATACTTATAATGATTTATTATATACAGTGAAACTCCACATCCAGCAGTTACACAGACAATTAAGCCTATTTTTTGAGTGTTTATCGATTGTTGCATGGGGTAAGAAATAGTACATGAAAATGCAATTGATATAATTAAAACGCGTAAAATATTTTTCATAGTATTTTTAATTTTTGGTATAAATTTAATTTTTGTTAAATTTTTAAAAGCATAAGATAAATATACACCATTATAAATAATAAGGTAGTCAGCGCGTTAAAAAATAAGTTTTTTTATCTAAGATTATTTACTATTATGTTAGAATTTAGAAATTAATATATAGTCGATAGATTATTGCTTTGGACTTCTTTTAGAACTTTTCATTATTTGGTTGATAAAAAAAACAGTTGTTCTGTTATATATCTTCTTATTAAAGTCGTAAAACTGAGTTCTTTTTTATCTTTTGAGGCATGCTGTTTACGTTTGTTGCTTTTTTCATACAAAGCCAAAATTTCATAAAGCTGCATAAGATCTGCTTCTTTTTGTATAAAATCTATACATGCCTGTTCTTTTGCATTATAAAGATCCCATTCATAGAATGCACCTTCTTTGTTTGCAAGCATCATGGCGTTTCCATCGTCAGAGAGAGCAATTGCAGTCGGAACAAAATCAAGCTTTGCATGTCGCGAACCAGAATCTTTTATAAAAGCTATATTTTTATCCAATGTATGCACAAGAAAACTGTTTTTATTGTTCTGTAAAGATAAAGAAACAGGAAACTGCTGATATAATTTATTTTTCAGACAAGATTTTGGCCACGCAAAAAAATGAGTATTAATAACTTCCAAAGTATGTGCGTTAAGAATTTCCAGCGTATAATTTTTTTTAATGATAACCAGATGATCATTATCCATAAAAAAAACAGTTCGTATTGATGCAGCAATATCTCTGTCAAAAATTTTTACTTTACCATCTTTTTCTTTTGTTAACAGGCACGTTGGTACTATGTTGATATGTGCAGTGTTGTTGCCGGGGCAAGATGCAGTTACTAAACGTGTATTATCGGGACTAAAAGCTGCCCATAGAATTGCAGTTTTATGGAAGCAAGCCTCATTTTGGGTATTAAACGTATCAGAATCTAAGAGGTGTGTTTGAGTATTATACAATGCAAGATTGCCTTCTAAGAAAAAAAATAATAATAATTGCGCATCGTGACTAAACAAAGCCTTCATGACTGATTGTGGGGTGATAATGAAGATATATTCCGATTCTTCTGGTTTGGTTATTGAAAAAAGTATTTTATTAAACTCTTTTTCTTGAGCACTGACGCGATAAGAGCAATCGGGATTGTTATGTTCGAGCAGTGTAATATATGATTGATTATGGTATGAAATTCTTTTTCTCGAAAAATTGCTATTGACCCATGTTTTGTATGAAGATTTTGTTTGCGGAACAGCCCAATACGTCCCATCACTTTTGTGCAAAGTTTGCCAGCCTGTAGTTGCAGAAATTTCGTTGAGCGCGGGTTTATGCAGGCATGCATGTTTAATAATAGTATCTTTATAATTGTTTACGATTGCGTGAGCAAGATAAGGAGCAATATATTCTTTGATAATGTTGTTGTTTTCTGAGGGCGGAAAATAAATATGCATCAGTGTTGCCATGAGCATGCCATCGTGTGCTTTTTGCGCAATATCAATGATAGGATCTAAGCTATACAGTTTATGGTACACGGCAAGTTTCTGAATTGATTGTTTTTTTACGTATTGATATATTCTTTTTTCTTTTTCTAGTAACGCCTTACTATTTTCCATCGCGTGTGTGGTGGTGCAGATTAAAGCAAAAACAGTTATGAATGCATAGAACATACTTATCCTTTTTTTTGTTGAATACATTTTTGATGCAGGTTAGTATAGCGCATTTAAATTTTTATATAAGATGAAAATAAAGATATTGTGCTTTTGGTACAAAAATTTTTATGGTAAGGGCGTATAGCAATGTTCATCATCTTGCGCTCGCCCTGAACTTGTTGAAGGGTTTCTTTGAGCGCTCGAAGATATCCTTTTGCCCCAGTTTTCATTTCATTCCAAACCGGGGTCCCCGTCTGAAAGGATTGAAGATGGGGTTAAACAAGCTCAGGACGAGCGGGGGAAGGAGTATTTGTCTTTGAGGGACTTGCTAAAAAAAGGAAAACATCATGAAAATAAATGTTTATCTTACCCTTTTCTCTTTTTTTTCAATGCACGCAATAGATTTTAAGCTCGGTGTAGAAAATATTCCTCATGGATTAATAAAAAAAATATGTCCCCATAAAATAAAAGATTTATGCATGCTCGGACTTATTACCAATCAGAGTGGCGTAGATCAAAAAGGCAACAGAACAATTGATATTCTGGCAGAACGTGGATGTAGCGTGCGTTATATTTTTACGCCCGAACATGGTTTTACCGGCATTTCTGCTGAACGTGATGTTCCTGATTCAGTTGATAAAAAAACAGGTATTCCTATTTTGAGTTTATATGGTAATGGTACGGGTAAAATGATTTCTGCTGATCATATGAACAATATTGATTACTTAGTGTTTGATATACAAGATTCTGGCATGCGCCATTATACGTACATTTCTACCTTGCTTAACACGATGAAGATTGCAGCAGAACATGATAAACCATTTGTGGTATTAGATAGACCAAATCCTTTGGCAGGTTTAATGGATGGGCCTTTGGTGCAAACCGAATTTATCTCTTTTATCTCTATTGCACCCATTCCCTTGCGCCATGGTATGACCATTGGTGAAGTTGCGTGGTATTTTAATACATATATTTGCGAAAAACCGGTTGCTTTACACGTGATTAAAATGAAAAACTATGACCGCGATAAAGGCTTTGTGGGAGAATTAATGACGCAGCTTTCTCCTAATTTGCAAACATTACAATCATGTTATGGATATAGTTTTTTGGGATTATTAGGAGAAGTGGAGCCGTTTGATGTAGGTGTGGGAACACCATTGGCATTTAAATGCATTATGCTGCCAGAAGCAATGAAGATTGATACCAAGATATGGAAGCGATTGGCAAAAATATTAGAATTTTTTGGAGTAAAAAGTTTTGACTATCATCATACCAATCCCAAAAATAAAAAAATGAGTCGGGGATTGCGTTTGGAATTTGATGATATTAATACATTGCATGCATTTGAACTGTTTATTACGATTTTGCAGTTTTTTAAAAAAGAAAATATTTCTTTTTCTTTTTCCACATCATTTAATAAAGCGGTAGGGACTGATAGTATACAGAAACTATTAGCAGGAACATTGCCGCAAGCTGATTTTGTTAATAGTATGTACAAAGATTTACGTTCTTTTTATCGGCGCGCACAATGTTGTTTTTTGTATGAGTCCCTACCACAGATTGCTTCGTGGATTTCTCGCAAAACTATTCAGCCGTATATCAAGTAATTATTTTTTCCAAGGCTTATACCACTTTTTATTTTGTGGCTCTTCTTCAGATGATGATTCTTCTGATGATTCTTGTTGTTGATACATAAGATTTTGTTGTTCTTGTTGGAAATCAGCGAGATCTTGGTCTGTTGTTTTAGCTTCTATTTTTGCTTTGGCATGGGAAGTGTATTTCTTAAGCTGACTTTCCTGCATTTGTTGTTTTGTAAGAGGTTGTCCACTTCTTCTTGGATTAAGGTTTGTTATTTCTGGATCAGGTTTCTCCATAGCAGATGTTGCAACAACTATGCTTATGACAGCAAGTGATAATATAAGTGAATTTTTCATAAAAGCTCCCTTGTTATTATAAAATAAGGCTTTTTTATTATCTATTTCTATTATGCAAAAAAATAGATAAAATTGTCAAGAAGATAAAAGGTTTTTGTAAAAAGCCTTATATAGAAAGGTTTTAGCTAAGGCTATCTTTGAATATACCCTGAAAAGAAGTTGTAAATAAAGTTGAAAAAGTTATTAACGCCTTCCCAGACAAAACTAGCTGCTTGAAAAAGAGCAGAGCCTATATTGGCCAAAAAGCCAGGTGCAGATGGTTCTTGTGATTCGGTCTCTTCTGAAGATAATTCTGGTAGTGTGCTAGAAGGAGTGCGTGGGATTATTATTTGTGGTATTGATTCAAGTGGTTTTTCTTCTATTACTTTTTGAGAAGGTAATGCGTTGTGAGGCTCTTCTTCTTCAAAAGAAAATTCTTCAGCAAAGCCTTTTTTTGGTAAATTTTCGAGTTCATTAACTTTTTGCAGAGGTTTATTATACTTGGCCGCTTTTTGGAGATAAAACAACGTATAATCAGATAAATGCTTTTCTATTTCAGCAAGTTTATCACCCAGAGTTTCCCATTCATTATTAGTTACTACGTAATTGATATATGTTACTGCTTTATTTTCTAGTTCATTTAAAAGATCTGTAGGGTTTTCTTTATTGTTTTCTTTTTTTTCTATCTCAAGAAACAATTCTTTGAAAACGTCTGGCGTATACAAGTTGGGATTAACATGCAATTCTTGTTCGGGCAGGCTTTCCATTATTGAACGCAGAAGATTTATTTTTTCCTCTTTTGCGTAGTTTTTTTGTTGTATTATAAGAGCTTGCATAAAAGCATCTATTTTTTCATTTTCTTTTTCTTGAATAAGTTCCTGTTTTTTTATTCTTTGCTCTAGGGATGCCAATTGTCCTGTTTGTTTAGTAGAATTTTTTTGTAGGTTTTCTGTTTTTCTCTTCATTTCATATATATTGATATCTTGTAATCCGGTATTTAAATAGCCTTTTAATAGCTCATTATTCTGGGGAAAAGCTTTTTCTAATGATGCTATTTTTTCTTCTTTAGATATGTTTGGGTTTTTAGCAAGTAACTCAATATAGCGTTGAGCATGAAAATTTAATAACTCTTTATATTTACTCAGCAAAGAAAGTCTATCTTGAGAGAAATCATGTTCAAGTAATCTAGTTTCCATATCTATATTTCTGGCAATACCTTCAAAATAAATTCGATTATAGTCGGTTTTTTCCTCAAATCTATGCTTTTGTAGTCTTTCAAGTAATTCATTTTTTTTAAATTGTTTCCTATTTTTTTGCTCAGCTATTTGTTTCTCTTCTTTTTCTAATTCCTTTTCTTCTTTTTCTATTGCTTTTTCTTCTTTTTCAATAAAAGTTATTTTTCTTTCTTCTTGTTCTAAAATTTTATCTTCTAAATTTGTACGAGATTCTTCAAATGCTTTAATATCTTCGGGAAAGTAAAGGTTAAGCTGTTTATATGCATTATGTACGGATAATGTTCCTGAAAAAACGGCATCTTCTTCTATATTATTTTGTAGCTTTTTCATTCCTTGAAGATTGAAAATATAGGGGATAGGAAAAGCCGGGATAACGTTATGAACGGTTTGGCATGCTTTTTCAAAAGATGGCCATTGCGCATCTTTATTAATTGATTCTTGAGTTTGCACATCGTGGAGCATCAATGAAGGTTTAGAAATATCATTTTGAGCAAGAAGAGGATGATTTTTAAGTTGTGCAATAAGTTGTTTATCTTCCTCATTACTACTTTCAATATTGTCAGCAATAAAAATGATGGTACCTATTACTTTTTTTGCTGCATCAGAAAGATCTTTATTTTCTTCTTTGTTTATAAATAATGGTTGATTGCGCTGAGCGTTGAGTGCATCTATAGCGCTTTTTATTGTTTGAGGTATAGGAAAATCAGCAATAAGGCTATGTAATAATTCACATGCTTCTTGAAAAGATTTCCAGTTTGGTTCTTGTGATAAGATATTTATATTTTCTTGCTGGAATAAAGGGCTCTTTTTTAAGCTGGCAATAGCAATCTTGTCGCTATCATCAAAGCTTATTTTTTTTGAAAGATCTGCAATTTTTATAATGTTGCCAGAAATTGTTTTTTCTAGACGCGCTTTATCTTTAGCAACACTTAGCTTATTGCTTTTGTTAATTGCATCTAATATTGCTTGCGTCAACGATTTATTTTCTGTAAGGTTGGCACGTTCCGTATCATCTAAAAGAGAACTATTCTTTAAAGTACTTTGCGTTTTCATATTGGATTGGCTTAAGTATGTCATGATATCTTGATCGTTGCTTTTTGGAGAAAGTAAGGCATCTTTATGTGTTGTAGCAAAACGCGGTATTAATTGTTGTTCCATGCCGTAGATAAAAGAACATAGAGTGGAAAGAAGTAGAGAAACAGATAATAATCTTTTCATCATTTTTCACCTTTTTTGTTTTCTAATGACTCTATCTGCTTAATTTTTTCTTCAAGTTGCGCATGTCTTTCAGAAGATGGCTTATTCAATTTTTTTTGGAGATTTTTAAGATACTCAATTACCGTATCATCTAATTCTTTGAGGGTGCAATATTCATAATCGAGAGATAATTCATGATCAATGTCTGTTAATAGCTTAATTCGTTGAGAAACATTTTGAATTGTTTCAACATACGTAGGTTTTTGAGCAAAATCTTTAGGTAAAAGGGATATGTATTTTTCTAACGTTATTTTATAGGCAGATAATTCTGCTATATCACTTGTTTTATCGTTGTGGATAGTCCACACCATTTCTTTAAGAGAATCTTTGGTTTCTTCTAAAATTACTTTTTGTTTTGTTTCTTTGATAAGATTTTTAACTTTTTCTTTACCAATGATACCGTTTACTACCAGGCTATAATGATCCAAAGCAAGTTGATAATTTTTCCATTCTACCAACGATATTTTTTGATGATGTGTTTGTTTAAACTCAATCTTTTCTTTTTGTTTTTCACAATTATATTGTTTTTCTTTTATTTCTATTTCTTCTTTAATTATTTCTTTGCCATTGAGCCAATAGAGATACTCAGCTTGATTGTTTTTCATAATAAATAAAGAATTTGTTTTCTGGTTCTGGCTTTCCTTATAAAGTTCTGGGTTAGGAAGATTATACAATGTTTTTAAAATACTGATTTTATTCTTTAATTTTAAAGTACGAGAGTTGATGGTCATAAGAATAAAATTAATATGTTCTTGGTTAATCATTTGCAATGAATAATCGATAGCATCTAACTTGCTATCAATACGTTCTTGGTAAATGATTTGCTTTGCACAATCGATAGCATCCAACTTCTTATCAATATTTTCCCGTAATTTTGCTTCCATGTCTTGTATAAGAGATATTTTGGCTTCTAGGTCTTGTATAAGAGGTTCATATTTAAAAGAATAAAAATTGCCTTTTAATGTACTGAGTTGTTCAATCAGATTGTGCGTGCGTTCTGTTGTTGTTTTTACCGGTTGTTCCATACCTTGTGTGGTATGGAACATTGCTAACAATAGATAAAAAAGATTATAATTTTTCATCTTTTTTACTCAGGTTACGTTTTATATTATCTTCCTGAAAAGATGGATAGTATATAACTTACAGCACTACTTATGCCGCTAGCTATAGTTCTAAAGAAACCACCAATTGCTTGGCCTATAGTTGCAAATATTCCAGGGCCTGGTTGTGGTTGTTGTACAGGGTTAGTTTTTTGTTGTTCTGGTTCTTGCTCGGATACTCGTTGTTCTCTTTTTTGTTCTTGAGTTGGTTGTTTTGTTGGTATCCGTGTGAGTTGCTGATTGATTATTTGTTGATTAGTTGGTTGTTGCTGCTCAATACGGATTATTTGCTGTTGATTTGTTGTGTTTGTTGATTGAATCGGTTGCGTTGGTTTTGTTTCTTCAGTTGATTGCGTTGTAGAAGTTGGTTGAACTTTCCATTGTTCATAATTAATAGCTTTTTTTATTGTTTCTAAAGCTTTTTTAAGTTCTTCTTCGTTAACATCTTTTACTCCATTAATAAGAGACTTATATGAGGATTGTGCGAAAAGAATATTAAGGAAGTTATGCTCATTAAATAAATCTTTTTTGTTTTCAGGAAGGTAAGCAATATTATCCGCTAAGAAAATAATATTCTCTATAGCAAATTGTTTTTCATTGAGATTATATTTTAAAACTTTTTTTTGATTTAATTGATTAACTATTACTGACATTAAATCTTCTAAAGCTTCTTTACGATAAGAGGTCAGCAGCTTATTATCTTCTGGGAAAGATAGATTAATCTCTGCTAATTTTTCCTGCGGGGATCCGGTTGTATGTCGTATGACTGCGTTGACTCTATTTGCTTTGCCTTGTAATAAGACTTCATATTCTTTACGTAACTTCCCTATTTCTTGATCTTTTTCTTTTGAGAGTTGATCTTTTTTTAGGAGTTCATTTTTTAAATTATCAAGATCTTGTATATTTTGAGCAATCCAGCGGGGAACTTCTTTGGAATCGCTCATTTCAAAATCATCTTTTTTTGTTTTTAAATTCGCTAATGTTTTGTCAATGTAATTTATATATTCTTGTTTATCTTGTGCTTGTTTTGCTTTATTTTCTTGGATCAATTGTTCAGCACGTTGCTTTATTGCTTCTTGCGGAGAAAAATGATGGGTTGTTGCAATAACTTCTGATTCGTTTAATAAATTTTGATTGTTAGGTAATATGTTTGGTTCTTTATTCTCTTTTAATTGTTCTGTCTGTTTATGACGAAGTGGAGTAAATTCCTTTAACAATTTAGCTTGAACTAGTTCTTTTTCTGTATCATGTATCATTGCTTGCTGTAGGATTGCTTGTTGTTCTAGTTTTTTGTCTTTTCCGAGATTTTCAATTTCTTGTTTTATTTCATTTTTCTTTGCTAGCCATAATTTTAATTCATTTTTATCTTGCTTGATTATTTCTTCACTACGCCTAGAAGCATTTTTAACAGGTTCTTCATAAAAAATAGGATTAGGAAGTTTAGATAAATATTCTAAGATATTAAGTCTGTTTTTTAAATTTAAATTTTTTCGCTCAATATCTTTGATTATTTGCGTAGCATCCTCTTCTTGGATCATTCTTAAAGAATAATTCATTCGATTGAGAACACTTCTTTTTAATTTCTGAGGATTTTCTAGCTTTTTCTGAATTGGATTAATTATTAAATTATATTTTTTTAAGGTATCTGGTGTTAATTCTTGTAGTTTAGATTGTATTTGATTTTCAAGATTAAAGATTGTTTTTACCGATTCTTTTTTTTCGAGAGATACTTTTTTAGAAGAAGATGGTTGTGCTTTTTTAAAAGGATTTTCACCTCTAAGAGTTTGAGTAAGATCTGGATTTATATCTTCTTTTGATTCAGATGGATAACCAACTATTGATTGTTCTAATGGATGTTCCATTCCCCATGCACAAAAATGTAACGTAGCAATTCCTATCACAACTGCATAAAAAGATTTATAAAATTTCATGCGTATACCCCTAACTTCTATAACGATTAATTTTCATTTTCTAATTATTCTTTTTTATTATACACTGTTTTTATACACAAAAAAAAGAAATAAAGATTTTTGATCTGTATTTTATCCAAATAGCAGCATTATTATACTTTTGCTCTGCGCGCATAAGGTTTTTGTGTTAAAATGTGCTGGTAATTACCCATAGACGTTTTTAGGAAAATCTTTTTTGGAATGAATTACTTGTTTTATTTGTTTCTGGGGCTTTTTTTTGCTATAAAAAAGCATCTTTCTTTGCTTGTGGCTGCGATGATAGAAAGGGCGTTGGTTAATTTATTTTTATTCTAAATGTATTAAATGCATTTCGACGGTTAAAAAATATTTAAGAATATATTTTCAATAAAAAGTTATAAAAACTATTTGATTATAAGGACCTTAGTCATTATCCTAGAATGATACGATGGATTATCTTTTTTCATATAGTAACTATTTCAAAAAAGTTTTATATAAAAATGAGGTTTTTTGACGCATACGTAACGCTTCTTAGGGGAAGATTGATCGTTATATTTTATTTCATAACCAAAAATGTGTAAAAATTATCTAGTAACACCTAAAAAATTTAAAGGATGATATGGAACAGCACAATCGTATCTCAACTGCATCTTTTTTGATGAATGATGCGTGTGAATCGCCAGAGAAAAAGTTGTATATGTTTTCTGTGGTAAAACCTGATGGAGTTCGAGAAGTAGTCAGTGAAAAACGACTACGACAAACGATTGGCTGGGCTTGCATTGGGTATGAATCATGCATTGATGTGGATTTGATTTTGAGTGAGACATTAAAAAATATTTTTGATGGCATTACTCCGCATGGTATTATCGATGCATTGATTATGGCAACCGTTACGTTTATTGAGCGTGATCATATATATAGTAAAATTGCAACGCGCTTACAGCTCAAAAAATTATTCCGCCAAGTAACACACAGTTCTATTGCACGCATTGACAGTCAAGAAGTGTATCGCAAATCATTTATCACCGGTATTATTACCGGTATTGATCTTGAACTGCTTGATAAGCGGTTAGCAGATTATGATTTAGATTATTTGGCGCAGCAATTGTGCGCCGATCGTGATAATCTGTTTGATTATATGGGCGTTAATACATTATATAAACGCTATTTTCTTAAACATGAAACGCGCCACATTGAACTTCCGCAAGCATTTTGGATGCGTATTGCAATGGGCCTCTCATACAACGAACCTGATAAAAATAAAGCAGCAGCTGATTTTTATCACGTGATGTCTACGTTACATTACGTTCCGAGTACTCCTACTCTGTTGCATGCAGGATTGGTTCGTCCTCAATTAAGTTCATGCTTTCTTTCTACGGTGGAAGATGATTTGGTTGATATATTTAAAAGTTATTCAGATTCAGCATTGCTTGCAAAATGGTCAGGCGGTGTGGCGGTAGATTGGAGTAATATTCGCGCATGCGGTGCCATGGTTGATTCTATTAAAACAGAAAGTCAGGGCGTTGTTCCTTTTCTTAAAATTAATAATGATGTGGTTGCTGCAATTAATAGAAGTGGTAAACGCCGCAGCGCTGCCGTGGTCTATTTAGAAACGTGGCATTTAGAGATAGAAGATTTTATTGATCTGCGTAAAAACACCGGCGATGAACGTCGCCGTACGCATGATATTAATACGGCTAATTGGATTCCTGATTTATTTATTAAACGAGTAATTGCTGATCAGAACTGGACACTTTTTTCTCCGGAAGAAACACCCGATTTGCATCATTTATACGGCCAAGCATTTGAAAAGCGCTATGCAGAATATGAAGAGATGGTAAAATTAAATGCCGTAAAAATGCATAAAACCATTTCCGCGCGTGGTTTGTGGCGCAAAATGCTCAGCCGTTTATTTGAAACAGGCCATCCTTGGATTACGTTTAAAGATCCGTGTAATATTCGTTCTCCGCAAGATCATGTGGGGGTAGTGCATAGTTCAAACTTGTGCACTGAAATTACACTTAATACTTCCGCGCAAGAGATTGCGGTATGTAATTTAGGTTCTATTAATTTGGCGTACCATGTTATTGACGGTAAACTTGATGAAGAAAAATTACAAAAGACTGTTACTGCTGCCGTGCGCATGCTTGATAACGTGATTGATATTAACTATTATCCGGTTAAAGAAACACGCACATCCAATATGCGTCATCGTCCCGTTGGTCTTGGGGTTATGGGTTTCCAGGATTTATTATATCAAGTGGGGATGAATTTTTCCGCGCAAGAAGCCATTGCGTATGCTGATGAAGTGATGGAACTTATTGCATACTATGCCATTTTGACATCATCAGAATTGGCGCAAGAACGCGGCGCGTATGAATCATATAAAGGTTCTAAATGGGATCGTAATATTTTTCCGCAAGATACTATTGATCTTCTTGAACAAGAACGTGGTATTGCAATAGACGTGCGACGTGGAGGCAAACGTGATTGGTCAGCAGTGCGGGATCATGTTGCATCTCATGGAATGCGTAACTCAAATGTAATGGCTATTGCGCCAACGGCAACCATTGCAAATATTGCCGGCGTGTTTCCTTCTATTGAGCCCATTTATAAAAATATTTACGTCAAAACAAACATGAGTGGTGAGTTTACCGTAGTGAATCATTATTTGGTTAATGATTTAAAAGCACTCAACTTATGGAATCAAGAAATGCTTGAGTTGCTCAAATATTATGATGGCAACGTGCAAATGATTGATCGTATTCCACAGCATTTAAAAGATAAATATCAAGAAGCATTTGAGATTGATCCTATTCATCTTATTAATATTACCGCATCGCGTGGTAAATGGATTGATCAAAGTATCTCTCACAATGTTTTCATGAAAGGTGTTTCAGGAAAACTGTTGAATGATATTTATATTGCTGCATGGAAAGCTGGTCTTAAAACAACCTATTATTTACGTACGCTTGGTGCAAGTCAGATTGAAAAATCGAGCCTTGATGCTAATAAATTTGGCTTTACGCAAAAACGGGTGTATAAAACAATTGATGAAGCTGCAGAAACAGTGGAAACTGAAACAGCTTCGTCAGAAATAACCATCGATGAAGAAATGATAGTAAAAACTTCATGCAGCATCTCTGATGATCCTGGCTGTGAAGTCTGCCAATAAAGGAAAAAAATTATGAATAAAACAGGAATTATTAATAATTCAACGGTAGATCCTAACAAAATTTTACCCATGCGATATCCGTGGGCACGTCAACACTATAAAGATGGCGTTGCAAACAATTGGACGCCAGAAGAAGTTTCCATGCAGCATGATGTTGAACAATGGAAATCAGCAACAGTGCTCAGTGCAGCGGAACGCCGTTTAATTTTGTGGAATCTTGGTTTCTTTTCTACCGCAGAATCATTAACCGCAAATAATTTAGTATTAACCGTGTATAAACACGTGACCAATCCTGAATGCCGTCAATATTTATTGCGCCAAGCGTATGAAGAAGCAATTCATACTGATACATTTATTTATTGTTGTGATTCGTTGGGATTAGATCCAGATGAAATTTATAAAATGTATGAAGTTATTCCATCCATTAAAGCAAAAGATGATTTTGTGGTGGGATTAACTAAATCTATCTTGGATCCTAATTTTACCACAGATACGCCACAAAATATTCAACGTTTTTTGCATGATTTAATCGGTTTTTATGTTATCATGGAAGGTATTTTCTTTTACGCTGGTTTTGCCATGATGCTTGCATTAAAACGTCAAAATAAAATGGTGGGCATTGGTGAGCAATTTGAATATATTATGCGTGATGAAAGTTTGCATCTTGCATTTGGATGCGATTTAATTAACGTTATTAAAACAGAAAATCCTGAAATTTGGACGGAATCCTTCCAACAAGAAATTCTTGAGTTGATCAAGCAAGCAGTTGTGTTGGAAAAACAATATGCGCTCGATGCGTGCCCACAAGGAATGTTGGGAATTAACGCGCAACAATTCAGCGAATACGTGGAACATATTACTGATCGCCGCTTGGAACGCATTGATTTACCAAAATTGTTTGGTACCAAAAATCCATTCCCATGGATGTCGCAAGCAACTGATTTGAGTAAAGAAAAGAACTTCTTTGAATCACGCGTTACGGAATATCAAACGGCTGGTTCATTGGAGTGGTAATATAATCTTTTATAAAACAGTAAGGAGAAGAATATTTTTATTCTTCTCCTTTTTTTTTGGCATATGACTGAGGTATAGTGCAGGTAATATTCTATTTTTTAGTGATAAGGAGCCTGCGATGATAAAAAAAATATGCGCATTAATAGTGTGTTGTTGCATGAGCATGATGTTATCTGCAAGTGAAAATCCGTCTAAAAAAAACATTTACACCGTAGAACAATTAGATAAAGCAGTCAAAAATACAAGAAATGAATATAAAGAGCAACGGAAAAACAACAGTCAAGCATGGCATCTTTTTCTTTCTAAGGGAAACAGAATTGATCACGAACCCAATCACAATTCTAGTGTGTTGAAAGATCAAAATAAGTCTTAATTAATAAGAGAGTAAGTTAACCACTTTTGTGGGGAGATATCATGAAGAAAATAATAGTAATCTTATTATTAATTACTTATCCAATACAAAGCATGGAATTAGTTAATCTTACAGAAAAAGTAGCAAATGCGCTTGTTACGGAAATTGAACAGAATAAGAACGCGCAAGATGAATTAAAGAAAATGGGTGGCGATGTCATTGGATTAGGAAAAGATCTTTTACAAGACAAAAATATTCTTCATAATACTAATGCACAGCACGATATTGGTAATGTAGCCCATGATGCATTGAATGTTGTTCAAGAAATTAAAAATAGCAGTGCTTTAAAAAATATTGAATTGATTAGTTCATACCCACAAGGTGCAAATGGGTTTCCGATAGGTAATATCAGTCCTAACAATACACCGACTATATCTTCTTCTCACACTCCTGTACCCACTCCTTCGCAAACTCCTCAGGTGCCTCGTTTAAATTTAAGCAATAATATTTTACCGCGTAGTAAAAGCGTTAAACTTGCTCCTAAGACTCCCATTACTTCTAATTCACAACTAAGGGAGCGCGTGGAACAAATAAGACAATCACATCGGCAGCAAATATCAGAAAGTAGTAGTCAGCAGATTAATAACGCACAGGCAAAAGCTGATCCAGAAATACAACCTATAAATAACAATATTAGTAATAGCAGTAATGCAAGTCTTCCTTTTACGGTTAAAAGATCAGCATTGCCGCGCGTGCTGAATAATGACGCTGTTATTGATATGGGAGATGGAAAAGTATATACCGTTGCGCAAGTATGGGAGTTGATACAAAGTATTGATCCAGTATTATACGAATTTGCTGAAAAGAATGGTTTATCTTTGGATGATGTTGGTTTGTATTCCAACTTATTAAACGAATTTCACGTGCATCCGGAAGCATTAATTGAATTTATAAAAGAAAATTGCAATGTTAAAAAATCTAATAAATTAATTTCTTTGGGAGAGGATAAAGCGGTTGATGATGCAAAAATTAAAAAATATCGGAAAATACAGAAAGAAGAACCGGATAAATACCAAGCTATTGTTTTAGATGTACTGGGAAAAGCTATGGCCAAACAAGATGGACAGTCTACATCATCACCATTAAATGATACCCATATTCAAACATTAGAAGAGCAAGCAACCAATAGTGAAAGTACTATTCGTTATCAATATGTTGCTTTATTTGTGGGAGCTTTTTTAACGTTGGCCGGATATGCATGGGGTATTTATGGTCAAGTGACTGGTGCGCATACTAATACTCCTACAACTGCGCCAACTGGTGCACCAATAGGAGCTCCAACTATGCCTACCTTTATGCCAACAGGATCACCAACATAAGCTATATGTGGTAAATATTTTTAACAAGCCTGATAAGTTCTTTTTCTGATAATGGTTTGCCATCGTAGCGGGCAATTTCTTTACCATCACGTAAAAAGATCAATGTTGGAATGCTGGTAACGCGGTATATTTGTGCTAAATCTTTAAAATAATCACGATTTATTTTAAGGAACGTTACGTTACGCAGTAACCCAGCCGCTGCATCAATCAGTGGTGATAAGCGTCTGCAGGGTGGGCACCAATCTGCATAAAAATCAATAATAACATTGCCAGTTGCAGCAAATTGATTAAAATGTTCTTGATTAGAGCGGGCTGTTTTGGTTTGTTCATGAAGATAGACAACAGTACCTGTGTTTTCTTTGGAAAAAAGCAAGAAGGTAAAGACCGGCACCATTAAAAGCATGAGAAGTAATATATTCAATTTGTTCATTGTATTCCCTATTTTTTGAAAGATTATATCATTTTTTAGCATATTATTAATTTTTTATTTTGGCAAATGGGTGGGTAAAAGGCCCTGTCTATGCTATTTTTACCAATTTGGTATACTAAGGGAGGACACGATGAGATGGGTTTTTCTTTTTTGCGCTCGTCCTGAGCTTGTCGAAGGATATCCTCGAGCCTCTTCAATTTAAGAGATAAATATGCAAAATCATTTTTATGTATATATTTTAAAATGTGCTAATGATGCTTATTATATCGGACATACCGATAATATCGAGCAGCGACTTTCCGAGCATCACTTGGGAGCTATCCCTAATTGTTATACAAAAACCAGAAGACCGTTAGAGCTTGTTTTTTTGCAGGATTTCCCAACGCGTGATACAGCTTTCCACGCAGAACGTCAAATAAAAGGATGGTCACGTAGTAAAAAAGAAGCATATATGAGAAGTGATTGGGAGAAGTTAAAGAAATTAAGTATATCCTATAATAAACAAAGGGCGCTCGAAGATATCCTTCGACAAGCTCAGGACGAGCGCAGCGAGAACTGAGCGCGCGTTTACTGCTGAGTCTGACGAAGTATCAGGACGAGCGCAGTGATAAGAATATGAATGAGCATAAATAATGAATAAACATAACAAAGCGGCATTAATAGACCAGCTTTTGGCATATGTCACGGAAAATAAGCAAGAGAAGATGCGGGAAGTGCTTGCACATCGCACGCGGTATATTACCGTGGTTTTGGAAGATCTTTTTCAACCACATAACGCCAGTGCAGCATTGCGTACCTGTGATATTTTTGGGGTACAAGATGTGCACGTGGTAGAATCACAGTATAAATTTAGGCCTAATTCTGCCATTGCAATGGGTGCAGCAAAATGGGTTGATGTGCACACGCACAAATCTATCACCGATTCCATTGCCCAGCTCAAAAAACAAGGATACCGTATTGTTGCAACAACTCCTCATCATCAATCATATTCATTGCCAGAATTGCCACTTGATCAAAAAACAGCATTAATTTTTGGCAGCGAGCAAACGGGATTATCACAAGAGGCACTTGATGCAGCGGATATGTACGTAAAAATTCCCATGTTTGGTTTTGTTGAAAGTTTTAATGTTTCTGTGAGCGTTGCATTATGTTTGTATGATATTACGCAGAGACTACATGCATCTTCTGCATGGCAATTGAGTGAAGAAGAGAAGAATGATATTATGCTTGCCTGGATACGTAAAATTTCTCCAACGGCAGCGGCGCTTGAAAAAGAAGCACAAAAGAAAATAAAAACTTGAGAAAGCTCTTGCTTTTAATTTTATCCCGCGCTCGTTCTGAGCTTGTTGAACCCCATCTTCAATCCTTTCAGACGGGGACCCCGGTTTGTCCTTCGACAAGCTCAGGATGAGCGGACGAATTGTCTTAATCAGGGTACCCAACTGAAATGCAGTGAAAGTTGGGTTAAAAAACTGGGGCAAAA
>Ga0070735_10001475_pt1 | contig 22776 bp, 23 predicted proteins | sample Coa_R1_FD_66443 | JGI IMG/M metagenome (GOLD analysis project Ga0070735, IMG submission 66443) | Surface soil microbial communities from Centralia Pennsylvania, which are recovering from an underground coalmine fire - Coalmine... | ecosystem: Environmental > Terrestrial > Soil > Unclassified ...
CCAGTACTCACAAGCCGAATTTCTTGAGACGGTAGCGCAACGTGTCGCGGCTGATGCCGAGTCGCTGGGCGGCTTTCGTCTGATTGCCGCCGGATTCGCGCAGGGCCTGTTCGATCAGCGAGCGTTCCCATTGGGACAGCTCGACACCATCAGGAGGCAGCGACGGCATGTCGCGCTCAGCCGCGGCTCCTCCATTGTCACCCTGTTCAGCACGAGCGCCGCGTGGCGCGTGCACCGGGCTCATGAGCGAGAGGTGGCTTGCCTGCAACGCGCTGCTCTCATTCCAGAGCACGGCTCGCTCGATGACGTGACTCAATTCGCGCACGTTCCCCGGCCACGGATACGCGAGCAGGGCTTCGCGCGCCTCGGGATCGATGCGGCGCACCTCCTTCCCGTATTTGGCGGTGAACCGCGCGAGAAATCGATCCGCGAGGAGCAGCACGTCCTGGCCTCGTTCGCGCAGCGGCGGCAGGTGCAGCACGATCACCGCGAGCCGAAAGAAGAGGTCTTTCCGGAATGCGCCCGCCTGCGTGTCGCGCTCGAGATCGCGGTTCGTGGCCGCAATGATGTGCACGTTCACCTTGCGATCGCGCAATCCGCCCACCCGCCTTACGACGCCTTCCTCGACGGCGCGGAGCAGCTTGCCCTGCAGCGACATCTCGACGTCGCCCACTTCATCGAGGAACAGCGAGCCGCCTTCCGCGGCCTCGAACAAGCCGATCTTGGACTCCTTGGCGTCCGTGAACGCCCCGCGCTCGTAGCCGAACAACTCCGCCTCGATGAGGTTCGCGGGCAGCGCCGTGCACGTGAGCTCGATGAATGGTTTGCCGGCCAACCGGCCCGACGCGTGGATCGTGCGCGCGAGCAGGCCCTTTCCCGTTCCCGTTTCGCCCGTAATGAGCACGGGCGGCGTGTCCTCGAGCGCCGCGATCTGCCGCGCGCGGTCGAGCACCGCGCGCATCGGCGCCGACTCGCCAACCAATTGGGCGAAGTGCAGGTCGGCGGCGGCGCGTTTGCGATGGTACGAGAGCTCGTGCTTGAGCAGCGAGGTTTCGCGCGCGCGGTCGGCGAGCAGCTTCAGCTCCTCGAGATCGACCGGCTTCTTGAGGTAGTCGAACGCGCCTAACTTGACGGCTTCGACCGCGCCTTCGATGGTGCCGAACGCCGTCATGATGATGACGGGGATCGCTTTGTCGAATTCGTGGATGCGCTGCATCAGGGTGATGCCGCTCATCCCGGGCAGGCGGAGGTCGGCGAACACGACATCCGGTCGCACAGTGGGCAAGAGCTCCAACGCGTGCTCGGCGTCGCCGGCAAGCTCGGCGTCGTAGCCGCTCTCCGACAGATAGGCCTTGATCGAGCGCGCGAGCGTGCGCTCGTCGTCCACCACCAGTGCGGTGGGACCGCTCACGAGACCTGCTCCGGCGTGGGCGCCGCGATGGGCACTCCGTTAGGCGCGTGCACGCCCGCCGCGGGAAAACGCACCCGCACCGTGGTGCCGCCGCCGGGAGGGCCGCCGCTCTCGATCTCGAGCTGCCCGCCGTTCTGCTCCACGTATCGTTTGGCGGTCGCCAGGCCGAGTCCCGTGCCGCCCTGGCGCGTGGTGAAAAACGGTTCGCACACCGACGGCAGCACGTGCTCCGGAATGCCCACACCGGTGTCGGTGATCTCGATGGCCACGCTGCCTAACGCACTACCCGTGTGCTCGGCGCGTGCGTCCAGGCGCAGCACGCCGCCGTTCGGCATCGCGTCCAGCGCGTTGGACAGGATCTCGACGAGCGCCTGCTCGACCTGCACCGGATCCACCCGCACGTCGGCCAGCGGCGACTCGACGTTCACCTGCACGTCCACGCGGCGCTCGTCGGCCAGCTTCCGGAACGGAGGTATCACATCGTGCACGATGCGCGACACGCTGTCGGCCATCGGATGGAACGGAGCGGGGCGCGAGAAGTCGAGCAGGTGCGTGACGCGTTTGTCGAGACGATCCGCTTCGTAGATGATGTCCCGCAAGTGCTCGCGCGACTCCTCGTTTTTCGTGCGCTTGAGCGCGAGCTGGGCAGCCGCACGCAAGCTCGCCAACGGATTGCGCAGCCCGTGCGCAACCGCCGCCGACATCTCGCCGACCGATGCGAGGCGCTCCGCATGCACCAACTGGCGCTGGGTCTGCTGCAGCTGCGCAACCTTGGCCTCGAGCTCGGTGTTGAGCCGCACCATGTCGGCGCGCGACTCGCGCAGCTTTTCCGTCATGCCCCCGAACGCACGCGCCAAGTCGCCCACTTCATCGTTCGACGTCATCGTGATCGGATGGTCGAGTTGCCCGCCGCCGACGATCGCCATGGCCTTGCCCAACTCGCTGATCGGCCGGGCGATACCGCGCGCGATGAGCCACGACGCGAACGTCCCCAAGGCTAACGCAAGAACCAGGATACCGATCAGCACGCGGTCCTCGCCGCCGAGGATCTCCTCGAGCCGCGCGTACGCGCCGCGCACACTCGACTCGCGGGCGCGGCGATATACGTCGCGATTCACTTCGGTGAGCGCGGGCTGCAGCCGGTCGCGCAGTTCCAGGCGTGCAAGCTGGAACGCTTCCGTCCGGTGTCCCGCGTCGTAGAGCGCGAACACGCTGTCCGCGACCAACACCATCTGCCGCTGGATCTCGTCCACACCGCTCGCCAGATCGGACTCGCCGGGGCGCAGCGTCGCGCGCCACCGCCCCTGCCAGTAGGTCACCACTTGTGCATTCACATCGAAGTCGCGACGTGCGGTGGGGTCCATGCCGCTCAGGTAGCGCCAGATGACCAGCGACTCGTTGAACATCGCGTCCTCGAGCTCCGCGTACGTGCGCGTGCGGGCCATGTTCTCGCCCAGCGCCTGCAACGCACGCCGCTCCTGCACATTGGTGCGAATGGCCTCCGCGCCGATGAGGAGCGCGGGAATCACCATGAGCGCGAATCCCAACAGGAGCTTACGGCGGACGGTCATGTTCGACCCACCGAGGGGTGCGAGGCCTTCCGAAGCTTACTCACCCGGCACCGCGGCCGGATGAGGCAGGTCAGCGGTGGTCCTTGTCGGTTCGGCCCTGCGCGCGCTCGCGCCGCCGCTCGAACTCTGCGCGGGCAGCGCGCTTTCGGCTCACGAGCGTCAACAGACCCGTCCACCCCATCGAAAAGAGCACGAGGATCCAGCCGGCCTGGCACAGCGTGAGAAACACGCTCAAACGCCACGGCGCGGGGTCGGTGAACGCGGGAACCAGTCGCCCGACGAAGCGCGCCAGGAACGGCGCGGTGAGGACCATGAGGAGCGCCGCGAGTACGAACAGGGAGACCGCGATACGTGCCATGGCGCGCGGCCATGCGCCCTGGTGGCGGAAATCGTGAGCGCGATCGGCGGCGCTGGACGCGAGGATGATGCCGCCGATCCACTGGAGCGCGGCCAGGTAAGGGACTAACCGGATCACGGTGCGCCGCGCGCCACGCGCGTCGAGGCGTTCGGACGCGACAGCGCGTGCGGCGGCGTGTCAGGTCCCCCGCTTGTCCCGCAGCAGACGACCGATCACGTAGCCGACGCCGAGCGCGATCAAGACCGCGAGACCGGGTTTGTCGCGCACCTGGTGCTCGATCTCCGCCCGCATGCTCCGCAGATCCGAGATCTGCGGTTTGCGTGTCGCGAGACGATCCGGCGTCTCGGTGGCGCGCACGGGCAGCGCGCTCCCGTCGGCCTGAGACGCGCTCACTTTATCGATGTTATCGCCCGGTTCGGACGGCATGGCTTGGACTCCGTGGCTACACTGACCGCGTGCAGGCAATGTGCCATGCACATCCGGGATCAGCAGTGCGCGTCGAACGCCGCGACCAGGTCCTGAGCGATCGATGCGGCGCTTCGTCCCTCGATTTGGTGCCGCTCGAGCATGTAGACCAGCTTGCCGTCCTTGAGGAGCCCGATTTGCGGCGACGACGGCCCATATCCGGTGAAATAGCTGCGGGCGCGCGCAGTGGCATCGATGTCCTGTCCGGCAAACACCGTGGTCAATGCGTCCGGGACGCGCGGGTGTTCGAGGGCCAGGGCGACGGCCGGGCGCGCGTTGCGTGCGGCGCAGCCGCAGATCGAGTTGACCACCACAAGTGTGGTGCCGGGGGCATCGCGTAGTGTCGCGTCGACCTCCGCGGGCGTGCGCAGTTCGCGCACGCCGAGTCGCGTGAGCTCCTGGCGCATTGGCGCAACGAATCGTTCATCGTACGGCATGATGTCTCGTGTTGTGAAGTGATGCCGGCGACGGCTACAGGTCGTCCTCGTTGCTCCCGTCGCGAACGAGCGCGAGGATCGCGGTTTGCGGCACGACGAGATAGCGATCGCCCTCGAACGTGATCTCGACGCCCGCCTTACGGAAGAACAGCGCGTAATCGCCGACGCGCGCCTGCATGGGGACGAATCGCGTCTCACGCCGCGCCGTGCGCCAGGGTTCGTCGCCCAACTCGCCGGGATCCGGCATCGGAAGCCCGGGGCCGGTCGCTGTGATCCGACCGCCTTGCACCGCCTGATTGTCGACTGCCGTCGGAGGCAGATACAGGCCCACTTTGCTGCGTTCTTCGCCCTCCTCGAGTGCGACGAGCACGCGGTCGCCAACGACGATGAGGGACTTCGAGCTGCGGGGTTTCGGAGGCACGGGTCCTTCGCAAGAATGAATCGGCGCGGCGTCGCGCCTGCATGCAAAGATAACGCTTTGCGACGGGAGGAGAGCAGCCGTGCGCTACGCGCGCTTTTCGTGCTCGCCGCGTTCCTTCTCGATCAGCGTGCTCCGCACCAATTGCACCACGAACGCGAGCACGAGCGCGAACACGACGATGGTGATTCCGCGGCGGGCAAGCGTCGTGAGCGACATCGGCAGCCAATTGGCCCACTCGGCGCGGGCCTGTCCGATACGTTCGACGTGCAGGTAGATGAGCACCGCGCTCGCCAGCGCCTCGGCGATGCTCTCGAGCACCGCGAACAGCGGCGCACGCCACACCCACTGATGTACCGGATGGTTGCCGAGGTACGCCGCCGTCATGCCTAACAGAATGATGTAGCCGACGGCGAAGATCGGCAGGATCTCCCACAGCGTCAGCGAGCGGTTCGACAACACCAGCAAACGCAGCAGCCGCACGAGCACGGCCGTGACCGCGGCCATGCCGATGAGCGATAACGACACACGCCGCGGCAGCTTGAGCTCGATGGCGCGGAACTCGATCGTGCGTCGAGGGAAAAATTCCGGCATGCCTAAACCAGATCGGTGAACATACCAGCCTGCCTCGCGGTCACTCGAACCGTGGAGCGCTGGACGCGCCCGGATACCGTCTCATCAGGCGATCGCCCGGCGAGAGCCCGGCATCGTCCGACGGTTCGTTCTCCTGGCGCGCCTTGAGTTCCTTCGTCACCAGGTGCAGCTCGGCGAGCGCTGCCGAGGCGCGCACCGCCGCGTCGGCCCGCTGCGCGGACAGCGCGCGCAGTCGTGCCACGATATACACGATGCAGCACAGCGCGAACAGTACGAGCATGCTCACGAGCAGCGCGGTCCTGGTTTCCATCTCGTCCTCTCGGTGGCGTGTTGCCGTTAGGCCGGGGTCGCCGGCGCCTCGCGCAACAACGACGCGACGGACACCTCCAACCGCTCCAGGTCGAACGGTTTGGCCAGCACCGGTTGGCCGGCAGACTCGAGAAACGCGCGGCTGCTCGCGCTCACCAAATCGCCGGTGATGAAGAGCGTCCGCAATGCCAGCGGCGGATGCTCCCGGCGCAACACCTCGTAGAAGGCGGGCCCGTCGATGCCGCTCATGCGCAGATCGCACACGACGACGTCGAATCGCGACCGCCGGGCGGCGTCCAACGCCGCCGCGCCATCCGGAACCGTGACCACGCCGAACCCCCGGCGACGCGCGAAGCTCCGAATGCCGCGATGCAGCGCCAATTCGTCGTCCACGAACAACATCTGGATGCCGGACAAGGGTGACTCCGGCTTCTGCGCCACGACCGGCGCGGGTTGCTCGCGCACTTCGACTTCTTCCATCGCCGGCAGGGTCACCCGAAACATTGTGCCGCCCGCGTCCGTGTGCGCAATGGATATCGTGCCGCCATGCGCGGCCACAATGCCGTAGCTCACACTCAGACCCAAGCCGGTGCCATCCCGCTTCGTCGTGAAGAACGGCTCGAACACGTGCACGCGCGCTTCCGGCGGAATGCCGCGACCTGTGTCCACGACCTCGAGCAAGACGCGGTCGTCATCGCGGCGCGTGATGACGCGCAGGGAGCCCCCGCCCAACGGTTCCATGGCCTGGATCGCGTTCATCACGAGATTGAGCAGCACTTGCTGCAGCTGCCGCGGATCCCCCTGCACCATGGGCAGCTCGGGCGCCAACACCAGGTCGGACGTGATGCCCAACGATGACATCTCGTAGCTGCGCAGCCGCATCGTGCGTTCGATCAACTCGTTCAGCTGGATCTTGGTCGAATCCGCCTCGCTGCGCCGCGCGAACGTGAGCAGATCGCGCAGCACCTGGCTCGCGCGCATCGTTTCGGAGGCGATGATGTCGACCGACTCTCGCTGATCCGCCGTCATGCCGCCGTCGCGCTGCAGCAGTTGCGCGAACGCGCTGATCGTGCACAAGGGGTTGTTCACTTCGTGGGCCACGCCGGCCACGAGCTCGCCGACCGCGGCGAGGCGTTCCGTTTCCGCGAGGCGCATGCGCATCTCGCGCTCGGCCGTCATGTCGCGGCCGAGGATGAGAATCATCGGCGGATCCGTCTCGGGCAGCAGCCGCGCGGCTAACGCAACGACGCGTACGCCGGCCTCGTGCTTGAGGTGCAGCTCGAGGCGGGTGGGCCGTCCGCTCAGCACGTTCTGGAACTCGGACCGGAATCGCGCCAGCTCGTCGTCGGTCACGAACTCGTCGAGCGTTCGCCCAACGACCTGCGCCGGGTACAGGCCGAGGATGTCGCGTACCGCGTCGTTCGCTTCGGCGATCCGGCCGCTCGCGAACAGCGTGAGCACAGCGTCGGGCGCCACGCGGAACAGCGTGCGGAAGCGCCACTCCGCCTTGCGGAGCGTCTCGAGCAAGTCGGCGTTGGCGAGGGCCACCGACAGCAAATCGGCCATGGCCTCGACGTGCGAGATCTCGCTGTCGGAGAACGAGCGCGAAGCGCGCGACACGAGCATGATCGCGCCGATGCATTCGCCGCGGCGCTGGAGTGGGATCACGACCACGGCGTGCGCCCCGTCGGCGACCGGCAGGTCTTCTTCGGCGGTCGGCGAGCGCTGCGCGTCGGCCGTCCACCACGCTTGGGCGGTGCGCACCACGCGGCCCATCGCCGAGGTCGATACCGGGAAGCTGCGGCCGGCGATCGATGGCACGCCATCCAGTCCCGCGGTCACCGCCACCTGGACGCGATCGGCGGATACCAGTCCCACGGCGCCGCCGTCCACGCGGAGCACGTCCATCGCGGCTTCGATGAATCGACGCAGCACGCGCTCCGGCGTGAGCTCGAGCGCGATCTGCTGGCCTAACGTCCACATGCGCTGCATGACGCGGTGTGCTTCGGCGAGCTCGGCCGTGCGCGCGTCGACGCGCTGCTCGAGCAGCGACGCGATCTCGCGCTCGGCCAACGCCGCGTGCTCGAGCACCATGGTGGTGCGGCGGTGCGTCCAGAGCGCGTGGCCGGCGCGGAGCGCCAGGAGCACCCCGAATGCCGTGAGCGCGACGCCTAACGCAACGCTGTGCCCCCGCCGGAAGGCGAGCATCGAGGCGCTGAGCGTGGCGATGAGGATCGCCACCACGATCGAGAACGTCCGCACGCGCGCCGCATCGCTGGCGTAGGTCGGCGACTCGACGGACTCCTCGAGCGCGGTCGGGGCGCGACGCGGCTCGTGGATGGTGGCCGCCATGCAGAGCACCGCCAGCGACCAGAGCAGGCCCGTCGAGCGCGGTACGGCTCCCCCGCCCAGCAGCACCGCCTGCCCGTAGAAGAAATTGCCGACGCCTAACGCAACGGCTCCGGCCGTGAGGCCGGCGGAGAGCCGCGTGCCCAGCACTTCGCCGCGCCACACGAGCAGCAGCACGATGAGCATCAGGTTCGCGGCGCCCAGCGCGTTCCAGCCCAGAGCGACGAGCCGCATCGCCGGATCCGTCGGCGCCGCCGACGGCTCGATGCCCGGATACGCCGACAGCTGCGCGATGACGATCACCGCCGCCGCGATCAGCAGGAGCGCGTCGACCATCGCCTCGAACCGCATCCAGTTGCGGTGGCGGTAGCGCGTCAGCGCCATCGCGAACCCGACCATCGCGCTCACCTGCAACGCGATGCCCATGAACGCTTCGACGTACGGCGGGCGCGGCGGCCCACCCGTGACCGTCTCGACGATCGTCCACGACGCGTGCCCGATCAACCCGAACGCCGCGGCTAACGCGAGCGCGGTGAACAGCGCGCGCCGTGTGCCGCGCGACCGGTTCCGCGCATCGGCGAACATCGCCATGCACGCCGCGAATTCAGCCGTCAACAACAGGTCGGAAACGAGCGCGCCGCCGGGCGCGTGGCCCGATCCAAGCACTGCGATCGTCGCGACCGCGAGCGCAGCGGCGACCACGACCGGAGCCGGCTGCGACGAGATGTATGAAAACCGACTCATGCCCCGCGGGGTATCACCAAGGTGCGCGTTGATGCTGGGGAAAGCGCTGTGGAAGCGCGCGGGCGACGGGCGTGTGTCGAAATGGAACCGCTCGAGGAAATGACGCCCGAACGGCTGTTTCGTTGCGTGTCCGCTCCCCGGGCGTCGCTCACGTAATGTCGCCCGGCGATCCGATACCGGGACCGGCGCTGCGCGGCGACTCGATCGGCAGGCGCAGGAGAGCAATCATGTCGAAGGCGTGGCGCGACCACGACGACTGGCAGGACGCTGAACCAGAGGAGCCTCGGTGGTCGGAGGAGTTGTCATTCGGTGATCCGGACGCGTGGCGCGGCGGCGAGGACGACGCCGCATACGACGCTTGGCAGCGCGACGATACCGAGTGGCCCGAATGGGATGCTGGCCCCGAATATCAGATGTGGAAGCGCCTCGCGGATGACGAGCGCTAGCCGAAGCGCCGCGCGCGCCTAACCCTACCGGATGATCGTCCCGAAGCGGCTCCAGCGCACACGAAGGTCCTCGAAGTCGAACGACATGTAGATGAACATCGGCTTGCCGCGAATGTTCGCACGCGGAACGAAGCCGTAGTATCGCGCATCGACCGAGTTGTACCGGTTGTCGCCCAACGAGAAATAATGCCCCGCCGGCACGACGAACGGACCCCAGTTGTCGTGCGAAGGATGCGCGGGCGGCTGTCCGAAACGCGATCCCTTGATCTCGAACGGGATCTGCCAATTGAAGAGCGAGTCCGGTGTGTCGACGAAGTCGTATGGTTTGTCGCCCACCCCGAACCCCTGTCGTTGGGCAATCCCGTTCACGTACAACATGCCGTCGCGCATGTACAACGTGTCGCCGGCCACTCCCACCAAACGCTTCACGACGATTGGGGTGAGCTCGTCCTTCACGCGCATGCTCGCGGGCAGTCGATCCTGCGATGGCGATTGGTACACCACCACCTCGCCGCGATGCGGATCGCGGAAGCCGGGCAAATTGTAGTGCGTGAACGGGACGTGCGCCCCGAAAATCATCTTGTTGGCGAAGAGAAAATCGCCCACGAGCAGCGTCGGCTCCATGCTCTCCGACGGAATGCGATACGCCTCGACGATGAACGTGGTGACGAACAGAAAGATCACCGCCGCCGCGATGATCGTGCGGCTCCACTCGATGAGCGCGTCGCGCGCCGACTTCTTGGGACCGCGCGCGTCGGCAACGACGTTCTTTCGCTTCGACGGCGCCGGCGTGTTTTTCTTGTTCTTGTTCTTCGCGGCCACTGCCATGTCGTGTCGGTCGTGAGAGCAACATGATCGCGGGCACATCTGCGCGTGTGCGCCTTACGATCGTCTGCGTATTCTGGGCCGCGACCGGCGGAAAACCAAGACCCCGGCCCCGTGCGCCCTGGATGTGCGACGGGGGCGTCCCGCAATGGCACGCCCCCTTCGTCTGCTCGACGCGTTGAGCCGCCGTCGAGTGAGAATTACTTCATGTGCTTGCTGGCGAGTTTCGTCATCTCGAACATCGACACCTGCTTCTTGCCATTGAAGACGCGGCCGAGTTTGTCGTCGGCGTTGATCATGCGCTTGTTCTTCGAGTCCTGCAGATTGTTGCGCTTGATGTAGGCCCACAGCTTCTTCGTGATCTCGGTGCGAGGCATCCCACCGCTGCCGACCACTGCCGCGAGCGCATCATCGGGCTGCATCGGACGCATGAACGCCGGGTTGGGCGCGCGCTTCTTCCGCGGCGCTGCCTTGCGTGCTGCTTTCCGTCCACCCTTCCTGGCCGCTTTCTTCGCTGTGCGCTTCGAAGCCTTCTTCGCGCCGCGCTTCTTTTTGGTGGCCATCGATGGTCTCTCCCGATTGGTTGAATGGATCTCGTCCTAGAGAAGAACAGGGCTCCGTCGGGCCACAAACTAAGAAGGTCCTACAGCAGCGCAATAGGGGCGCACACGATTTCTCCCTCTGTAGACGTGAATTTCCCTCTGGGAATTCCACTCTGGCGGCGTTCATCAGTCTCGATACATTGGGCTCGACCCATGAATCCGCCACCAGGCTCACCAGCGTATCGAGCACATACTCCCGTGCGCCCGCCGACGTCGTCGATTCCCGCGCGCGACCACGCGGCGCTCACCGACGCGGAGCTCGTGCACCGCATCGCCGGTGGCGACCAACGCGCGCTCGGCGCGCTCTATGACCGGCAGGTGACGCTCGTGCATTCGCTCGCGCTGCGCCTCCTCGGCGACGCCGACGACGCCGAGGATGTCGTGGAGGAAACCTTCTGGCAGCTGTGGCGGCACGCGTCGCGATACGATGCATCGCGCGGCTCCGTGACGACGTGGCTCTGCTCCATCGCGCGCAGTCGCGCGCTCGATCTCCTGCGCGCCGCGCGCCGCCGCCCCGAGCGCATCGCAACATCCATCGACAGCGCCGACGACACGGCGCTCGCCTCACCGAACACGAGTCCACTCGACGGCGCCCAGCAGAACGAGCAGCGCGCGCTCGTGCGCACCGCGCTCGCCGACTTGCCGCCCGAACAGCGCGAGTCGATCGAGCTCGCGTACTTCGCCGGCCTGAGCCAATCGGAAATCGCGGAGCGCACGGGGCAACCACTCGGCACGATCAAAACGCGGATGCGTCTCGCGATGATGAAACTCCGCGCGCGATTGTCGTCGCTGCGGGAGAGCGCGACGTGACACACGCCGAAGCGCAGGAGCTGCTCGCCGCGTTGTCGCTCGACGCCACGTCGAGCGCTGAGCGAGAGGCCGTGCTCGCACACGTCGCCGAATGCGACGACTGCGCACGCGAGTTGGGCGAGCTGCGCGACGTCGCGCACAGCATGGCGCGGCTCGCGCGCGAGGCGCCCATGGATCCGGCGCGGCAGGCGCGCGTGCGTGCGCATCTGCTCGCACGCGCGACCGAGCGTGCCCAACCGACCGATGCGCCGCCACCCCGATCCGCGAAGCCCGCGTCGATCGCCATGCCGCCGCGTCGCCTCATGCAATTCTCGACCGCGCGCCTGGTGGCCGCTGCGGCGATCGTGTTGGTCGGCGTCGCGCTGGCATTCTGGGCCCTGTCAGCCGAACAGCGCGCGAGCGCACTGCAGCGCGATACGCAGCGACTGCTCGCCGCCCAACGGAGCTTCGAGCGGGAAATCTCGGCGCGCGACTCCGCGTTGGCCGACCGTCAAGCCTTGCTCGCCGCGATGACCGGAGCCGGCGTACGGGTGATCGAAGCCGGCGCACCCAGCGCGCGCCAGCCATCGGCAAAGATGTTCTGGGATCAGATTACGAGTCAGTGGACGTTCGTTGCCCACAACCTGCCGCGCGCCGCACCCAACCGAACGTACCAGCTGTGGCTGATCACGCGCGCCCAACGGAAGATCAGCGCCGGCGTGTTCGCCACGAGCGCGTCGGGCGACGCGCTCGTGGTCGCGCACTACTCGCTCCCGAAAGATTCGCTCGCGGCGATCGCCGTGACCGACGAACCTTCAGGCGGCTCGCCCCAACCCACGACGACGCCCGTGTTAGTCGGGCCCTACCGATGAGGCACGCACAAGGCGCTCACACCTGGAGCCGATACCCCGTCTTCCGCACCGTTAGGAGATGGCGCGGCGAACTGGGATCGCGCTCCAACTTCCGCCGCAGCTCCGCCATGTGCGTGTCCACCGTGCGGCTCACGATTTCGGCGTCGTACCCCCACACTTCGTGCAGCAGCTCGAGACGCGACGCAACCTGACCGTTGCGCTGGATGAGCGCCATGATCAGATCGAATTCCTTTGGCCGCAGCGGCACCGGCTCTCCGGAGCGCAGCACCTCGTGCGTGGCGGGCCGTACTTCGACTTCGCCGAATCGCACCGGCGGCGGCGGCACCTTCGGCGCAACCGGCATCGGCGACGCCGCACTGCGCCGCAGCAATGCCTCGACGCGAGCCAGGAGCTCCATCAGGCTGAACGGCTTGGTGACGTAGTCGTCCGCGCCCCATCGGAACCCACGCACCTTGTCGGCTTCATCGCCACGCGCCGTGAGCACCAGCACGGGCCCGGCGAATCCATCCTGCCGTAACAACCGCAGCAGCCGATAGCCGTCGAGCTTCGGCAGCATGAGATCGAGCATGATCAGATCGGGATGCACCGCGCGCGCTTGCGACAGCCCCTTCACGCCGTCGCCGGCGATCGACACATCGTATCCTTCGAGCTCGAGGTTGGTCTTGAGACCGGACGCGAGATCGGTGTTGTCTTCGACGATCAGGATGCGGTGCATGCGAACTCCCTGGCTCGTTGCAACTCCCTGGCTCGTACTATCGTGCGGCAGCGAGATCATGCGTTCCTCCTTCGGACGGTATACTGCCCGCTCCACCCTCTCCGCCTCCGACGCGAGCACCGGGTAACTCCACGACAAAGCGCGCTCCGCCGGACGGCGCCTCATCCACGCGGCACGTGCCTCCGTGCAGCGTCACCAACTGCCGCACCACCGAGAGCCCGATGCCGCTCCCCGTGGATACGGAATACTCTCCGCTGTGCAACCGTACGAATGGATCCCAGATTCGTTTGCTCTCCGATTCCGGCACGCCGTCGCCCTCGTCGTCCACGCACAGCACCGCGCGATTGCGCTCGAGCGAGAGACTAACCGCAACCGTCTGCCCATCGGGACCGTACTTCACCGCGTTGTCCAGCAGGTTGAGCAGGATCTGCCGCAACGCTCCCTCATCCACGGGCGCCACGACGCGCTCGTCCAACGCCAAGCGGAGCGTCGTCTGGCGCACCTTCGCCAGCGGCTCGAACGACTCGATGATCTCGCGAACCAGCGGCGCCAGCGGCCTCGCTTGCGCGGAGACGTGGGTCGCGCGACGCTCCGTGCGCGAGAAGAGGAGCACGTTGTCGACCAGATGACCCAGCCGTCTCGCCTCGCGCAGGATCACGCGCAGCGCATCGCTCCGACCGCGCTCCGTGGTCACCCGGCCGAACGACAGCGACTCGGCGAACAGGACGATCTGCGCCAGCGGCGTCCGCAACTCGTGCGACATGCTCGACGTAAAATCCGCGCGCAGGTGCGCGAGTTCCTCGGCGCGCCGCGAGAGGTGGAACGCGACCACCACGAGCGCTCCCGTGCAGAGCAGGAGTGCAACGAGGAGCGGCACGCGGTTCCGCGGGATACCGCCCCGCAGCAGCATGTCCGCCGCCTGCTGGCGAACCGCGATCTTAACCGTGGGGCCTTCGGCGAACCGCCACAGCTGCTGCGTGGCGCCGAACTCGGTGAGTCCTTTGACCGGCGACTGGTACATCACGCGGCCGCCGGCGTCCCACACGGTAATCGACAGCAGCGAATCGTTAGGCAAGCCGCGGCTCAGCGAGCGCGGCACCAACGGCGTCGCCTTCGCGAGCTGCGGCAGCACGGTCTGCGCATAGGTGCGGAAGACGATCGAGAAGCCGTACACCATGTTGGGCGCCGCGTGGATGCCGCGGATGTACGCCATCAAGAAGATCTGGGTGTCGTGCGAGGAGCTGTCGACCATGACCCAGAGCGATCGGTCGTGCGGGCCCGCGCCCTCGGACGATGCGGTCACCGTGTCGAAGTTCGCACGCAGCGAATCGAGCAATCGCCCTCGCTCGGCGTCGTTCGGCATGGCCTCGCCGCTGACGTCCATTTTGTGCGACGACAGATCGTAGCTGAACACGTAGCGCGGCGACGGGACGTACATCCAACCCCAGTCGCGCATCTGACCGGCGGCCTTACGCAAGGTCGAGAGCGGATAGACGTGGTCGGCTTCCATCGTCGCCGAGCCCGCGCCGACCGACGAGAGGATGGCCATGGAGCCACCGTAGAGCGCCTTGCCCGCCGCGTCGGTGAAGTTCGCCGCGGCGAACTCCGCGTAGTCGCGCATCGCGTCTTCGGCCGCAGCGCGGTGCGAGCTGGTCGAGAGCCACGCCACCCACGTGATCGCGCCCGCGACGACGAGCGTCAGCAGCAAGACCGCGACGAGCGGGGCCGCGGAGGCTGACGACGACGGACGCGGCGGACTCTTGGCCATGCTATCCTCGTGAATCGGAAGCTCGCGCGTGTCCACGAAACGGACGGCTATCTGACAATGCGCAGCGTATCGATGACCATCAGGCAAGCTGACAAACACCGGACGTGGTCCGGACTTTCGTTGGACGCCGCCGCGCTCTACTTGGTTTACATACGACTCCCGTCAAAATGCAGTTTCGCGGGGACGTCAGGCATTGGACAAGGCCATCGAGCGCAAGAGCTGCAACATTTCGACATCGTTCGGGTCCGGTGCGAGATTGTCCTCGGACTCGGGTTCCGCGCGGTGCGGCGTCTCGAGAATCAATGGGACGCCCACTGTGCGACCGTCGGCCAGGAGCCAGCGGAACGGCTCGACCCCGATCTTTCCCTGGCCCAGGAGGGCGTGTCGGTCGCGATTCGATCCTTGCGCGCCTTCACTGTCGTTTAGGTGAAAGAACGAAGGCGGCTCACCGCAGGCGGACTCGAACGCATCCAGCACAGCTCGCTGTGCATCGGCCGACGACACGATGTCGTGTCCGGCCGCAAACAAGTGGCACGTGTCGAGGCCATAGCCCACCCGGCTGCGCAGACCGGACGGGATGCCGGCGAGAATGGTTCCCACTTCGTGCGGCGTACGACCCACGGTGAGGCCCGCGCCCGCCGTGTTCTCGACGAGAAGGCGCGTCGGGCCGGGCACCTTCTCGAGGGCCTGCGTCATGGCTCGGGCGACGCGCGCCGTGGCCGCATCGGGATCGCCGCCCAACGCAGCGCCCGGGTGGAAGCACACCGCGCCCACGCCGAGCGCGGTGGATCGCTCCAGCTCCTTCGCGAGCCCCGCCGCCGATCGGCTCCATTTCTGCTCGTCGGCCGTCGCCGTATTGAGGACGTACGCGGCGTGGACCTGGATGTTGGCAGGATTGAAGCCGGTGGACGCGACCGCGCCACGGAATCGTTCGACGCGCTCGCCGCGAATGGGGGACTTGTCGCCGTAGTAGGTCGGAATGGCGGTGAAGAGTTGCAGCGCGTCCATGCCCGCGGCCGCGGCGCGCAACACGGCGGTTTGGATGCCGCCTTCGTCCGACGCGTGCGCGCCGAAGATGAGCCGGCGTGCCTGGCCGGCTGCAGTTCCGTTAGGCATTCACGACCCGTCCGACGAGAGGTCGATCATGCGCGATCCGCCGCTCAGGTACTCGACGCTGCGCGGGTCCTGCAGTTGGCCCAATCGCTTGACGATCGTGGCGATGCGCGCGCTCTGCGCGTGAATCGATTCGCCGAGCGCGCGGAGCTCCGCGTTGGCGCTGGCGATGGCCGCGATCGACTGCGCTTCGATCATGAGCGTCGTGAGCGGGTTGTTCACCTCGTGTTGCACGGCGATCGCGGTTTCGCCGATGCCCGCGAGCCACTGCGCGCGCGCCAGCCTGTCCACGGCATCCCGCCGTTCCGCGTCGAGCGCGATGCGGCGTTCGGCGATGGCGAGGCGCGCCATGAGCTGGGCCGGCTCGAGCGGCTTCATGAGGTAGTCGTCGGCGCCCGCCTCGAGCGCCGCCTGCACGTCCTCGGGTGTATCGCGCCCCGTAACGACGAGCAGGAACGTGTGGCGCGTCGCCTCGCCGGCGCGCGCGCGGCGGCAGACCTCGAGTCCATCGACGACCGGCATGTTCCAGTCGAGCACGGCCAGCGGCGGCGGGTCGCTCGCAATCGCGGTCCACGCGGCATCGCCGTCCGCGCTCACGGCGACGTCGTGTCCGCGCCGCTCGAGGGCGCTCCGCAAGAGCCGCTGCATTACGGGATCGTCGTCGGCGAGCACCACGCGCATCAGCCCGCCCCCGTCATTTGCCGCTGCCTAACGGGGCCACGTCCACGACCGTGGCCGCCGCGCCCCGGCCGCCGGTCGCGTCGCCGGACGTCCAGCCCACGGCGACGATCCCACCGCCTAACGCAATCCGCGGATCGCTCGCCCGCTCGGTGCCCGGCGACACGGGCATGCGCGCCGCGAACACGTGGCCGGCGGTGTACGACACCGCCACGCCCACCCGGGCGTCGTCCGCGTTCGGGTACTCGTACGCCACGAGCACCGTATCGCCGTGCGCGGCGACGTCGGCGTGCGCCGGATCGTCGCCGTAGAACACGCCGATCGGATCGTGCCACGTTGCGCCCTGATCCTGCGAGTGCGCGTACCAGACACCCGCGCCGTCCTTGGGCACGATGAAGTACGCAAGGTGCAGATACCCGCTCCCCGAGTCGGCGGCGATTGCCGGGTTAGGCCGAGCGCAGCCGAGCGGCGCGTGGTCGCGCGCGTCGGCCACGACGGGCGCGCTCCAGGAGTTGCCGCCGTTGATCGAGCGCGACACCATAAGCTGCGCGCTGCTGTCGGCGCGCGGCTGCCACCACGCGACGAACCAGCTCGCGCCGCCCGCCGGCGCGAACACGATCGAGCTCGGGCATGCGCCCGTCGGCGCCACGAATGGAGCCGTGGCCGCAACGCCCAACGCAGGCTTCGCCCCTGCGTCGATCGCGAGGCGCCAGCCCGCGCTCGGCGCGTTGGGCGTACGCATCGCCTCGCGCCACGTGAGCGGCGCCCGATCGCACGCGGCACAGCACGCCGCCGCAATTGCCAGTACGGCAAAGCGGCACATCGTGGCGCCGTCGACGCGGGTCCGGCTCGAACGGAAAGGCACGCCGGCAATCTAACCGCCGGCAGCTAGCCGCTGGTGGATGCCTGCGGCGCCCGCGCGTTCGCCCACACGGCAATGCGATAGAGCGGATAGCTCACCGCCAACAGCGCGAGCGCCTCGGCGGTGAGGCGCCAATCCGCCACGACGTCGCCCACCAGGAACGCCAGCGATCCGACGAGCGCCAAACCGGTCGTCCAGGGATAGCCCCACGCGCGGTAGGGCCGGGGACGGTCCGGCTCCCGCCGGCGAAGCAGAAACAAGGCCGAGAACGACACGATGTAATTCGCCACGAAATACAGGGCTGCGACCGCGATCACGCTCTTGAACACGCCCGTCGCAATGAACGCCAACGCCACGCCCGCGCTCGCGGCGAGCGACACCGTGGGCGTCCCGGTCGCCGAGACGCGCGCGGCGGCGGACGGGAACAAGCCGTCCTGGCTCATGGCCACAGGGACCCGCGATGACATGAGCAGCAAGGCGTTCACGCTGCTGATCAGCAGCAACACCGTTAGGCCGTTGACGACCATGGACCCGCGCGCGCCGAAGAGCGCGCCCGCCGCCGATGACGCCACGAGCGGGACGTTCGCCATGCCCGGCAGCGACAGGACGTACGCAAAGGCCAGGTTAAGCAGCACGTAGACCGCGATCACGGACATCACGCCGCCCAGCATCGCGCGCGGGATGTCGCGCCCCGGATCGTGCACCTCCTCGGAGAAGTACACGACGCCGTTCCAGCCGTCGTACGTGTAGATGATCGACTGCATCGAAAGGATGATGGCCGCGAACAGCGCCGCGCCGACGGGAGCGGCGGCCGCCGCTGGTGCGTTAGGCGCCGACGTGCGGAGCAGGAAGCACGCGGCGATGAGCGCAACGAGCGCCAGTCCCTTGAGCAGACTCGTGATGGCTTGCGACCGGCCGCTCGTTCGCTGCCCCCGCCACAGGATGGCCGTGAACACCACCACCGTCGCCGCCGCTACCCAGTTGGACAGCGGCTTCATCGCCGGTGCCAGCTCGCCCACCGAGGTGCCGATGACCATCGACACCGCGGCGGTGCTCGCGCATGTCGAGAGCCAGTCGCTCCACCCAATCACGAACCCCGGAAATGATCCGAACGCATGTCGCGCAAACACATATTGGCCGCCCGACCTCGGCAACATCGCGCCGAGCTCGGCCAGGCTGAGCGCACCGAGCAGCGCGTAAAGGCCCCCAGCGACCCACACGCCGAAGAACAACGCCGGTGTCGGCAACCGTCCTGCGATCTCACCCGGCGTGGCCAGGATGCCCGCGGCGATCGTGTTCCCGATGATCACCGCGAGTCCGAACACCACGCCGAATATGCGCAGCAGTCGTCCGCCGCTTGCGACCTTGGACGAAGTCATGGCTCGTGTGTGTGAGATCGGGACGGGCGCGACCGTTGACCGAGCTGGACGCGCGAGGGGGAGCCGTATGATGCCACGCACGGTTCTCTGCGGCCAGACCGACAGGAAGGTTCTCTGCGGCCAGACCGCCAGGTCCGTTGGCCGGCTCCGACGCGGTGCGGTATCTTTAGCGCCCGGCCGACACACGTGTCCGCCGTTGGCCCGACGGAGGAACCTCATGTCTGCACCAGCTGCCCGCACGCGCAAGCGCGCCACCTCGGCGCCGCGCGCCAAGACCGATACCGCCGCACCCGCACCGGCGACGCCGCACCACACACCGATCACCGCCGCCTTCAACGGCACGCGCGCCATGCCAGCGCCGATGAACGAGCCGATCCGCTCGTACGCACCGGGTTCGCCGGAGCGAAAGGAGCTCAAGGCGCGCCTGCACGCGATGGCCGCCGAACGCATCGACATCCCGCTCGTCATCGGCGGACGCGAAGTCCGAACCGGCGCGACTGCTCCTACGGTGATGCCGCACGACCACCACCACGTGCTCGCCGACTATCATCTGGCCGACGCGAAGCACGTGACTAACGCAATCGACGCCGCGCGCGCCGCGCATCGCGAGTGGTCGCGCTGGTCGCTCGACGATCGCGCCGCCGTTTTCCTTCGCGCCGCCGAGTTCCTCGCCACCACGTGGCGCGCGACGCTCAACGCGGCGACGATGCTCGGCCAATCCAAGACGGCGTTCCAGGCCGAGATCGACTCCGCGTGCGAGTTGATCGACTTCTGGCGGTACAATCCATGGTTCGCGCAGGAGCTCTACGCCGAGCAGCCGCGCTCGGATCACGCGCAGTGGAACGCGCTCGAGTATCGACCGCTCGAAGGCTTCGTGTATGCCGTGACGCCGTTCAACTTCACGTCGATCGCAGGCAATTTGCCGACGGCGCCCGCGCTCATGGGCAACACGGTCGTCTGGAAGCCGGCGAGCACCGCGATGCTTTCGGCGCACTACATCATGAAGGTGCTGGAGGCGGCGGGCCTGCCGCCCGGCGTCATCAACCTCGTCTCGGGCGACGCCGCGGCGATCTCGTCGCAGATCATCGGGCATCGTGATTTCGCCGGCGTGCACTTCACGGGTAGCACCGGCGTGTTCAATGGGATCTGGAAGCAGATCGGCGAGAACATCGCGTCGTATCGCTCGTATCCGCGCATCGTCGGCGAAACGGGCGGGAAGGATTTCATCGTCGCGCACGCCTCGGCCGACCCGGTTGCGTTAGCCGTGGCCGTCACGCGCGGCGCGTTCGAATACCAAGGGCAGAAGTGCTCGGCGGCGAGCCGGATTTACGTGCCGCAGTCGTTGTGGCCGGAGGTCCGCGACCGCATCGCCGCGATGATCGAGGACGTTGCCGTGGGCGACGTCGCCGATTTCCGCAATTTCATGGGCGCCGTGATCGACAAGAAGGCGTTCTCGAAGATCAGCGAGTACGTGGCCGAGGCGAAGCGCAGCGCGCGCATCATCGCCGGCGGCGGGACTAACGGAGACGAGGGGTACTTCATCGAGCCGACGCTCGTCGAGACGCGCGACCCCGGATTCCGCTTGCTGTGCGAGGAAATCTTCGGGCCCGTCGTCACCGCGCACGTCTACCCCGACGCCAGGTACGAGGAGACGCTCGGCGTGATCGATCGCACATCGCCGTACGCGCTCACCGGCGCCGTGTTCGCCACGGATCGCGCGGCGGTGCAGCTCGCTCTGTCGGTGCTGCGCGACGCGGCCGGCAACTTCTACATCAACGACAAACCGACCGGCGCCGTGGTTGGCCAGCAGCCGTTCGGCGGCGCGCGGGCGTCGGGCACGAACGATAAAGCCGGCTCGAAGCTCAACCTCACGCGCTGGGTGAGCGCGCGCGCGATCAAGGAGAACTTCAATCCACCCACGGACTACACGTATCCGTTCATGGGTGAAGCCTGATGCGGGCGCGGTTCTACACCTGCGACGTATTCACCAATCAATTGTTCGGCGGCAATCCGCTCGCAGTGTTTCCCGACGCGAGCGGAATCCCAGAGAGCGCGCTGCAGAACCTGGCGCGCGAGTTCAACCTCTCCGAGACGGTGTTCGTGTACCCGGCGCAGCAGCGCGAGCACACCAAACGCCTGCGTATCTTCACGCCGGCGGCCGAGCTCCCGTTTGCCGGGCACCCGACCATCGGCGCGGCGCACACGTTGGCCACGTTAGGCAGATTTCCGCTGCGGGGCGCCGAAACAAAGATCGTGTTCGAGGAAGGCGTGGGCCCGGTGCCGGTGCTGATCCGCGCCACGGACGGCAAACCGACGTTCGCGCAGCTCACCGCCGCGCAGGCACCCGAGATCGGCCCGCCGACGCCCGGACGCTCGACGATCGCCGATGTGTTGGGCCTCGAGGCGGCGGACATCCAGGGCGGCATGACGGCGCCGCAGGGCGTGTCGTGCGGCCTGCCATTTCTCATCGTGCCGCTCAAGGATCGCGATGCCGTTAGGCGGGCGCACGTGCGTATGGACCACTGGGAATCGTCGGTCAAATCGTACTGGGCGCCGCAGATGCTCGTCTTCTCGCGCGACGCGGAGCGCGAGGGCGCCGATCTGCACGTGCGCGTGTTCGTGCCGGGACTCAGTGTCCCCGAAGATCCCGCCACGGGTTCGGCTGCGACTGCGTTGGGCGCCTACCTCGCCGCTCGCGACACGCAAACCGACGGCACACTGCGCTGGGTCGCGGAGCAAGGTGTGGAGATGGGACGCCCGAGCGCGCTCGAGATCGTCGTCGAGAAAGTGGGCGGCGAGATCCGCAGCGTGAAGGTCGGCGGCGAGACGGTGATGGTTTCCGAAGGCGAGATCGAGATCGGAAACTGATTGACGCGACGCCGCTCGGAATTTAGGGACGCGCACGGTCTATTACCTGACGAGCCGCCGGTGGCGGTTTCTCGTCGAGCGGCCGGTGGTGGGCGGGATGATCTTCGGCGCGTGCGTGTATCTCTTCATGCATTACGTGGTGGTCCCGTTGTCGGCCGCAGGACCGAGCCACCTGTCGTTCGCACTCAAGAGTGCGGAGTTCGTGGAGCACTGGTGCTGCGTCGGGCTGCCGATCGCGTTCCCCGTTAGGAGATTCGGCGGCTGAGCGTAAGTTGGGCAGCCGTCGTGGCGAGCGTAAGCGGCTGCTGAACTGGGCCTTGGTATAGACTAGTGAACCACATCTGAGTTTTAGGCGAGCATCTGGTTCCGGTACTTACGCCCATGAAGAAACGGACAAAGCACGGTCACTCAGGACAAAGCACGGACCGCTCGGCTGCCGTGCGAGCATCGCGCTGGCGCGAGGTCGCTTCGACGGGGTCTTAAACGACGGTCACTTTGTGTTCCCGCAGGAGGCACTTCCCCCGACAGCCGAGCGGTCCGTGCTTTGTCCTGAGTGACCGTGCTTTGTCCGTTTCTTCATGAGCAGATGAGGCCAAGGGCCTCGTTCATGACACGTCGTCGCTCAGCCTCTTCGAACAGACTTCGCCGGTCGCACGCTGGATGGCAATCGCTCCAGAACCCCGCACTGCGACCGCAGACTTTGCAGTCTGGCATGAGCAATCTCGACAGATTCCTCCGATTGGAGCGCTACGGCAACGGTTTGGCGTGAAGCGCTAACAATGTCTAACTCGCGATCAGTTCCACGATCGCTTGACGGAAGTCGATCCGCCAGGTGAGGAACGCTCCGCCGCGACGCAGAAGCAGGCGTCGCTCGGTGCGAGGACAGGTTGCACGCGTGGGTGCAAACTTTGGTGCGGCTACTCCGCCCGCAACGCCGTCAACGGGTCGAGCCGCGCCGCACGCCGCGCCGGAATCCAACAGGCCAGGAGCGACGCGCCCGCCAGCACCGCCGCGCCCACGACGTAGGTCGTCGGGTCGAACGGCCCCGTGTCGAACAGCAGCCGCGCGATCGCCGCGCCGGCACCCGCCGCCGCCAGCGCGCCGATCACAATGCCCCCGCCCGCGAGGCGGAGTCCGTCGCGCACGACGAGCCGCGACACATCGCCCGGCCGCGCGCCTAACGCAACCCGCACGCCGAGCTCC
>Ga0070735_10001476_pt1 | contig 22761 bp, 17 predicted proteins | sample Coa_R1_FD_66443 | JGI IMG/M metagenome (GOLD analysis project Ga0070735, IMG submission 66443) | Surface soil microbial communities from Centralia Pennsylvania, which are recovering from an underground coalmine fire - Coalmine... | ecosystem: Environmental > Terrestrial > Soil > Unclassified ...
AACGCCCTGCCCCGGACTTCGCGCGTTGCCAGCGAAACGGTCGGCCGCTCACTGATCGTGGGTCGCTACCCATGTCATAGCCGTGGTTTTGACCCACGATGATGCGGACAACCCGGCGACCCACGGAATCTGCCAGCCGTAAGGGTGAACCCCGGGGTTCACCTGGTTTGGCGCCGGGCACCTGGTTTGGCGGCCGGCTGACCTTGAGCCTGGCAAGGGGGCGTCGGCATCGGATCACGCGGTGACGCCTTTGAGGGTGGCGGGCTCGATGAAGCCGAACAGGTAGCCCGCCACCCGCCGCAACTGGATTTCCTCGGCGCCCTCGGTGATCCGGTACCGGCGGTGATGCCGGTAGATGTGCTCGAACGGCTGGTGCCGCGAGTAGCCCAGGCCGCCGTGCACCTGCATGGCACGGTCGGCGGCCTCGCAGCACAGCCGGTTGGCCACGTAGTTGCACATGGACACCTTGTCGGACTGGGTCAGCGCGCCGAGCTGATCCATGTTCCACGCGGTCTTGTGGATCAGCGCCCGGAGCATCTCGCACTGGGTGTGCAGCTCAGCCAGCGGGAACTGGATCGCCTGGTTGCTCGCCAGCGGCTTGCCGAACGGCGCCCTGGTCTTGGCGAAGGCCACCGAACGGTCGATGCAGAACTGCGCGGCGCCCAGGCTGGACGCGGCCTGGCGGATGCGGTTCTCGTTGAAGAAGTGCTGCACGACCTCGAGCCCCCGGCCCTCGCGGCCGAGGATGGCGCGGTCCCGGACGCGGACGTGGTCGAGGGAGACGCGGCCGTGGTCGGTGGGCATGTTGAAGGTCCACAGGTACTCCTCGACCTTGAAGCCGGGGCTGTCCACCGGGACCAGGAAGCTGGTGATCCCGGCGCCGCTGCCCGGCGTCCCGCCGGTGCGGGCGAAGATCAGGTCGTGCGAGGCGGTGTGGATGCCGGTGTTCCAGGTCTTCTCGCCGGTGATGACCCAGTCGTCACCGTCCCGGGTGGCGCTGGTGGCCATGAACGTCGCGTCGCTGCCGTGTTCGGGTTCGGTGATGCCGAACGCGAAGTGCCGCCGGCCGGCCGCCAGGTCCTCGATCCAGTCCTGTTTCTGCTCCGCGCTGCCGTAGTGCAGCATCAGCAGGAGGCCGACGTTGTTGCCCACGATCGAGTGCTCGTTCTGCAGGTCGCAGTGCAGGCCGAGGCCCTTGGCGGCCAGGTGCTCGCGGATGACGGCCATACCCAGGTTGGTGCCGTCCCGGCCGCCGTACTCGCGGGGGAACGCGTACCGGTAGTGGCCGGCCGCGTCGGCCCGCCGCCGGGCCTCGGCGAGCAGCGCCTCCCACTCGCGGCTGGGCAGGCCGCCGCGCTCCCAGTCGGTCCTGGCGTCCTCCCGGCGGTGGTCGAAGAACCGGATGTTGTCGTCCTGCTCCTGCAGCGGCCAGATCTCGCGCTCGATGAACGCGTCGAGTTCGGCCAGGTACGTGCGCAGGTCCTCAGGCAGCGTAAAGTCCACGTCGGTTCCTTCGCTTATCCGGAAAGGGCCAGGTGACCGGGGTTGGCGACGGTCAGCTTGTCGATGGTCGCGGCCCGCACCGCCGCGGCGACCTCGCCGAAGCGATGATCCAGCGATCCGTCGCGGATGACAGCACACAGCGCTGCGTCGTCGGCGCAGCCGAGAGCGGCCAGCCGGTCTCGGTGCCGCTCGGCGTGCGCGGGGGCGAGCATGGCTTCCCGCTGGGCGATCCGCAGCGCGTTGGCCGCCACCCGGGCGTGGAACCTGAGCCGCGGATCGGCGTCGGCCTCGAAACCGGCGGTGAGGAAGTCCTGGACCGCACGGACGAGATCCGGTCCGCTCGGGGCATCATGAGGCCGAACGGACCCGCGCTCCAGCCCGTCCAGAGGATCGGGCACCACGAGCGGGGCCGCGTGGCCCAGCGCGAGCAGGATGTCCCACTCCTGCTCGCAGACCCGGCGGCCGAGCACGGCGAGCTCGATCGACGCCTCGTCCTGGGCGAGGTACCGCTCGGCCTGCCGGCGGCACAGCAGCGCCCACCGCACCGTGCCGTACAGCTCCCACCAGCGCTGGGTTTCCTGATCCGGCGGGGTGCCGCCGCCCGCGGCGTAGCCCGCCATCAGGTCGGCGCGGGTGCCGAACCCGCCGGCCGGGCGGTCCGAGCCGAACCGCCAGGCCTTGACGCACAGCCAGCCCAGATCCTGGCGGGGATCACCGCGGTGAGCCAGTTCCCAGTCGAGCACGCCGCGCAGGCCGTCCGTGCCGACCATCAGGTTGCCGGTCCGGAAATCGCCGTGCACCAGAGCGTCCGGGACGGGAGCGGGCCGGTGCCGGGCCAGCCAGCGCAGGCCGATCTCGAGGGCGGGCCGGGGCTCGGCGAAGGCCCGGTACAGCCCGGTCATCTCGCCGAGCGCGTCGAGGCGGGGCAGGCCCGGGACCGAGTCGGCGGGGACCTGGTGGATCCGGGCCAGAACCTCTCCCAGGCGGCGGGCCAGGCCGGGCCGCACCGCGGCGTACGCCTGGTCCCGCAGCAGGCGGCGCGGGATCGTCTCCCCGTCCAGGCGTTCCAGCAGCAGGTAAGACTGGCCGAGGGTGCCGTCCCCGTAGTCGTAGACCTCGGCCACCGGGACCCCGGCCGCCCGGGCCGCGGTCATCGCCGCCGCCTCGACGGCCACGTTCTTGTCCGGGTACCGGGCCCGGCCGCCGGGCTCGCGGAGCAGGACCAGGCGGCGCTCTGCGATCGGGAGATCGGTGCCGCCCGCGGTCCGCACCCGGACGTCCCAGCTTTCCCGGCTCGCCCCGCCGGCCAGCGGCCGGACGCCGGTGACGTCGGCCGGCATACCCCACAGCGCCCCCAGCCGTGACGCCAGGACGCCGGCCAGTCCGGGGGGCTCTGTCACTGACACGGTCGCGGTGCCTCTCGCCGTCGTCTTGCCAGACACGATCCACGGGCCGGGCCGGGATCGTCAAGCACAGCCCTTGATACGCTGCGCGTGTCATGCCGGCCAGGACATCATCGGCGGTCGCGGCGGCCGAACCGACGCCGACGCTCTCCCGTCGGCACGAGGCCGGCGCGCCCAGCGCGCGCGGTCTGCTGTTCACGCTGCTGGGCGAGTTCGTGCTGCCCGGCGGCGGAACGGCCTGGACCTCCGCGGTCTTGGCCGTCTTCGCCCGCCTCGGCATCGAGGAGAAGACCACCCGCCAGGCCCTGATGCGCACCGCCGCGTCCGGCTGGCTCGACCCGGAGAAGGTCGGCCGCCGCACCAGATGGCGGCTGACCGCCAGCGCGCAGAAGCTGCTGACCGAGGGCGCGGAGCGCATCTACTCCCTCACCGGCCCGGAGGAGAACTGGGACGGACGCTGGCTGCTGGTGTATGCGCGGATCCCGGAGAGCGACCGCCGCGCCCGGCACGTGGTGCGGAGCCGGCTCGCCTGGGCGGGGTTCGGCTCGCTCGGCGGCGGGCTGTGGATCAGCCCGCACCCGGACCGCGAGGCCGAGGCGACCGGCGTGCTCCGCGAGGCGGGTGTGGCCGCCGACGCGCACGTGTTCGTGGCCAGGCGTTCGGGGCTGGCCGACGTTCAGGTCATGGTGGCCTCCGCCTGGGATCTGGACGCGATCGAGGACCGCTACCAGGAATTCATCGAGGAGTTCCGCGTCATCGCGCCGGCCGACGTGCTGGCCCGGCAGGTTGAGATCGTGCACGCCTGGCGGCGGTTCCCCGCCATCGACCCGCTGCTGCCGCGTGAGCTGCTGCCGGCCCGCTGGAGCGGGCTGCGGGCGGCCCGGCTGTTCGCCGACCGGCACGAACGCTGGTCCGGCGAGGCCAAGCAGGAATGGAAGCGGCTCAACGAGCCGGGCTGATCCCGGCGGAGACGGGTTGTGCCCGGCCGGCATAAATGCTACAAAGAATTGTCGGACCAGAAAGAATATGTCGAATGAGCAAGCGCACCGATCGCCAAGCGCCCCGCCCCGTCGGGACGGCCGCGTCCGCGGTCAGCAAGATGCTGTCCCGGGCCTGGTCGCTGCCGCCGCAGCGGAACTACGTCGCCATCGAGCGGAACGTCCAGGTGCCGATGTCCGACGGCACGGTTCTCCTGGCCGACCACTACCTGCCGGTCACCAGCCGGCCCGCCGCCACCGTGCTCGTGCGCTGCCCGTACGGGCGCGGCGCCCCGTTCAGCCTGCTCGAGGCCCAGATCGTCGCCGAGCGCGGCTTCCACGTGCTGCTGCAGAGCTGCCGCGGCACGTTCGGCTCCGGCGGACGGTTCGAGCCGATGCGCCGCGAGGCCAGCGACGGCCAGGACACCGTGGCCTGGCTGCGCGACCAGAGCTGGTTCGACGGACGGCTGGCCACGTTCGGGGCCAGCTACCTCGGCTTCGTGCAGTGGGCTCTGGCCCTGGACCCGCCGCCCGAACTGACCGCCGCGGTCGTGGTGGTCGGCCCGCACGACTTCAGCCGGACCGCGTACCGTAACGGCGCCTTCGACCTGTACAACTTCCTCAGCTGGAGCGACCTGATCGTCAACCAGGAGCGGCTCAACCCGCTGACCGGCATGGTCCGCCAGGTCACCGCCGACCGGCGGCTGCGCCCGGCGCTGGACCGGGCGCCGGTCACCGAGGGCGCCCGCGGGCTGCTCGGCACGCAAGCGCCCTGGTTCGACACCTGGCTGGAGCATCCGGACCTGACCGACCCGTTCTGGGGCCCGCTGCAGTGCGCGGCCGCGCTGGACCGCATCTCGGTCCCCACCCTGCTGATCGGCGGCTGGCAGGACCTCTTCATTGAGCAGACCATCGAGCAGTACCAGGCGCTGGCCGCCCGGGGCGTGCCGACCCGCCTGCTCGTCGGCCCGTGGACTCATCTGGACACCGCGACGAAGGCCGGAGCCGCGTTCACCGAGAGCCTGGCCTGGCTGGAGCGCCACGCCGGCCAGGTCCCCGGCGAGCCGGCCACCGGTCACTCGGTGCGCATCTGGGTCGGCGGCGCCCGCGAATGGCGTGACCTGGCCACCTGGCCGCCCCCCGGCCCGGCGCCGCAGCACTGGTACCTCGGTCCCGGCGGGACGCTCAGCCGGGACGAACCGGTCGGCGGGCCGCCCGCGAGGTTCCGCTACGACCCGGCCGACCCCACCCCGTCGGTGGGCGGCGCGATCCTGGCCCTGAACGCCGGCGTGCGTGACAACCGGGCCATCGAGCAGCGCCCCGACGTCCTGGTGTTCAGTAGCGAGCCGCTGGCCGAGCCGGTCGAGACCGTCGGGGACGTGGCCGCTGAGCTGCACGTGACCCGTGACAACCCGAACGCCGACCTGTTCGTGCGGCTGTGTGACGTGGACCCGCGCGGCCGGTCGCGCAACGTCTGCGACGGCATCGTCCGCCTCACCGCGGCCGACCCGCTGGCCGGAATCGTCCGGGTCTCCCTGATCGCCGCGGCGCACCGGTTCGGCCGCGGGCACCGGCTCAGGCTCCAGGTCTGCGGCGGCGCGCACCCGCGGTTCGCCCGCAACCCCGGCAACGGGCAGGTCGACGCGGCGGTCAAGGACTTCGTGGCCACCGGCTACAGCATCGACCTGAGCGCCTCCAGTCTCGTCCTCAGCCAGACCGCGGGAAAGGAATCCGCTCATGCCTGACCAGCCCAGAGTTGAGTTCCGCACCGCCCCGGACCGCTACCGGCACTGGCGGCTCGGCACCCAGGGCCCGGTCGCCACGCTGACCATGGACGTCGACGAGCAGGGCGGGATCGTTCCCGGTTACGAGCTGAAGCTGAACTCCTACGACCTCGGGGTCGACATCGAGCTCTACGACGCGGTGCAGCGGCTGCGGTTCGAGCATCCCGAGGTGCGCACGGTGGTCATCACCAGCGGCAAGCCGAAGATCTTCTGCGCCGGCGCGAACATCCGCATGCTCGCCGCCTCACCGCACGGCTGGAAGGTGAACTTCTGCAAGTTCACCAACGAGACCCGCAACGGCATCGAGGACGCCACCGCGCACTCCGGGCAGACCTACCTGGCCGCGGTCAACGGCACCGCCTCGGGCGGCGGGTACGAGCTCGCGCTGGCCTGCGAGCACATTATGCTCATCGACGACCGCTCCTCGGCGGTGTCGCTGCCCGAACTCCCGCTGCTCGGCGTGCTGCCGGGCACCGGCGGGCTGACCCGGGTGTCCGACAAGCGGCACGTCCGGCGCGACCTGGCTGACTACTTCTCGACCAAGTCCGAGGGCATCGGGGGCAAGAAGGCCGTCCAGTGGCGCCTGGTCGACGAGGCGGTGCCGCGGCCGAAATGGGACGAGACCGTCGCCGAGCGGGCCGCCGAACTGGCCGCGCGCTCCGGCCGCCCGCAGGACGCCGAGGGTGTCGCGCTCACCGAGTTGCGCAAGACCCGCGACGACGACGCCATCACCTACGACCACGTCCAGGCGAGCCTCGACCGGACCGCTGGCAAAGTCGACATATTGGTAAAAGCCCCGCAAAACGACCCGCTCGCCAGTATCGCCGAAGACCCGAAGACCCGCAGCGCACAGTTCTGGCCGCTGGCCGTCGCCCGCGAGCTCGACGACCTGATCCTGGACCTGCGCACCAACGAGACCGAGCTGGGCACCTGGGTCCTCCGCACGCAGGGCGACCCGGCAAAGGTCCTGGCGTACGACGAGATGCTGCTGACTAACAGGGAGGGTTGGTTCGCCAACGAGGTCCTGCACTACCTCAAGCGCACCCTGCGGCGGCTGGACGTGACCAGCCGCAGCCTCATCGCGGTGATCGAGCCGGGCAGCTGTTTCGCCGGGTCGCTGCTGGAGCTCGCGCTGGCCGCCGACCGCTCGTTCCAGCTGGCGGGAGTCTTCGAAGACCAGGACCCCGATGCACAACCCGCGACCATCACCCTGGGCAGCATCAACCTCGGCCCGCTGACCATGAGCAACGGGCTGACCCGGCTGCAGACCCGGTTCTGGGGCGACGAGGCCTCCTACGAGGCGGCCGCCAAGCGCAAGAACGAGGCGCTGGAGGCCGAGGACGCCGCCGACCTGGGCCTGATCACCTTCGCGCCGGACGACATCGACTGGGACGAGGAGATCAGGATCGCGACCGAGGAGCGGGCCAGCTTCAGCCCCGACGCGCTCACCGGGCTGGAGGCCAACTACCGGTTCGCGGGCCCCGAGACCATGGAGACCAAGATCTTCGGTCGGCTGTCCGCCTGGCAGAACTGGATTTTCAACCGGCCCAACGCGGCCGGGCCGGACGGCGCGCTGCGCCGGTTCGGCACCGGGCAGCGGGCCGTTTTCGACCGGAAGCGAGTCTGACCGTGACCAGTACCGCCGACTACAGCGAGAAGATCCCGAACAACGTCAGCCTGCACGAGGACCGGCGGCTGCAGCGGGCCCTGGAGTCCTGGCAGCCGAACTTCCTGCACTGGTGGCAGACCATGGGCCCCACGCTGCCGACCCAGGACGTCTACCTGCGCACCGCGGTCAACGTCGGCCGCGACGGCTGGGCGCAGTTCGGCCACGTGCCCATGCCGGAGTACCGCTGGGGCATCTTCCTGGCCGAGCGCGATCCGGGCCGCAGGGTCGGCTTCGGCGAGCACAAGGGCGAGCCGGTGTGGGACAAGGTGCCGGGGGAGTACCGGGCCGAACTGCAGCGGCTGATCGTCATCCAGGGCGACACGGAGCCCGCCTCGGTGGAGCAGCAGCGCAACCTGGGCGCGACCGCGCCGAGCCTGTACGACCTGCGCAACCTGTTCCAGGTGAACGTCGAAGAAGGGCGGCACCTGTGGGCGATGGTCTACCTGTTGCACGCCTACTTCGGCCGGGAGGGCCGCGAAGAAGCCGAGGAACTGCTGCACCGCAACTCCGGCAGCGTCGACTCGCCGCGCATCCTGGGCGCGTTCAACGAGGAGACCCCGGACTGGCTGTCGTTCTTCATGTTCACTTACTTCACCGACCGGGACGGGAAGTACCAGCTCGGCACGCTGAAGGAAAGCGCGTTCGATCCGCTGAGCCGCACCTGCGAGTTCATGCTCAAGGAAGAGGCGCACCACATGATGGTGGGCACCACCGGCGTGGACCGGGTGGTGCAGCGCACCGTCGAGGTGATGCGCGAGCATGACACCGACGACGTGGCGGCCCTGGGCGCCATCCCGCTGCCGGTGATCCAGAAGTACCTCAACTTCCACTACTCGGTCTCGCTCGACCTGTTCGGCGGCGAGACGTCCACGAACGTGGCCAACTACTACACCGCCGGGCTCAAGGGCCGCTGGCTGGAGGACCGGCGCAAGGACGACCACCAGCTCGCCAGCGACTCGATCATGGTCGACACCATCTCCGAGGAAGGGGAGATCGGGCAGACCGAGGTTTCCGCGCTGGTCGGGCTCAACACCGACCTGCGCCGGGAGTACATCGCGGACTGCCAGGGCGGGGTCAAGCGGTGGAACCGGATCCTGGAGGAGGGCGGCGTACGGCAGCGGCTGAAGCTGCCGCACGTCGCATTCAACCGCAAGGTCGGCGCGTTCGCCGGGATCGAGGCCACGCCGGACGGCGAGAAGCTCCCGGCGGCCGAGTGGCAGCGCCGCCAGGGCGAGTGGCTGCCCACCGACGTGGACAAGACCTACGTGCGGTCGCTGATGCGGCCGGTGCACGAGCGGGGCAAGATCGCCGCCTGGATCGCCCCGCCGCGCAACGGCATCAACGGGCAGCCGTTCGACTACGACTACGTCCACCTGGCCTGACCGCAAAGAGCCACGGCTCGTTCGGAATGAAAAATCTCTTTGACCGAACGGGCCGTGGTGCGTGCCCTCGCCTAGTCCCCGCCGGGACCGCGGACGTATCGCAGCTGGTCCTCGTGCGCCTCGCGCAGCCAGTCTTCGGTGATGCGCGGGTCCTCGAAGGGCTCGCCGAGGGCCAGGGCGTCCAGGTACGCGGCGTCCGCCGCGAGCCGTCGCTGGAATTCGTCGGCGTCCCCGACGTGCCCGTGACCCGGCACGACCTGGCGCACCCCGGTCACCGACGCCAGCCGCTCCAGGCCCGCGCGGTAGTCGCCGAGCGCGTCCGCCGCGGTCAGGTCGAGCAGCGGTATCTCCACATCCGAGCACATGTCCCCGGCCACCAGCACGCCGGTCTCCGGCATGTACACCGCGCCGTGCCCCGGCGCGTGCGCGCTGTGCATGATCACCTGGGCCCGCGGCCCGTCCCACGGAATGGCCGCCGCGGTGTCCGTTCCCGGGTCCGATCCCGGCAGCGGCGTGAGCCGCCCGAGCAGCAAGAAGTCGTGCCCGGGCGCGGTCCGCTGCGTCTCGCGGGCCAGTTCGGCGCGCTCGGCCTTGGTGAACGCCGCCGCGGCGGGCGCGGCGTACCGGGGCGCGCGGCCCAGGTCCCGTGACCACAGCACGTGGTCCCAGTGCGGGTGCGTCGACCACCCCGCGGCCGGCCGCTGCCCGAGCTCGCGCAGGTCCACCGCCAGCCGGGCGAGCTCGGCCACGGTGACGCCGGGGTCGATGAGCAGGCAGCCGCCGTCGGCCCCTGTTACCACCGTCGTCGTGGTCTGGGCGAACGAACTGGTCGCGACGAGAACTCCGGGAGCGATCTCGGTCAGCCGGCGCACGCCACCGGTATACCATCACCGGCCCGCGGCAGGTTTCACCGAAAGATTCAGATAAGAACCTTCCGGTGCGTCACGTGAGCCATCGTTCAGCGGAGGAACATCGTACGGTAATCGCGTGGTCGCGCTTGCTCTCCTCGTCGGTGTGTTCGGCGTGGTCGCGGGCTGGCACTGGAAGCTCATGCACCGGTCATGGCAGGACCTGAGCAGGGTCAGGAAAGTCGCCAAGGGCGAGGTCCCGACCCTGAAGACGCTGCGGTCGCATCACACAACCAGGGCGCTCGTCTTCGCGCTGGTCGTGGTGGTGATCCTCATCGCGGTCATCCACTGAGCCGCGCTAGCCAAGCCGGACCGGCAGGCACTCCAGGCCGTGGATGAGCGAGCTGGGCCGCCAGCGCAGCTCGGACGGGGGCACGGCCAGCGTGATCGAGCCGAACCGCCGTAGCAGCGTGCCGAACGCGATCTCGGCTTCCAGCCGCGCCAGCGGCGCGCCGACGCAGTAGTGGATCCCGTGACCGAACGCCAGGTGCCCGGTGCTGTCCCGGCCCACGTCCAGCTCCTCGGGGCCGGCGTACCGGGCCGGGTCCCGGTTCGCCCCGGCCAGCGAGACCAGCACCACCTCGCCCGCGCCGATGTGCATCCCGCCGAGGTCCACCGGCTCGGCGGTGAACCGGAGCGTCGCGTCGTTCACCGGGCTCGCGTACCGCAGCAGTTCCTCGACCGCGCCGCCGAGCAGCGCGGGATCGGCCCGCAGCCGGGCCAGTTCACCGGGGTGCTGCAGCAATGCCAGCACGCCGCCGCCGATCAGGTTGACGGTGGTCTCGTGCCCGGCCACCAGGAGCAGCCAGGCCATCGACAACAGCTCGTTCTCGCTCAGCTTGATCTCGGTCTGGCGATCCCCGTCGTCCCGCGCCGAGATAAGCGCGGACAGCAGGTCGTCGGCGGGTTCGCGCCGCCGGGCCGCCACCAGGTCCCGGAAGTAGCCCATCATCGCGGTGAGGTGGGCCAGGGCCACGTCGGACGACACCGTCTCCGAGACGATGGTCGCCGACCAGGCCCGGAACTGGTCCCGGTCGGCCACCGGCACGCCGAGCAGCTCGCAGATCACCGTGACCGGCAGCGGGAACGCGAACGCGGCCAGCAGGTCGACCTCCCGGCCTGCCGGAATATCGTCGAGCAGCCCCTCGGTGATGGCGGTGATCCGCGGCCGTAGCTGCTCGACCCGGCGTGCGGTGAAGGCCTTGTTGACCAGCTTGCGCAGCCGCTCGTGATCGGGCGGGTCGCTGTTGAGCAGGTGCATGTCGAGCGCGGCGAACGGGGAGTCCGGGTCGGGCCGGTACTCCTTCGGCATCTTGAGCAGCCGCGGGTCGGTCAGCGCGGCGCGCGCCTGCGCGTATCCGGTGATCAGCCACGCGGGCGTACCGCCCGGCATGATCACCTGCGTGGCCGGATGCTCCGCGCGCAGCCGCGCGTGCACCGAGTACGGATCGGAGAAGTAGTCGGCACCGAGGTGCTCGATGGTGGTGTTCGCCTGCGTCACGGCTTGCCCCTAGCTAGATCCGGCGAGATCCCCTGAGGCCCATCTTAAGTAATAACTCGGCGGGCTGCGGCCGGCTCAGCCGGGACGGCCACCAGTTCCACCGGCCGATCAGCACGACGGCCGACGGGACCAGCAGCGTCCGGACCAGGAAGGTGTCCATCAGCACGCCGAGCGCGAGGCCGACGCCGACGTCGACGATGGTCCGGACGTTCTGCTGGCCGGCGCTGCCCGAACCCACGATGGCCAGCACCCCGAACGTCCCGGCCAGCACCAGCCCGGCCGAGGTGACCGTGGTGCCGGTGACGTTGAGCGCCCGGCTGACCGCCTCGGGCAGCGGCAGGTGGTGCGCCTCCTCCCGGATCCTGGTCATGACCAGGATGTTGTAGTCCTCGCCGAGCGCGAGCAGGAACATGAACAGCAAGAACGGCAGGATGAAGGTCAGCCCCGGCTGGCCCGCGGCCTTGACGAAGACCAGCACGGTCAGCCCGAGGGCCGAGAAGTAGGAGAGCACCACGGAGACGATCAGGTACAGCGGCGCGACCAGGCTGCGCATCACGACCGCGAGCAGCACCGCAATGACCGCGATGGCGATCGGGATCACGGTGCGCAGGTCGCTGTCGGACAACTGGGCCACGTCGTAGGTGAACGCGGCCTGGCCGGTGACGCCGGACGCCAGGGCCCCGGCCGCTCGTGCCGCGCGGGCGGCGTCGGCGCGGATGGCGGGCACCGCCTCCTCGGCCGCCGTGGTGGCCGGGGACCCCGCGGCCAGCGAGGCGGCGAACGAGACCGTGTACCCGTCCGCGCTCACGTACGAGCCGCTGGCTCGGTAGGCCTGGTAGGCCGCGAGCCGCGCGGGCGGGACCGGTGCCCGTGCCGCGGCGGTCAGCGCGCGCGGCGGCCCGTAGGCGGCGTGCAGCGCGGCATACTGCCCCGCGGTCAGCGTCGTCCCGTTCGCGTCGAACGGACCGGACACCGCGGTGAACTGCGCATCGCCAGCCAGCTGCCGTTCGGCGGCGGCGACCACGGCGGCGTCCGCCCACACCGGCTGGCGCAGCCGCAGCACGATGACGGTCGGGTTGGCCGCCGACTGCGGGAAGTGCTCGGTCAGCAGGGCGTTGCCCAGCGCGGAGTCGCTGCCGCGCGGCGCGGTCGCCGCCCCGCCGAACCCGGAGGCCAGGTAGCCCGCCGAGGCCACCGCGAGCGCGCCGAAGACGACCAGCCCGGCGACCAGCGTCGCGGCTGGGCGCCGCACGATCCGGGCGCACGCCGGTCCCCACCAGCCGGCTCGTCCGCCGCCCGGCCGGACCGAGGACGGCCAGAACGCGACCGGCCCGAAGATGGCCAGCAGCGCCGGGAGCAGGGTGAGCCCGGCGATCAGCATCAGCCCGATCGCGATGGCCAGCGGGGCGGCCAGCCCCGAGTAGAGGCTGAACGAGGCGGTGGCCAGCGACAGCAGCGCGGCGATGAGGATGCCCGCGGAGAACGTGATCGTCTCGCCGACCCGCGCCACCGACAGCACGATCGCCTCACGGCAGGGCAGGCCCGCGCGCATCTCCTCCCGCACCCGGAACATCAAGAACAGCGCGTAGTCGGTGCCCGCGCCGAGTACGAGCACGATCAGCAGCAGCGAGGCGATCTGCGATACGCCCAGCCCGTGGACCGCGGCCTCGGCGGTGAGCCGCTCGGCGACCAGCACCACGACCAGCGCGGGCAGCACCGCGATCAGCGGCGCAAGCGCCGACCGGAACACCGCCATGAGCAGGGCGACCACGAAGATGATCGAGAACCACTGGACCTGGCCGCCGGTCTTGCTTGACGTCGCGTTCGTGTCCACCCGGGTCGCCGCCGGTCCCGCGGTGTGCGCCGCCAGCCCGGCAGGCAGCGCCGCGGCCCGGATCACATCACGCAGGCTGGCCACCAGGCTGGCCTGCTCGGAGGTGGCCAGGCCGCCGGACTGGGCGAGAGCGGCCAGCACGGTCAGCTGCTCGGCGCGGCCGTCGGCGGACTGCCCGGCGTCCCGCACCGCGGTCACCTTGGCCACCTGGGCCAGCGCGGCGGACAGCCGCGCGATGGCCGCCTGGTCGGCCCCGGTCAGCGCCCCATCGGAGCGGGCGGCTACCACGGTCACCGCGGTCAGCGAGGCGCCCTGCAGTGGTGAGGCCAGGTGGGCCGCCTGCTCACTGGGCGCGCCGGCAGGCAGGAACGAGGTGTTGTCGCTCTGCGTCACGTCCGAGAGCGACGGCAGCAGCGCCATGGCCGCAACCGTGCCTGCCACCCAGGCCAGCACGATCACCCAGCGGAAGCGGACCGCCAGCCGCCCGGCCGTGCTGAAGATTGCGCTCACGAAGGCCATCGTGGCCGGCGCGGAGCGGAATACGTAGACCGCCGGGCGCGTAAAGTTGCTTCGTGGCAGATCCGCGCGGACCCGTTGCCTACCGGCCGGCGCCGGGCGCGATTCCCGAGTCTCCTGGGGTCTACCGGTTCCGTGACCAGCGGGGCCGGGTGATCTACGTCGGGAAGGCGAAGTCCCTCCGCCAGCGGCTGAACTCCTACTTCGCCGACTTCGCCAGCCTGCACCCGCGCACCCAGGCCATGCTGACCACCGCGGCAGGGGTGGACTGGACGGTGGTCGGCACCGAGGTCGAGGCGTTCCAGCTCGAGTACTCCTGGATCAAGGAGTTCGATCCCCGGTTCAACATCAGGTACCGGGACGACAAGAGCTACCCGTATCTCGCGGTCACCATGGGCGAGGAGTACCCGCGGGTCATGGTCATGCGCGGGGCCAAGCGGAAGGGCACCAGGTACTTCGGCCCGTACAGTCACGCCTGGGCCATCCGCGACACCGTGGACACCCTGCTGCGGGTGTTCCCGGTCCGGACCTGCTCGGCCGGGGTGTTCAAGCGGTCGGGCCAGATCGGCCGGCCCTGCCTGCTCGGCTACATCGGCAAGTGCTCCGCGCCGTGCGTCAAGCGGGTCAGCGCCGAGGAGCACCGCGCGCTCGCCGAGGACTTCTGCGACTTCATGGCCGGGCAGACCAGCCGGTTCGCCTCGCGCCTGGAGGCCGAGATGAAGGAGGCGGCCCGGGTCGAGGAGTTCGAGCGGGCGGCCCGGCTCCGCGACGACCTGCGGGCCCTGGAGCGCGCGATCGAGAAGCAGGCGGTGGTGTTCGGCGACGGCACGGACGCCGACGTGATCGCCTTGGCCGAGGACCAGCTCGAGGCGGCGGTCCAGGTGTTCTACGTCCGCGGCGGCCGGGTGCGCGGCCAGCGCGGCTGGGTGCTGGACAAGGTCGAAGAGGTGACCACGGCCGGCCTCGTGGAGAACTTCCTCGGCCAGGTGTACGGCGAGTCCCCGGCCGGCGCCGAGGCGATCAACGCCGGCATACCCCGCGAGATCCTGGTGCCGGAACTGCCGCCGGACCCGGCCATCATGACCCAGTGGCTGGCCGGACGCCGGGGCGGCCCGGTCAGCCTGCGGGTCCCGCAGCGGGGCGACAAGAAGGCCCTGCTCGAGACCGTGGCCCGCAACGCGGCCGAGACCCTGGCCCTGCACAAGACCCGACGCGCCAGTGACCTGACCACCCGGAGCAAGGCGCTGAACGAGATCCAGGAGGGCCTCGGCCTGGACGACGCGCCGCTGCGGATCGAGTGCTACGACGTGTCGAATCTGCAGGGCACCCACGTGGTCGCGTCGATGGTCGTGTTCGAGGACGGCCTGGCCCGCAAGAGCGAGTACCGCAGGTTCGCGATCAAGGGCCTGGACGGCACCGACGACATCTCGGCCATCCACGAGGTAATCCTGCGCCGCTTCCGCCGGTACCTGGCTGAGCGCGAGAAGACCGGCGAACTCGATACGCTGGGCGACCCCGAGGCCGAAGAACCGGCCGAGGTGACAGGGCAGAAGAAGTTCGCTTACCCGCCCAACCTGGTGGTGGTCGACGGCGGGCCGCTGCAGGCCGCTGCCGCCGCGCGGGCCCTGGCCGAACTCGGCATCGACGACGTGGCGGTCTGCGGGCTGGCCAAGCGCCTGGAAGAGGTGTGGCTGCCCGACGAGGAGTACCCGGTCATCCTGCCGCGCAGCAGCGAGGGGCTGTACCTGCTGCAGCGGGTCCGGGACGAGGCGCACCGCTTCGCCATCACCTACCACCGGCAGAAGCGGAGCAAGGCGGCTACCGCCAGCGCGCTCGACGACGTGCCCGGGCTCGGCCCGGCGCGCCGCGCGACGCTGCTCAAGCATTTCGGCTCGGTGCGCAAGCTCCGCGCCGCGAGCGTGGCGGAGATCGCGGCCGTGTCCGGCATCGGCCCCAAGCTCGCCGCGACCATCGCCGCGGCGCTCGGCTCTGCTGGCCCGGGGGGACAACCCCCCCAAACCCCCTCGTCTGGGGGGAAACATGTCCCCCCAGACCCCCTCCGGGAAGACCATCATGCGGACCACTGAGGATCAAACCGACGTCGTGATCATCACCGGGCTGTCCGGGGCGGGCCGGTCCACCGCGGCCAAGGCGCTGGAGGACCTCGGCTGGTACGTGGTGGACAACCTGCCCCCGACGCTGCTGCCGACCATGGTCGACCTGGCGGCCAGGACCAACGGGGCGGTGTCGCGGATGGCCGCGGTCATCGACTTCCGGAGCCTGGCGTTCAGCACCGACCTGAAGTCGGCCGTCAGCGAGCTGGCCGCGCGCGGCGCGGCCGCGCGCATCGTGTTCCTGGAAGCGGCCGACGACACGCTGGTCCGCCGGTTCGACAGCGAGCGCCGGCCGCATCCGCTGCAGGGCACCGGCCGGGTCACCGACGGCATCGTGGCCGAACGCGAACTGCTCCGCGAGGTGCGCGGCGACGCGGACCTGGTACTCGACACGTCCCGGCTCAACGTCCATCAGCTGCGCGCCAGGATCAGGGACTCCTTCGGCGGCGGGACCGCGGCCGGGCTGCGCCTGTCGCTCATCTCGTTCGGCTACAAGTACGGCCTGCCGGTCGACGCCGACATGGTGGCGGACTGCCGCTTCCTGCCCAACCCGCACTGGATCCCCGAGCTCGCCCCGATGACCGGGCAGGACGCGCCGGTACGGGACTACGTGCTGGCCCAGCCCGGTGCCGAGGAACTGCTGCGGCACTATACCGAGCTGCTGCGGGTGGTCCTGCCCGGCTACGAACGCGAGGGGAAGCGGTTCGTGACCCTGGCCGTGGGCTGCACCGGCGGCAAGCACCGCAGCGTCGCGATCGCCGACCAGCTGGCGGCGCGCCTGGCCGCGGCCGCCGATCCGGCCCTGGCCGGCGTGGACGTCCAGGTCGTGCACCGGGACCTGGGGCGGGAGTGACCGTGACCGGGCTACGGACCGTCGCCCTGGGCGGCGGGCACGGGCTGGCCGCATCGCTCGGGGCGCTGCGCCGGGTGACCGACGACCTGACCGCGATCGTGACGGTGGCCGACGACGGCGGGTCGAGCGGCAGGCTGCGGCGCGACTACGGCGTCCTGCCGCCCGGGGACCTGCGGATGGCGCTGGCCGCATTGTGCCGGGACGACGAATGGGGCAACACCTGGAGCCAGGTCGTCCAGCACCGGTTCGGCGGGGACTGCGACCTGGCCGGTCACGCCGTGGGCAACCTGCTGATCGTCGCGCTGTGGGACCTGCTCGGCGACACGGTCGCCGGGCTGGACTGGGTGGGCCGGCTGCTCGGCACCGGTGGCCGGGTGCTGCCCATGGCCGCGGTGCCCCTGGACATTGTGGCCGAGGTGGTGGGCGCCGACCCGGCCCAGCCGGGCCAGGCCAGCACCGTCCGGGGCCAGGCGGCGTGCGCCACGACCCCGGGTCAGGTCCGGTCGATCACGCTGCTGCCGCCCGACCCGCCCGCCGTGCCGGAGGCCGTGCGGGCCGTGCTCGACGCCGACTGGGTGGTGTTCGGCCCTGGTTCGTGGTTCACCAGCGTGCTGCCCCACCTGCTCGTCCCGGAGCTCGCGGCCGCGTTGCACGTCACCGCGGCGCGGCGGCTGGTGGTACTCAACCTCGTGCCGCAGCCGGGCGAAACGGCCGGCTTTTCCCCGCACAAGCACCTGGAAGTCCTCACCGCGCACGCCCCGGCCCTTACTGTGGATGTAGTCCTCGCGGACACCAAGGCCGCGGGAGCAGGTAACCTGGCCGACCTGGAGAAGGCCGCGAGCATGCTCGGAGCCCGGCTGGTGATGGCCGACGTGGCCGCGGCCGACGGCACGCCACGCCACGAGCCCAAGCTGCTCGCGGGGGCGTACGAGCAGATTTTTCGGCAAGCCAGTCCGATGGCCCGGCCAAGTGGGGGGGAGTGACGCCGATGGCGATGACCGGCGTGGTGAAGGACGAGCTCAGCCGGGTAACGGTGATCAAGCCGTGCTGCCGCAAGGCGGAGGTCTCCACGCTGCTCAGATTCGCCGGCGGACTGCACCTGTCCGAGGGCCGGGTGGTCATCGAGGCGGAACTGGACACCGGCGCGGCGGCCCGGCGGCTGCGGGCCAGCATCACCGAGGTGTTCGGGCATCCGGCCGAGTTCCTGGTCCTGGCGCCGAGCGGCCTGCGCAAGGGCAACCGCTACCTGGTCCGGGTGGACAAGGGCCAGGCTGGTGAGACCTTGGCCCGCCAGGCCGGGCTGATCGACAACCACGGCCGCCCGGTGCGCGGCCTGCCCCGGCAGGTGGTGTCCGGTGCCACCTGCGACTGCGAGGCCGCCTGGCGCGGCGCGTTCCTGGCCCACGGGTCGCTGACTGAGCCGGGCCGGTCGATGGCGCTCGAGATCACCTGCCCGGGCTCCGAGGCCGCGCTGGCCCTGGTCGGCGCGGCCCGGCGGTTGAAGGTACATGCCAAGGCGCGTGACGTGCGTGGCGTGGACCGCGTGGTGATCAGGGACGGAGAGGCGATCGCCGCCATGCTGACCCGGCTCGGCGCCCACCAGGCGGTGCTGGCCTGGGAGGAGCGGCGGATGCGCCGTGAAGTCCGCGCGACCGCGAACCGGCTGGCCAACTTCGACGACGCCAACCTGCGCCGCAGCGCCCGGGCCGCGGTGGCGGCCGGCGCGCGGGTGGAACGGGCGCTGGAGATCCTCGGCCCGGATGCCCCGCAGCACCTGACCATGGCGGGTCAGCTGCGGATGGCCCACCGCCAGGCCAGCCTGGAGGAGCTCGGCCAGCTGGCCGACCCGCCGCTGACCAAGGACGCCATCGCGGGCCGCATCCGCCGCCTGCTGGCCATGGCCGACCGCCGGGCCGGCGAGCAGGGCATTCCGAGCACCGAGGCGATGCTGACCGCCGACATGCTCCCCTGACTCACCCCGAAGCGGGCCTGAACGCGGCCGGGAATCCGGTCCAGCGCAGCCGCGGCGGAAGGTGACCGGCGTCGTTGAAGCTGATCAGCGCGGCGGGCGAGGCGGGCAGATAGCCGATGATGCTCACCGCGCAGTTCATCTGGTTCACCCCCATCCAGCGCCAGGGCGGTGCCTCCAGAGCCTGGCTGACCAGCCAGCCGACGAAGAAGTTGTGCGTCACGACCAGCTCGTACGTGTCGTGCTGAGCATCGCCAGGCCGGGCGAAGCGCTCGAGTGCGGCCGCGGCCAGCTTCGCTCCCGCCGCGCGCTCGGCCGCCGAGAACCCGGCCAGGAAGCTCGCGAAGCTGGGTGCCAGGTTGTCCGGGTTGGGAACCGCGGGGAGATAGTCTCCGGCCAGGTCACTGACTGACACCGGGACGCCGGGCAGGCTGGCGGCGATCACGCTCGCGGTCTGCGCGGCCCGGGGGAGCGGCCCGTGGTAGATGGCCGAGAACGGCACGTCCGCCAGCCGCTGCCCGGTCAGCCGGGCCTGCTCCTGGCCGGCCGGGCTGAGCGGGCCGTCGTGCGGGTCCGCCTGGCCGTGCCTGACCAGGTACAGAAAACGAGTCACGGTCGTCTCCGCCTCTGCGTGCCTGTTTACTAGCGCTCCCGGACCTCACCACTATCGCTGATTCGGGCGATCACGGCCGCGGCCAGGGCCAGGAAGGCGAGCGTGGTCAGGCCGGCGCGCAACCCGGACTCGCTGGCCAGGAAGCCGATCGCGGGCGGGCCGAGCAGGAACCCGCTGTAGCCGAGCATCGAGGTCAGGGCCACCCCGTCGGATCCGGCCAGCAGCCCGGCCCGCGCGATGGCGGCCGGGAACAAGTTGGCCAGTCCGAGCCCGGTGGCCGCGAACCCGATGAGGGCCAGCCACACGTTCGGGGCCAGCGAGGCCAGGAGCATGCCGGCACAGGCGGTCAGGCCGCCCGTGACCAGGACCCGGGTCCGTCCCAGCCGCTCCAGGAGCGACGTGCCGCCGAGCCGTCCGCACGCCTCGGCCAGGGCGAATGCCGCGTAGCCGGCCGCGGCCAGCCCCGGGCCCGCGCCGAGGTCCTGATGCAGGTGCAGCGCGCCCCAGTCGCCGATGGCGCCCTCGTCATACGCGGCGCACAGCGCGATCAGGCCGAACAGCCCGACGACCCGGCCCGTCGTCAGCGCCCGGCGCCAGGCCCTGGCCGGCCGGGGCTCGTGTTCCGCCTGGGCGAGGCCCGCGGGCAGCCGGCGGGCGTAGGCCAGCAGGGTACGCCCGGCCACGCCGCTGACCAGCAGCCCGGCCAGCGCGACCAGCAGCAGGTGCCGGACCACGGACAGGTGCGGCGCGAGCAGTCCGCCCAGGGCCGCCCCGGCCAGCCCGCCGAAGCTCCACGCCGCGTGGAAACCCGGCATGACCGGCCGCCGCAACGCGGCCACCAGGTCCACGGCGATGCTGTTCATGGCCACGTTGAGACACCCGTAGGCGGCTCCGAAGGCCAGCAGCGCCAGGCCCAGCGTGACTGCCGACCTGGCCAGCGCGGGCAGCACCAGGGTCACCGAGAGCAGCGCGCACGAGCCCGCCGCGACGCGCTGGCTGCCGAGCCGGCGGCACAGCGCCCCGGCGATCAGCATCGTGGCCACCGCGCCGACTGACAGGCCGAGCAGCGCCAGCCCCAGCGCCGCGGACGAGGCCCCGGTCTGTTCCTTGACCGCTGGTACCCGGACCGCCCAGCTGGCGAAGATGAACCCGTGGGCCGTGAACACCGCGCACAGCGCGACCCGGGCCGCGGACAACCGGGCCGGATCATCGGGAGCGCGCCGCGCCGCGAACCCCCGGCGCTGGACTTTGTTTACCAGCGACACAAAATAAGATTATGCGCGTGACCGAGATGACGGCAAGGTCGCCGGGCGGCTCGCGCGGGCGGACCCAGCTTGGCCCGGCGCTGACGCTCATCCACGGCGGGCGGGGCCCGACCCGCGCCGCGCTGGGCGCGGAGCTGGGGATCACCCGCGCCACCGCGGGGGCGGTGGCCGCCGAGCTTCAGGCCCTGGGGCTCATCCAGGTGGACACCGCGCCGGGCGGCGGGACCCTCGGGCGTCCCTCGCACCGGCTCGCGATCGACCCGGACGGCCCGGTGGCGCTCGCGGCGCAGGTTCATCCAGACGGGTTCCAGATCGCGCTGATCGGACTGGGCGGCCGGGTGGTCGCGACCGCCGGCGCGAACCTGGCCGTCGACGACCCGGAGCAGGCCCTGACCCGGGTCGCGGAGGCCAGTGCGCGGCTGCTGCGGCTGGCAGGACGGCCCTGCGTGGGGGCTGGCCTGGCCGTTCCCTCGGCCGTCTCCGCCCCGGAGGGCATCGCGGTCAGCCCGCTCTACCTGGGCTGGCCGGGCGGTACCCGGGTGCGGGACCTGTTCGCCGACCGGATCCGGCGGGCCGGGATCACCGGACCCGGCGGGACGGCGTGCGCGTGCTCGGCGGCCAACGACATCAACCTGGCCGCGCTGGCCGAGTACCGGCACGGCGCGGGCCGCGACGCCAGGCACCTGCTCGTCGTGGCGACGGGCCACCGCGGCGTGGGCGGCGCGCTCGTCCTGGACGGCTCCCTGTACACCGGCAGCACCGGCCTGGGCATGGAGGTCGGGCACGTCAGCGTCGATCCGCAGGGCCCGCCGTGCCGGTGCGGCAGCCGCGGCTGCCTCGACGTGGAGACCGACGCGCTGAGCTTCATGGATGCCGCGGGCCGGGTGCCGCGCCGCGGGGCGCCCGTCATCGCGCAGGCCACCGCGCTGCTGCGCGGCCAGTACGCCTCAGACCCGGCGGTGCGTGCCGCCGCCATCGCCCTCATCGAGCGTCTCGGCCTCGGCCTGGCCGACTTGATCAACGTGCTCAATCCCGACCGGATCCTGCTCGGCGGCCTGCTCGGGGACCTGCTGGCCGCCGACCCCGGGCGACTGCGGGCCACGGTCGCCGAGCGCAGCCCGTGGGGCCGGGGCAGCAGCGTCCCGCTGCTCGGCTGTGCCCTGGGAAACGGCAGCCTGATCGGCGCGGCGGAACTGGCCTGGCAGCCGGTACTCGACGACCCGGCGATTCTCGACCCCTAGCCCGTACCGGAGTGCTGGTCAGCCAGGCGCGCGGCCAGGTAGGCGCGCTCGGCCGCGTTCTGGGTCAGCGCCAGCGCCTGCTCGTAGGCCTGGGCCGCCTGGTCCGGCCGGCTCAGCCGCCGCAGCAGGTCGGCTCGGATCGAGTGGTACAGGTAGTAGCGCCCCAGGTCGAGTTCCTCGACCAGATCGAGCGCCGCGGCCGGGCCGTGCACTTCGGCCACCGCGACGGCGCGGTTCAGGGCCACCACGGGGCCGGGCGCGACCACCATGAGCTGGTCGTACAGCTGCAGAATCTGGCCCCACTCGGTGAGCGCGGCGGTCGGCGCGTCGCTGTGCACGGCGTTGATCGCCGCCTGGATCTGGTACGGACCGGGCCGGCCGCGCCGCAGGCAGCGCCGGACCAGGTCCTGCCCCTCGGCGATCAGCGCCCGGTCCCAGCGCTCCCGGTCCTGGTCGGCGAGCAGGATCATGGTGTCGTCCGGTCCGGTCCGCGCGGCCCGTCGGGAATCGGTGAGCAGCATCAGCGCGAGCAGGCCCAGCGCCTCGGGCTCGTCCGGCATGAGATCGACGAGCACCCGCCCGAGCCTGATGGCCTCGGCGCACAGGTCGCCGCGGGCCAGCCGGTCGCCCGAGCTGGCCGTGTACCCCTCGTTGAAGATCAGGTAGACCACGGCCAGTACCGCCGCCAGCCGTCCGGGCAGATCCGCCTCGGCCGGAACGCGGTAGGGGATTCCCGCGTCGCGGATCTTGCCCTTGGCGCGGACCAGGCGCTGGGCCATGGTCGGTTCCGGCACCAGGAACGCGCGGGCGATCTCGGCGGTGGTGAGCCCGCCGAGCAGCCGCAGGGTCAGCGCCACCTGGGCGGCGCCGCCCAGCGCCGGGTGGCAACAGGTGAACATGAGTCGCAGCCGGTCATCGCGCACGGGTCCCTCCTCCAGCGGCTCGGCCTGAACGTGCAGCAGCGCGGCCTGGGCGTGCTTGTCCGCGCGGGCCGCCTCGCGGCGCAGCCGGTCGATCGCCCGGTTGCGCGCGGTGGTGATGATCCACCCGGCCGGGCTCGGCGGCAGCCCGGCCTCGGGCCACCGCCGCACCGCCTCCGCGAACGCGTCCTGGACCGCGTCCTCGGCGGTGTCGATATCGCCGAACACGCGGGTCAGGACGGCTACCGACCGCCCGTATTCCTCGCGGAAGACGCGCTCGATGTCGGTGCGCCCGGGAAAGGGCACCCT
>Ga0070735_10001477_pt1 | contig 22758 bp, 15 predicted proteins | sample Coa_R1_FD_66443 | JGI IMG/M metagenome (GOLD analysis project Ga0070735, IMG submission 66443) | Surface soil microbial communities from Centralia Pennsylvania, which are recovering from an underground coalmine fire - Coalmine... | ecosystem: Environmental > Terrestrial > Soil > Unclassified ...
TGGGTACAACCTGGAGTGAGACCTCCGGGCCCAGCGCAGTTTCTTTTGGCACAGCGACGGCAACGTTCCAGGATACTGCTGGCCAAGTCAATCCAGTTGTTACTTCGGCCACGTTCACCACACCCGGAACCTACATCCTGAGCCTGACAGGCAGTGATTCCCAACTCAACAGCAGCTCAAATGTGACGGTCACGGTTATCCCGCAGCCAGGAGTACCAGCCATCCTCTCGGTGAATCCGAACACCGGCCAGCAGGGTCAGCAAAACTTGTCGGTGACGATCACCGGGCAACTCACTAACTTAGTTCAGGGGACCAGTCAAGTTAGCTTTGGCGCGGGGATCACGGCAGGCACGATAACGGTGACCGATACAAGCCACCTGACCGTGCTGATCAATATCGATCCAGCAGCGGCGCTGGGTGCGAGGACCGTCACCGTGACCACGGGCGCAGAAGTAGCCAGTCTTGCCGGTGGCTTCACGATCACCGCTGCGGCAATTCCGTCGATCACTCAAGTCTCTCCGAATGCCGGGCAACAGGGTCAGGGCGGGCCACTCGGCGTCGTTGGGCAGAACACCCACTTTGTTCAAGGAGTCACGACGCTCGATCTCGGTCCGGGGATAACTGTGAGTTCCGTCACGGTGACCTGTGCCACCTGTCTTACGGCACAGGTCGTGATCGCGCCGAACGCCGCGGTTGGGCCGCGCACGGTCACTGCAACGACGGGCGCTGAGATCGCTCAGCTTGCCAACGGATTCACGGTGCTCGCTGGAACGCCGATTCTCACCTCGATGGTTCCCGCGTCGGGCCGACAAGGCCAGAGCGTTACATCCACCATCACGGGTCAGTTCACGAACTGGGTCCAAGGAACCACAACTGTTAGTCTTGGGGCTGGCATCACCGTCAACACTGTAACGGTGACCAACCCGACCACCCTCACCGTCGAATTGACGGTTGCTTCCAACGCGGCGCTGGGCATTCGAAATCTCACTGTCACAACAGGTGCCGAAGTCGATTCTGCAACAAACGTCTTTAACGTGCTTACCGGTTTGCCTGTGGTCACGCAGGTGAATCCGAACAGCGGTGAGCAAGGCCAGTCCAACTTATCGGTAGCAATTGCTGGCGAGTTCACGCACTTCGTGCAGGGAACGAGCCAAGTGAGCCTTGGTGCGGGAATCACTGTGGTGGCGGTGACGGTGGTTGAGGCGACTAGTTTGATCGCCCAAATTAGCATTGACCCGAACGCCTCATTAGGGACACGAACCGTAACCGTAACGACTGGAGCCGAAATAGCGATACTACCCAACGGCTTCTCGGTCACCCAGCCTGGTCCGACTTGGATTGAGTTTCTGGGTCTTCCGTCAGCGAGAGAGGGGCATTCCGCAGTTTACGATGCCTCCTCCGATCGCATGATCATCTTTGGTGGGGGTCCTCAGGGTCCGACCGCCACAAATGAAACATGGGTCCTGAAAGACGCCAACGGCATAAGCGGTACGGCGTCGTGGACCCAGTTTCCGCCTCTCGTCCCATCGCCATCTGCCCGCTTCGGCCAGGCGGCTGTTTACGACCCATCGTCGAACCGAATGATCGTCTTCGGTGGCGAGCAGAACGGGATTTTGCTCAACGATGTGTGGGTACTCGCGAATGCGAATGGCCTTGGCGGCCCGGCGACCTGGCTCCAGCTATCGCCTGCAGGCACGCCGCCCTCAGTGAGGGCCTACATGAACGCCGTGTACGACTCCACGACGAACCGGATGATGCTCCTAGGAGGTCAGAATCCCCAGGAATTGGACTTAAATGATGTATGGGTGCTGACGAATGCTAACGGAACTGAATCGGCGGCTCCGACGTGGGTTCAATTAGCGCCCGCTGGCAATTTACCTGCACCTCGAAGCAACTATACGCTCGCTTACGACGGCGCGACTAACCGGATGATCTTATTCGGTGGAGATTGCCAGTGTAACGATACATGGGTCCTGACGAACGCCAATGGTTTTGGCGGTACGCCGGTTTGGACCCAATTGATTCCCACTGGGGCGGCGGGATCGCCTGCGGCAGGACGTTTTGCAGCTGGCGGGTATAACGCAGCAACAAACAGCATGGTGGTCTTCGGCGGGCTGGCCGCTGGCGGCTTGAGCAACGATTCGTGGGTGCTTACAAACGCCAATGGTCTCGGTGGCACACCAACGTGGCTGCAACTCTCTCTAGGCAACAGCCTGCCGCAACCGCGCCTTAGCGATACTGCGATCTACGATCCGGTTGCCGATCGGTTGACTGTGTTTGGCGGCAGGACACCGAATGGCAACCCGGATGCGAATGACACCTGGGTATTGACGAATGCGACGGCACCGACTGCATCTGGACAGGCGTGGATTCAACTGATGCAGCCCCTGCAAACGCTTGTTTTCCCGCCTGCCAGAGAGACGCACACCTCGGTCTTTGATCCATCCTCCGATCGCATGATCGCTTTTGGTGGCATAGGAGGCAATTCGAACGACACGTGGGTTCTGTCAAACGCCGACGCTGCAAACGCCGCGCCGGCTTGGAATCAGCTGAGCCCGACCGGTGCCCTACCACCGACCCGATATGGCAATGCGGCGGTCTACGATCAGTCCTCGAACACAATGACCATATTTGGTGGATCTGGAAGCTCCGGTTTCCTGAACGACGTCTGGATTCTCACGAGCGCCAATGGACTTGGGGGCACTCCAGCCTGGTCCCAGCTCACGCCGTCTGGCACGCCTCCTTCCCCGAGACGATATGTAAGTAGTGTTTACGATCCCGCGAGCAATCGCATGATCCTGTTTGGAGGATGTCTGTGTTTACCAAGTACTCCAAGCAGTCCACAGGCGCTGAATGATGTATGGATACTTACGAATGCCAACGGCGCCAGCGGAGTCGGCCCAACCTGGACTGAGTTGACCACCGTCGGGGTTCCTCCTACACCAAGAAGTAGCTATAGCTTGGCCTATGATAGCGGGACGAACCGGATGCTGCTTTTTGGAGGGACTGGAGATGGTGCCGGAAACGTGGTGTTCAGCGACACCTGGGTTCTGACCAACGCTAACGGTCTGGGAGGCCCCGCTACTTGGATTCAGATTGCTAGCAGTGGCTCGGGTCCGCTTTCCGGAGGGGGCTCCAGCGCGATTTACAATCCTACTAGCAATCGCATGACCGTCTTCGCTGGACTTCAGCCGCCACCAATAGGCGGTTCTAAAAATGAAGTCTGGACACTCCAAAATGCCAATGGATTAGGAGGCATCCCCGCATGGGTTCACCTTTTCCCGACGGGTATTCCGCCCCAACCGCGGGCTGGACATACCGCAACCTACAACCCCGTTTCTGATCGCATGACAGTATTTGACGGCGAGACCGGCCCGAACGGAATCGTTATCAGTGACCTATGGGTTCTTACTGGCGCCACAAACGTAACCGTGAGCAGCGCCAGTCTGCTTTCAGTAAACCCCAATAGTGGCCAGCCTGGCCAACAAAACCTGTCCATCTCGATCACCGGCCAATCTACGCATTTCGTACAAGGAACGACGCAAGCGAGTTTCGGGGCTGGCGTCACAGTCTCCTCCCTGACCGTGACGAGTTCCACTACCTTGAGTGCACAAATCACCATCCCGGCGAATGCCACCGTTGGCGCGCGCACGGTTACCGTCACAACCGGTGCCGAGATAGCGTCGTTGGCGAATGGCTTTACGGTGCTTCCATCGGGGCCGGTTCTGGTGAGCGTGAACCCCAATACGGGCCAGCAGGGGCAGAGCGGCCCTGTGACGATCACCGGTCAGTCAACGAATTTCGTTCAAGGGACCAGTCAAGTGAGTTTCGGCGCGGGCATCACGGTAGGCACCGTGACGGTGACGAGTTCCACTAGCTTGACCGCGCAAATCACGCTCACGACAAATGCTGCCGTTGGCACGCGCACTGTCACCGTCACGACTGGAACCGAGATTGCGTCCTTGGCAAACGGATTTACGGTCCAGGCCGGAACGCCGATTCTCACGTTCATTAACCCGGCGTCGGGTCAGCAAGGGCAGTCGCTGCCGATTGCCCTGACGGGCCAATTCACCACCTGGGTCCAGGGGACTACCTCTGTGAGCTTCGGCTCTGGGATAACGGTGAACTCCGTAACGATCACCGATGCGACCGATCTCACTGCTCAAGTGACTATTGCAGCGAATGCGGCGCTCGGGTCGCGGACGGCCACAGTAACCACAGGATCAGAGGTCGAGTCGGCGGCGAATGCCTATAATGTCGTCGCGGCCGGACCTCGGATTGTGAGCGCGAGCCCGAATACCGGCCAAGAAGGACAGGCGAATCTGTCGGTCGCGATCACGGGCCTCAACACCAACTTTGTTCAAGGAACTAGCCAAGCGACCTTTGGAAGCACGGCGGTAGTGGTCAACAGCATCACCGTTACTGATGCCACCCACCTTACCGCGAACATCACTATTGCCACCAACGCCGCGCCAGTCGCGCGAACTATCGTTGTCACGACGGGAACAGAAGTGGCGACGCTGCCGAACGGCTTTACCGTCACGGCCGGGACCAACCAGCCGCCGGTGATCACAATCAATCCCACCTGGTCGGTCACATTGCCAAATCGTCTGACGTTCACTTACACGGTTACGGACGATGGGCTACCGTTTGGAGGAACCCTCACCACGTCGTGGGACACGATCACGACCCCGCCAGGTGCAACCGTCGGATACCTGAATCAAACGCTCACTTCGATCTCGGCGGGCTTTAGCGATCCAGGCAGCTATACGCTACGCATCACGGCGACTGATTCCCAGCTCACGGTCTTTCAGAATGTGACGGTCACTGTAACCGGCAACCCAGTGGCACCCCCGACCGTGAGCCTGACTAGCCCCATCGACGGGGCGGAAATCACGGCGCCCGTGAGTGTCGTAGGGTCAGTCGCTAGTCCCAATCTGGCGAGCTGGACCCTCGAATTCAAACCCATTGAGGAAACCGTTTATCGCACATTGGCGACGGGTACAGCCCCGGTCACTAATGGTGTGCTGGGCACGTTCGATCCCACAGTTCTATTGAACGGTGTCGTTCAGATCCAGCTAAGCGGCACCGATACATTTGGTCAAACTACCACGGTAGGTCCGATCAACGTGGTGCTGACGAAGAACCAGAAAATCGGAAATTTCACCGTATCTTTCAATGACCTCTCTGTCCCGGTCGCCGGGCTACCCATTCAGATCGTCCGGACCTACGACAGCCGATCGAGAATCCTTGGCGATTTCGGTGCGGGATGGACGCTCGACATAAAGAATGTCCGTCTGAGCGAAAGCATCACTGCTGGCGACCAATGGAATGCGACCACCAGCGGCGGGATCTTCCCGACCTACTGCATCCAGCCCGCCAAGGCCCATACGGTCAGCGTAACCCTGCCGGACGGCACGGAATATACGTTCGATTTAACGCTTACTCCTCAATGTCAGCAACTCGTGCCACCCGACCAGGTGACGTTTGGTTTCACACCGAGGCCCGGAACCGTGGCATCACTTAGCATTCTTGGGAACAATGTGGCGGAGGTCGACGCGTCCTTCCCCGGACCAGCTCAGCTTGTCGATTTGAACTCCGGCCAATTGTTCGATGCGAATGAATACCGCCTGACGCTTCCCGATGGGCGCATGCTCGACATCAACCAGACCACGGGCGGTCTGGAGAAGATGACCGACTTGAACGGCAACACGCTCACGATCACGTCCGCCGGGATCATTCACTCCAGCGGCAAGAGCGTTCTTTTCACGCGCGATACGGTTGGGCGAATCACCCAGATCACGGACCCCGCCGGCAACTCCATCTTCTACACCTATTTAGGCGGGGATCTCGTTAGCGTCACAGACCGAGCAAACAACGTCACCACCTTTACTTACGACGGCAATCATGGCCTGCTGAGCATCATCGATCCGAGCGGCGTTCAGCCGATCCGAAATGTGTACGACAACAGCGGACGTCTGATCCAGCACATCGACGCGTTCGGCAACGTCATCAATTACACAAATGACCTGACTGATCACCAGGAGATCGTCACCGACAGGCTCGGGAACATCACAGTGAACCAGTACGACGCGGATGGCAATATCGTCCAAGTCACCGACGCTTTGGGCGGCGTCACGACACGGACGTACGACAGCCAAGACAACCTGCTCACCGAGATTAACCCGCTCGGCAAGCAGCGCACATATACTTACGACAGCCAGAACAACCGGCTCTCTGAAACCGATCCGTTGGGCAACTCCACTACCTACACCTACAACAGTCACGCCCAGGTACTGACGATTACAGACCCTCGCCTCGGCGTTACCACAAATACCTACGATACGGGCGGGAATCTGCTCTCCACAAAAGACGCCGCCAACAATGTAACGAACTACGTCTACAACGCGAGCGGTCTGCGCACTTCCATGACCGATCCGCTAGGCGGTATTACAAGTTACCAATACGACACCTTTGGCGACCTAACCCAGCAGACCGATGCACTCGGAAACATTACGACCTATACCTACGACGGGAATGGAAACAAGCTGACAGAAACCAAGACGCGAACCACCACCTCTGGTCCGGAAACGCTCGTGACCAGCTATCAGTATGACAACCTAAGCCGCTTGACCCAGACCACCCACTCGGACGGATCAACCACGCAGATTCAGTACAACGCGATCGGCAAGCAAAGCCTTACGACTGACCAGCTCGGGCATCAGACGAGTTACCAGTACGATCTCATGGGGCGATTGACCCAAACGAACTACCCCGACAGTACCTTCGATGGCGCGAGTTACGATGCTGAAGGCGACCGGACCGCCTCCACTGATCGCGGAGGCCGCACAACCACCTATGCATACGATCCACTCAAACGGTTGACGGGCACGACGTACTCGGATGGGGCCGTAACCCAGACCACTTACGACGCCGCGGGACAGGTCACGCAGGTAACCGATCCACGAGGGAACGCGACGACGTACGGCTACGACGACGCGGGGCGCCGGACGAGTGTCACGGATGCATTGACTCACACAACTGTGTTCACCTATGACACCGCGGGGAACCAGGCGTCAATGCGGGATGCCAACGGCAATACGACGCAGTATCAGTACGATGCACTCAACCGCCGGACAAGAGTAACCTACCCCGACACCACCTTCGAATCGACCGGTTATGATGCCCTGGGCCGCACGGTCTCCAAGACCGACCAGGCTGGAGTCGTCACGCAATACCAATACGATAAGCTGGGCCGACTGACGACGGTGACGGACGCGCTACACCAGCCCACCACCTATACCTATGACGAAGTCGGCAATCGGATCACTCAGACCGATGCGAATGGCCATACGACGACCTTCGCCTACGACAAGCTCGGACGACGAACCAAGCGAACCCTCCCGCTCGGCATGTTCGAGACGATGACCTATGACGCGGCGGGAAATCTCAAGACCAAAACCGATTTCAACGGCAAGACCACCACCTACGCCTACGATTCCGTGAACCGGCTCACAACCGAGACACCAGACGCGACTCTCGGCGAGCCGACGGTGAGCTTCAGCTACACCTCCACGGGCCAGCGTGCGAGCATGGCGGACGCGAGCGGCACCACGATTTACACCTACGACTTGCGCGACCGGCTGCTCACGAAAGCCACGCCGGAGGGGACGCTCACCTACACCTACGATCTGCAAGGCAATCTGACAACGATCCGCTCCTCGAACGCGAGCGGGACTTCAGTGGATTACGCATATGACGCTCTGAACCGGCTGTCGACGACGAAGGACAACCGGCTTACGCCGGGGACCACCTCGTACAGCTATGACGCCGTCGGGAATCTGGGCGGATATGTGTACCCGAGCGGCGTACAGACGAGCTACACCTACAACACCCTGAACCGCCTGACGGTCATGTCGGTTGCCAAGAGCGGAACTCTGGCAAGCTACGCCTACACGCTAGGCGCTGTCGGAAACCGCACCGCGGTGGCGGAACTGGGCGGCAGGCAAGTGAACTACACGTATGACGCCCTTTACCGGCTTACGAACGAAACGATCGCGGGCGGCACGGTCAACGGCGCCATCGGATACACCTACGACGCAGTCGGCAACCGGCTCTCGCGAACGTCAACGGTGGTCCCCGTTCCCGCGGCAACCTCCAGCTACGACTCCAACGACCGGCTGACCACCGACACCTACGACAACAATGGCAACACCACGATCTCAGGCGGCAATATCTACGGCTACGATTTCACGAACCACCTGAAAACCCAGACCGGCAGCACGGCTGTGACCATCGTTTACGATGGCGACGGGAATCGCGTGGCGAAGACGGTGAGCGGTGTCACGACCAGGTATTTGGTGGATGACCGCAACTTGACTGGCTATGCGCAGGTGCTGGAGGAAGTCACCAGTACAGTGCAACGAGTCTATACCTACGGCCTCAACCGCATCAGCCAGAGCCAAGCCAGCGGCACCAGCTTCTACGGATATGACGGGCACGGCAATGTCCGCATCCTGACGGACGCGACCGGCACCGTCAGCGATCGGTACGACTACGACGCGTTCGGAAACATTATCAGTCAAGCTGGCAGCACGCCGAATGTGTACCTCTATTCCGGTGAGCAGAACGACCTGAGCCTGGGCATGTACTATTCGCGTGCACGATACCTCAGCCAATCCACGGGACGATTCTGGACGATGGATGCCGTACAGAATCAATTGGATGATCCTTCGTCTCTAAACAAATATACATATGCGGCTGCCGACCCAGTAGACAACGTAGATCCCAGCGGAAACCAAGCACTAACTTTGCAAGAGGTCGAGTCTGTCCAAGTAGGTGTGAACATTCTCCAGCAGGTGATCGCGCCGAGTCTTCTTGCCCTGCCAAGCATTCTGAGGAAGGTTAGTGAGGCGGAAACGGGCGCGCAGTCGACGATATGGCGATACGTTGATACAACGTCAACGTACCCACCCTGGATTCCTTCAAGCAGTGATTGGGACGGTCTCTCTGGAACTCGCGGCGGCAGTCCACCGTATTGGTCCACGCCAGTTGAGTGGCTCACTACAGTCATCAAGAAAGGCGGTGTGCCAAATCCGAGCACTGACCGTGTGTTTGCGTCCACAGACGCCACGCTCCTTGCTGCCGGCTTCGACGTAAGAAACACGCCGCAAGCCGGTCCCCCTCCTGATCCTTATCATGTCTCAATAGGGGGCCTTCTGCCCGGCGTCGTATCGAGAAAAGGGCGTGCATCATGGCCGGGTACCGCTACTCAACGGGAAGCGATCAAGGCCCAGATGCAGGCAGCATTCGGCTTAGTAATCTTTCCCTGATTTGATAGAATAGCCTCGCCTTGCATGGAGGCACTTTCAGAATGGCTTGCGCTTCGTTCAACAAATGGGAGGCCTTGTATTACACAGATCAGTCCTGTGAACGGATCACGCTGGAAATGAGGGTGACGCGCCAGGAGCGTTTAATTCTTGCGGCAATTGGCGAGCAGTCGGTAGGCGCGCGATCAATTCAAGAACTGGTGGCGCTACGCCCGGATTGCCGCGAACTCAGCATTTCACACGCCCTGACATTGCTGCTAAACGGTGAGCGCAAAGCCGCAACCCTATTGGAAAGATTCATGCGGGATGAAACCAAGCCTGGGAGTGTGGGACGGCAGATCATTCTCACAGTGGACAAAAACCGATTCGAAAGCCGGATCTGCAATTCACTTACGGAGGCTATGTTCAGCTTGGACGACACGCTCGGGGCCTCTAACAAATGGTGGCTCCAGATCTGCTTTGATTGCCGATTCAGCCGCGAAGCCAAATTTGTGCCGCTTGACGATCGGGATCTCCTTGTATGCTACAGGAATTTTCCGGACAAGCTCTCTCAAATCGAGCAACTGGAAGATTCTCACAACGACATCTCGCCGCTTTCAGATCAGGGCCACTTCTTCGTTAACGCATTTCACTGCTGTGGCGCATGGAAGGAAAAACGGAGTCCCGGCAGCAATAGCGAGCCGCCATGAGGCGATTCCTCCGGCAGGTGATATCAGGCCGTGCAACGAACGGCGCTGGTGCACCCGCAAGAGGGTACACGCTTCCTCCGACGGCTGGTAACCGGTCAGATGACTGTCGGGGGGCGTTGAGGTCATTTCTTGCCGAGCCGATTAGCGTTCAAAATCGACAATTTCAGACGCGCGACCCTGCCGCTCTTGGGCCAGCGCGGCGGCGGCTTTTCGTGCCGTGTGAGTGGCGTAATAGGCAGGGTCTGGTTTTTCATCCCGGCGATAGTCTGCGATGGCCCCAATGACGGATTCAATGCTCTCTCCGCGGGCAAGAGCACGTTTGGCAAAGGCCCAATCGCGCTCGGACTGAGAAGGCGCTCCAAAGGGCGTTGAGCGTTGGATCTGCCGATGCTCAGCGTTCCGCGATAACCCGTCAAGCGGGATCTCCGGGAAGTCCTCGGGGCGGTAAAGGCCATGTTTGGCGTATCCCCCTTCGGAGCGAACCCGAAACGGCACGCCGTACTTATGGTTGTAGAATCCTGGAAGCCTGAGCACGCGCGCGGAATCGGTGGCAGCGGTGGAGGGATTCACCAAAGAGGAGGCTGAGCAGATCCAGAAGTACCTGGCGCAGCAGTGGGGCGCGGACCCACGCGCCAGATCACATGTCGTTTATCCGGGGATGTTTCCACGACCCGGCTTGGGATCGGCACTGGCGCGTTTTCGATGAGGCAGGCTACGGCGGCTTGCCCTTCTTGGTCAAAGTCGAGATAAATATGCCGAATCTCCCCAACGTTCTCTTTCGTTCTACGATCCGACTCCGGCTTGAGCGCATTCATGGAGAGGTAGATGTCATCGCCCTGCGCATTCCGGTGGCGAAGCCAGGCCTGGCCTGGAATTCTTGGGAGGCGATGCGATTGGCTGAGCTGATGCGTTGCGTGACTGCTTCCGTCTGGCGGCTTCGTACAATGACCGCCAGACGGTCGGAGGGCTCGAAGTTGGTCCGGATGTAATCGGCGGCAAGGTCTCGGTTCATGATTCTCTCCTGAAGAGCGGTTCAAACTCGTAGCGGTCCTCGGACGGAAGGTAGCGCCTGATTCTGAGAACTTCGGCCACGAAGCGCCGCCCGTGCCGGCGCTCGATATGCACGATCAGGTCCAATGCATCAGCGATGTTCGCCCGAATCGCGGCATAAGGAAGCTCAATCCCGGACATGAGGACGCAGCTCGTGAAGCGGGATAACGCCAGCTCCGCAGAATTCGCATGGATCGTACACAGGGACCCCGCATGGCCGGTATTCAGCGCCTGTAAGAGGTCAAACGCTTCCCCGCCCCGGACTTCACCCAAGAGAATCCGGTCCGGCCGTAACCGGAGTGTGGCTCGTAGCAGGTCCCGGATCGTGACGGCAGGCAGTCCCGGCTGCTCCCGCCGGGCCTCCAGACGGACGAGATTTGGCATCTGGAGCTGAAGCTCGGACGTATCCTCGATCACGATGATCCGCTCGCAGTCCGGAATGAAGGACGCCAGCGCATTCAGCAGGGTTGTTTTTCCAGTACCCGCTCCTCCCGAGATCAATATGTTTTGCCGGTTTACGATGGCATCCCGGATATCCTTCAAAGGCCCCGACGTAAGCGTGCCGATCCGAACCAACTCATCGGGGGTATAGCGTTTGCTGTGGAACTTCCGGATGCTCAGGATAGTGCCGGTGACCGAGCAGGGCGGGAACACCGCCGCGACACGCGATCCGTCCGGCAACCGTGAGTCAAGAATCGGCTTTTCGTCGCTGACTTCGTCTCCCAGGACCCGCGCGATATTGCGAACGGCCACTTGCAACGACTTCTCGGAAATAGCGACGTCCGGCACGGGTCTCAAGTCGCCGTGCCTCTCGATGAATACCTGGGAGGTCCCATTCACCATGATCTCGGAAATATCCGGGTCTCGGATCAGGAATTCGATTGGCCGCAAGAACGGAATAATGACATCCCAGCTCATTACAATTCTCCCTTCGCTAACTGCTCCCAGTACGACTGGTTGCGATCCAGGTAGTAGGGCTTCAAGTAACAATAGGAGGGCGGGCGTGGATTGGTTCCGTCGTAGGCAAGCACAATCGCCTGCGCATTCCTAAGTTCCGCAAAGATTTTCGGCTCGAATGTGAAGTCACGCTGCAAGTGGTAAGCCTTACTTGCGCTCAAGGTCGCTTTTTGCGCCGTCGCTCGGCCGGTGAGGACGCTCACGCCGGCATCCTGGCCGTTCTCGGAGATGGTGTAGCTGGGTTTAAGTTGTTCCTCTTTGCCACAAAGATCGCTCGCGGTCCTGGCGCTGAAGTCATCCGACAGCGTCAGAAAGATTTTGGTCCGGAAAGTCTGCAGGAGCGTCCGCCAAGTCTCACCCGGCAAAGTTGACCTGAGCGAGCTGATACTCTGGGTGGCGACAATCGGGATGCATTGGGCTTGGCGCGACAGCGCAAAGAACTTCTCGTCGCCGGATGGATCGTTCTCTCCCACTGTGGCGAAGCCTTGGTATTCATCGCAGAGAAAGAGCACTTCCCGGAAGTGGTGGTTGGGTTCATTCTCCATCCGGGGAATCCGGTTCAGGACGGCGCGCTGAAAGTCCTGTTTCATGAGCGTTCCGATGATCTTAGCCAGTCCCGGATTAGCCGACATCGGGAAATTGAGTGCACACACGGCGCCTGTTTCGATCAGGGTGCTAAACGGCGGGAACGGCCGCCCCATGGAGCCCTCAGAATTAGCGATCGGATCATAAATCTCCTTCGGGGGACAGAAAATGCGCTTGACTGCCGGGTTGTCGTCAAAAAGAGAGAGAAACACTGAGACGCCCTCCACTATGGAAGTGCGAAGCCGGGGATCGATCCGGGACCAGTCGTGATAGAACCAGCGCTTGACGGCCTCGAACTGCTGACGCTTCTCGGCCTTGACAATCGAGTCGGAACCGTCCATTTCTCCCGATTCGATCTGGATCTCGTAGTTGATCTTTTTGTCCTTAAGGTAGGCTTCCAAGCCGTCGGTAAAGAGCGCCTTCATCCGGCGGGCATCTGAATCGCGCTCGAAGGGGTAATCCTCAAGGAGTTTCTCTGCCATAAAATCGTCGAACGAGATCAGGATGAATCGCTGCTCAAACAACCGGTCGCCTTCTTGAATCCTCCGCTCCAAGAGATCCGGATTAATGGCACACTCATAGACATCGAACAAGGTGACGTAGTCGTAGAGGACCTTGTGGAGCAGAATGATGAACTTCACCAGGTTCGTATACGCTTGCTGCCAGAACGGCTCCTTGCCCTTTCCATAGAGGTTGTTCAAGAGGGATGCAATCCCGTAGGCGAGCGCATAGGCGTCAAGATCGTTATGGAGCGGATTGTACCGGTAAGGACAATCGAGGCTGACTTCGATGTAATCCGCGTCTCGCCCGGACCTTTCCAGAATTCCTCGCATCTTATGGCAGAAGTCACCTTTGACCTCCAGAACCAGCCCTCCGATCCGGCGCTCTGGATCGGATGCCTTGAATGTCAAAAGCTGCTCAGCAAACGGGTACATGCAGCCGCTCGTCTTACCGGTGCCGACGGCGCCCACCACGGCGATTCCCGTGAACAGTCCTCGGCTGGGAATGGTAAGCCAGCGTGGATTCTCAACCGGGACTGGTTTCCGCGGATGATGGATCTCGCCGATCACAAGCGACAGCTCAGTCCTTGCCGCCGACTCCGGATAGGGAGGAAGCCTCGGAGCACCGAGATTCTTTCCGGACCGGCCGGCGAAAATATAGGCCAGCGATGACAGCACGGAGAGCGCGATGTATGGGGTCGTGTAAAGCATCACGAGAAAGGAATACTCGATCCCATAGAAGAGCCACGGCTGATGGAGTCCAACCAGTTGGAGAAGCGCATTTTCTTCCGGGAACGGCCACCTGTATGAGGCCAATGTCCCGCAGGTCGCGCTACCGGCCAAGAGCAGCGCGAGTTTTGCTGTCTGCGAGTTTTGCATCAACGCCCTTTCAATCCGATCTCGGCCGGCTTCGGCGCAGTGAGTTTGAACGGCTCGGTTGTCTGGGACTTCAACCACTCGGCGAAACCCTTGTCCTTATCGAAGGCGATCTCCAGCGCCTTGGCGACGACGTAATCACGGTCACTTTCCAGGTATGCGCAGTACTGCTCCAGCTTCCGGATCAGTTCCCGGTCGAGTTTGGCCTCAAGACGTTCTCTGGTCCGTTTCTCCTGCTTTGGGATGTATGACATCAGTTCGTTCTCCAATTCCCCGGGCGAAAGCCCGGAAGATTAAGTAGTGGGCCGGAACGATCCAGCGAGCGGTGCGAGCGCAGGATGGGCGAGCAGCGCGCGCCCAATCCGGGGTCGTTCCGGCCCACGCCGCGAATTTTCCCTCCGGCCCATCCCTCGGGTTCGTTTTCTTGGATCTGACGGATTGTCAATGCTTTTCGAAATCAGAGGGTGGAGACGAATCCGGAGATTGTGCAGAGGTTCGATTGGAGCCGTCTTATGAAACGCCGTCCGCCGAAGAGTGTTCATTTGAGTTTGCTCAATTGAGTTTGCTCAATTCCCGAAGACGTCATAGTTGTGCGGTAGAAGGCAGGTCGCAAAACACGCGCGGGAAGGGTCAATGACTGGCCGCCGATGATGGAAAAGGTATTGGAGGGCTTGGTCGCCGATAGCATTCCAACGGCTACGGAGCGCCTTGTAAAACGGTCCCGAGAACTCTTCGCGGTCGTTTCTTAGCTGAATCAATTCGGCCTTTCCAAACGAATCCAGCTGTCCGGTTTCCCACAGATGCTCGCGCGCGAAGTACTCGGCCAGACGCTTTGGATCGGCCACTCCGCGGTCACTGGGATCACGCCGTCCGCCGCCGGAAAGGAAGCTTTCGAAAGCCTTTTCTGCGGAGGGAAATGGCCGCTCGGAGGCCGCCACATAAATGACGGCAAACCGAACCAGTCGCGAGAAAAGCCGTGCATACTGGCGCAGGTACGTTTCGAACCGAGAGCAGGTGACGACGCCTTCATCAATGAAGGTGAATGAGACCGATGGGATCTCTCCGGCATTGGCGGGCACGAAGATCGGGTACTTGTCGATGAAATACCGGCTGGTTGAACCCTCTGCAGTAGGCGACCGGAATTCCTTGACCGGCAGGTCCGTCATGTCGATGCCTAGCGTGGTAGTGAAATAGGAGACCTTCTCTTGCTCGGTCATCAGATACGTGTTGCCAGGGTGGGCTAAAACGAAGTCCAGGCCCATCAGTCGGTTCTTCATGGCCACCGCTGCCCGTTCGCGCCTGTTGCGGCTGTTTTCCTGGCCGATGGCGTTATAAATAGGCCTCGCGAAGATGTGCTGGACGCGGAGATTACCGTAGCCCGTGACCATCTTTCCATGCTCGTTTTGGAGCAGTTTATCGATCAGGGCGCTGGGCGCCCTCCCGTCTCCGGCTCTGGCAAATTGGCAGTATTGCCGGCGTAAAAAGAAGCCGCCATTGAGCGCAACGAGGCAGATGAACGCGGCCTCCCGTTCCGTATATCCGAACCGGGTCAACGCCTGAATTCGTTCCGTGCTGGTCATCGTGATTGCGCTCATAGAGAGAAGATCTCCGCGGTGATTTCACGCTCCTCCAGAGCCCGGCTCAGTCGCCCTGCGGTCTCGCCTGCGGCATAGATTCGGAACCCAGCCGAAGCTTTGGCCGCGGCATGTGAGCCGTGGTAGTTGCCGGTGGCCACTTCCAAATCGATCTGGACAGCCACACCGTGGCGATCCCGGTATTCAATCCGCAGATCAGGCAAAGTGATGTGGCCGTTGATGACTTTGAGGCCGTGCTCGCGGGCGATTTCGTCTTGGCGACGAGTGTATTCCGCAGGCGAAAGGGCCTTTGCTTTGGCCAAGGGCGAATACACTTTTTTCTTGAGTTCAAAGTCCAGAATCACCCTCCGGAGTTTGCCGCCCTCCTGCTCGATTTTGGCCAGTTCGCGGTGAAACATGGGATAGATCGCGGCATCGTGGCGCAGTTCTCTTTCCTTCACAAAACCGGTGTAAATCGCCTGGTCCGTTGGCCCGACGCGCAGGGCTTTTAAGAGCTTTTTGCCCGGCTTGGTGAGTGTAAAGAACGTGTCCACCTCCCGATCACGTCCGGTCCAGACCTCCTTTCTTTCAATAAGACCTTGGGCTTGTAGAGATCTGAGATCCGCCTGCATTTGAGACGCGTTGCCTTTATAGCGGAGCTCCGCAAGGTTCTTGGATGTGACGGTGCGGAAGCGGCCAAGGTCGTACATGGTGTCGCGTTCGTCTGGACTGAGAAGATAAGAGCGGTGGCGCCCTTCCTGCACGCGCTCATGCACCCGGCGCGCATCTTCTCGCTGCGGCTCTGCGGCTCTTTGGCGGTTTTCAATTGGCTGCTCGATATCTCGGTCCATGTTCAGTCCTCCAGGTATTTGGAAAGCTCCTCAGCGATACTGTGTCCGCTACGGAGCTGCTTTTCGAGGTGGCCGAGCTTGCGTCCCGTGTCTTTGAGGAACAGCTTCCGGCAGGCCACGTAGACGCCGGTAAAGATGTTCAGGAAGAGCGCTCCGGTGAAGATCAGGATTGTTTCGCCGTACTTATGGATGAGGAGCACGCGGTATGGGATCAGGAACTTGCACTGGTCGAGAAGAATGAATCCCAGAACCAGGAAGATCGTGGCCGTGACGAACAGGGCGCTTTTGATCATCGCTCGAAGGCCTGATCTTCACGGAAATAGGTGATGGTGAGACCCAGCGGGTTGATTGGGATCAAGCTATTGGGGACGTGTCCACGAACCTCGAACACGAAATTGCCGATGTATTTCTCACGCTTCTCCTCGGTGCGGTCCGCGGCACGGCGATAGACTTTCTCGAAGTCAACGGTCGCCCGATAGGGGGATGTGCGGAGGTCTTCGATTGAGACGCTCATAACCCGGACTTCAATCTCGTCCGACCGGTCGATTAGGAAGGTTTCGATGGCATTCACCTTTTTGTTGACCTCGATAGTGTCCGTGGCTAGTCGGCCATCCAAGAAGTACAACGAGCGTGAGTAATCATCGCGAACCGTCGCCCGCACGCGGCCGTAATGCTCTTGGACAAACTGCGTGAGGAAGTACTTAAGCTCGGGTTCCTGGGGCTTGTACTCAAGGCCGGTGTAGCTTACGGCCTCAGCGCGGCCGAGGTCATTGATGCGGATGACCAGGGGCTTGAAATCGCCAAAGAGTCGGTAGATTTTGATAGCAACATAGGCTTCGCCAAGACAGACCAGGCACAGGCTGACGACCGCAATCTTAAGATAGGTGTTCATCACGGCGAGCGAGCCATAAAGCTCCATGTACTGGCGCTTGGCCACGTTGAAATCGGGTGCGATAGACGGCAGAAGTGGTGAATCAGTCATAGGGCCTCACAGGTGCGTGAAGGGGATACCGGACTCTCCGGATCGCCCGGTAAACAGCGAGTTCACCAGCGATGGGATCTTGAGGATTCCGTAGGTGAACGCCAGCAGAAGCATCACAAGCGGAACGAACAGGAGCAGGATCATGGCGCCGTCATAAGGCGCGGGGTGGGCATCGATGAAGTGGATCAGCAAATTGCCGAACACATAGATGTAGGCATTGGCGACCACCGGATAAAACGCATATTGAATAAGGGATTTCAGCCACCCCCAAAATAGCCATTCCATGTGGGGAACGATAAAGAAAGGAATGAAGATCGGCCCCAGCATCACGGCGACCGCGGCTGCCACATACCCGAAGGCGATCACCGCAAAAACCGCTGCCTCCGCAGCCGCTATGAGAAGGATCGTGATGGTGTAACGCACGATTTCCATGATGTTCAGGGCAATCGTGAGTCCCGGCGTTTCCATGCTCCAGTAGAGGCCGTTGAGCCGATCCCAGAGCTCTTGAAAAAGGGAGTGATTCAGTTGATTGGAGAGGTCCAATCCCTGGTCGACGATCAAATGGTAAAAACTCACCCCGAATCCAGGGATAGGATGACTGTAATAGGTGATCATTCCGAAGCCGAACGCGATGGTCATTAGGAGGCTCGCGAACTGATCGTAGTGGAAGGCTGGAACCTGGCCGCCGGATGCTGAAGCCAGGGCGCTCTTGACGCCGAACCAAACGATCAAGATCACCGCAAACCCGCGAAACATGTGGTCGCCCATGGTTTCAAACAGGCCGGCATGCTCGGTCATGAGTTGCGATATGAACGCGAATAGATCGCTTACGGAACCTGTCACCATGGGAGTTCCTAAGGCATGCGCCAGGCGAGCATGGCGTCGCTCGCTCCGGCGGCTTGGGCGTTGAGATAGTCTTTGCCGTGGGCGACGAATTGGACGTGGTCGTTGATTGCTTGGGCTTCGGCGTCGCGGCTGCGTTTCGAGTCAATAATCTGCTGCTCGGCCAGCGTAACCAGAATTTGATTGGTGTCTTGGGTTCCGCGAACCGAGATCATGTTCGCCGCATTGATCTTGTTTAAGACCGCGATTTCGGTATTCATGTTTGGATCGGAAGAGAGCGAATCGGACTCCAAGCCCTCGATCGCTGTCGCCACTTGGGGGGCATTGGCGCGCAGGCGGCCGATGGTTTCGATGCCCAGCTGGTTAGCCCCATCTGTGAGCTCGACCGTCGCATAGCCGGTTTTGACGCGCTCCAACTGATCCGCTGGAAGGTTGCCAAGGGCCGCCCCGTAGTTCATGAGACTCTGGATCGCATTAGCGTAACCAGAGGCTACGCCGACGCCGGAATTGATGCCGGTGACCCATCCCCCAGTCGTTCCATAGGTGTTCGTCGCAAACGAGTTGTGCCACGGCGTAGCCAGGGCCTTGTAGCGGGCGATCATGTTGACCGGAACCATCCGCGCCATCTGAACCATGTGAAGGTACTGGTTCAGGGTGACTTCGTAGGTTTCAACCATCTGCGCGTACTGCTGTTCAAGCTGTACGAGCTGTTGGATGTTTTCTTCGAGGTTGGACGGGTCAAAAACGATGTCGCCCAAACCGAAGAGGGCGAAGGCAGGCGCTGCCAAGACCGCAAGCGAACACACTCCGAGTATCAGTTTCCGTTTCATAGGACCTCCCGTGATTTGTGAAGCTACTTGTGCGAGCTAATGGCGAGGAACAGGATCGTGATCATGCCGAGCAAGATCACGATTCCGAACCCCTTGAAGATGTAGCGATAAAGCCACTGGATGATAGACACGATTCCTCCTATAGATCGCTTGGCATCTGATGGTTGTCGTAGGCAGGCAATAGCAGATCGCCCGCTAAATACACTTTCACGCGGTGCCCTTCCCGGATGGTATAGGTCGGTAGGATATTCAAGTACCGATCCAGAATTCGCATGGATGACTGAGACAGACTTGATGCCACGCCCTGGCGATAGGCATCAGCGGCGGATGCATCGATTCCGGCTTGGGTGTTGTATTGACTAAACCCCGCAATCGCTCCAATGGCGAGCGACACGCCGAAGACCTGCAAGTAATGGTGATTCACCTGATCGCGTAATCCTGTTTCACCGATCTGATTCAATCCCTCAAACTGATCGAGATTGATCGTGTACCCGTCCGGCATGATGAGCCGATGGAAGGTCACGGCCAGTCGCTCTTGGCCGAAGGTTTCCGCGTGTTTCACTTCGCCGAGGACACGCGCTCCCTGAGGCACCAAAAGATGCTGCCCATCGTGTGAATAGACATTCGTCGTGACCATGCAGTTCACCGGCCCTGAGAACGATCCATCCAGCCGATTGGTGAGAACAGTCTCGATGACGGTTCCCTCGAACAGACGGTACTTAGGGCCGGTCGCAAGCTGGAGTCGCGGATCGGCCTTGACGGACTTTGTACCGGATGTCTCCTGTTGGACGTTCACTCGAGGAATATCGTTACCTGTTTGCCGAGACTCGTTTGAAACAAGCGGTTCCTTTTCCGTTTTCGCTTCCTCGCGATAGCTCAGGGAGATATTCGAAGCAAACAGAGACTGATACTCTCGCTTCTCTTTGTCTGCTTCGATGGCGTTTTTCTCAGGCGGGCGCTCGGCCGAATAGGAGGTCGGCGGTGCAGGATTGGTATACGCCGACGGCGGCGTAGCGACGGGGGACCCGGTCGCCATCCCGAACGCCTGTTTGGCCTGGACCAACTGGGCCTGCTCTGCAGCGAGCTTCTGCGCCTGGGCATCGATTCGCTCGCGGTATTCCTGGATGCGTTGTGCATTCGGATCGACCATCTGCGGAACCGGCGCCTTGGAAGAGGTTTTCTCTTTGGGCTGTTTACCGCCAGAGAGTCCGATCACCAAAATCATCAGGATCGAGATCCCGGCGATAAACCAGGTCTGTGCGTTGCGCGGCAGAACTCCGGGCGGAATGAGCGCCTTCTTTTGAACGACGGGAGTAGGATTATCGGGTGGCTCATTCATACCCTACTCCTGGCGCTCAAAGCCGAGCTTCAGTTTGCCGATCGCTAAATACCCTTGATCGAGAATCTTACCGACGACATAGACGCCGTCTTTGTAATCGAAGTTGACCAGGTTCGGCTTACCGTCCTTCACCTCATAGAGCGTCGGCGTCTCTTCAGGCCGCGCCTGGATATAGGTGAACTTGTCGTCGTGGTACATCGCCCGAACGAAGAAGGGCTTCTTCCCGGCGTCGAATCGGTAAGGGAACCGCACGTTCGTGATGAACTTACTGATGCCAGTATCGATGGCCGTCTGAGCCGACTGCTTGACCTCCTGCGTTTCTTCTTTTGCCCGCTCGGCCTGTTGGCGGTAGTCCTCGGCCACTTGGGAAGCAACAAACCGTGGCGGTCCGCTCGCCGCATCGGCCATAGGCTGGCTCTGAAGGTCCACGAAGATCTTCAGATCGGCCTGGGCGTTCGGCGTTTCCGACACCTCGTTCAAGACAAACGAATAGATGTTCCCGCTGGCCGTCACTAGATTCAGATTCGTCTCGGCCCCAGCCTTGGCCGGTTTCACGTAGGCGAAGTTCTGCGAGCCGTTCACGACCCAAAACTCCTTGTCACCACAGGTGTAATCGAGAATCTGCTCGTTCTTGGGCAGGACGATCAGCGTTGTGTAGCGCAGCTTGGTTTTGATTCTGACCACGTCTCTTTCGCTGTACTGGATGACTCTAGCTTCTGGCTGGGCCTGGGTCACGGGTTCCGGAGCGAGGGCAGATTTGATGGGTTCCGGCTCGGGTGGATTCTTCTTGGACTTCTGCGCCATCACAGGATCAAGGGCGAGGACAGTGCATAGGACTATCGGGATAATACGGCGAACGGCATGTTTCATGGTTACGACTCCTTTCCGACGTTTAGGTTGAGAATCTTGGTGAGATCGGGGCGCTTCACTAAAAGCTGGCGTTTGGGAATGAGACCGGCGATCTTCTCAGCTTCCGTCTCAGTTAGATGGAAAGCTTCACGATAGACGGCCTGATCCATTCCAGGATTGGCCAGAAAGATCTTCGTCGCGCAGCTTTCGACCACAACCGGGAGCATCTCCGAGCGCAGCAGGTCATCGCCCGATTGCGTGGCCAGGATCATGGCGGCGTTCTTTTTTCTCCAGGTCTTCAAAGCTTCTTGGACATACTGCTTGATAGCCGGGTTGCGAAGGAAACGCCAGGCTTCGTCGATAACGAAGATTTTGAGCGTCGCCGCCAGTGCCGGATCGTAGATCGCATGCTGAGCACGGTGGAGGATATAGAACAGAAGCGGCTCCAGCACCTGCGGAACTTTGTCCATTCCTTCGAAATCGAAAGTCTGGAATCGTGCGAAGGTCAGGTTGTCCTCGATGTTGTCGAACACGTTTCCGTACTGGCCGCCCTGAACCCATTTTTGAAGCGCCTGGCGCGCGTTCCGGCCGAGGATGTTGGCGAGCGTCAAGAGACGCCGTTGCCCCGGCTCGACCGAGTACAGATTCTGCACCTGCTCGAACACGTCACGTTCTTCTTGATTGGTCAGTTCATACCCGCCCGCTCCGGCCAACACGCGCACGAGCAGACACTGGAACTGGTGGTTCTCGGGCGTCGGCGGCAAACTGAAAGGATTGATCGTGAAAGACCCTCCTTCCGTACCCACCCGGACGTAAGTGCCGCCAAAACGATGCGTCAGATCGTGGTAGCTTGCGCCCAACTCGAAGATGTACGTCAAAGGACGGTATTTTTGCGCATGTGTAAGCAGGTGGGATACTGTAAAACTCTTGCCGCTTCCGGTCATTCCGAGGAGAAGCGCGTGTGCGACATCGCCACTGTGGAGATTGAAAAAATAGGGTGTGCGATGGTTCGTTTCCAAAACGGCGAGATACTCGTTCCCCAGATGGGCGTTGCGGACCTCCCCTATGTGCGGCGCAAACAGCAGGGAGAGGTCGGCATAGTTGGCGCTCGAAACCAGCATCTTCCTTAGGTTGAATGCGTGGTTTCCGGGAAGAACGGCCAGGAAGGCGTTCAGGAGGTTGTAGCGTTCTTCGGTGAGCTGGGCGTCAACGGAGGCGAACACCTTGAAGCACTCGGCAACGGATCTCCTGAGCCGAGCATGGTCTTCGTCATAGAGAATCACCGTCAGTGAGAACTCGCCGAAGAAGCTGCCAGTGACTTCCATTTCCTCAAGGCACGATCCTAGGTCGTTGACGAGCGCCGCCGCCGAATCGTCGATCAAGACATCCTTGGGCGCGCTACCGGATTGATTCAGGTAATTGAGAAACGACGCTTTGGAGTTATGGAAGTGACGTCGCTTCGACTGAATGAGGCCCCGCATCGTGTGATTGTCCAGACGCTTCC
>Ga0070735_10001478_pt1 | contig 22755 bp, 18 predicted proteins | sample Coa_R1_FD_66443 | JGI IMG/M metagenome (GOLD analysis project Ga0070735, IMG submission 66443) | Surface soil microbial communities from Centralia Pennsylvania, which are recovering from an underground coalmine fire - Coalmine... | ecosystem: Environmental > Terrestrial > Soil > Unclassified ...
CCTGCTCATACGGGGAGGAGGACTCGTCAGGCATGGCATTGACCTTTCATGGGGAGGTCTCTTACTCTATGCCCGCTCCTTCCCCTCATCATCCCTCCTCCAACAATCTGCGGCGCACCCGTCGCGATCCTCCGTCTTGACTCTCCGAGATTCGGTGCTATAGTGAAGCAGCGGAGAAGGAACCTCCGTCCTGCTCCCTCGTGCGGAAGGCGTTCGCTAGGGTGCGTGGAGATGGGGAAGGGCCGATGCGATCGTTCGGCTCGATGCCCGGACCTCGGCCATCGAACAAAGGAGAGGGAGTTGAAGCGTTTCTTTGCGGTAGCGTGCACTCTGGGAATCGCAGTGACGGCGGGACCTGCGTCGGCGCAGCAGCGGCACTTCCGGCACGTGTGCAGCGATGCTCCACCCGGGTACGCCGCTTGCGCGGCCCTCGTGATGACGGACCAGACCGGCGTCGCGCTCGTGTCCGGCTCGCCGTCCGGCTATGGTCCAGCCGACATTCAGTCCGCCTACAGCCTGCCGAATACCGGGTCGGGGCAAACGGTCTACATCGTCGATGCCTACGACGATTTGAATGCGGAGAGCGACCTAGCAGCGTACCGGAGTTACTGGGGCCTCACCGCCTGCACGAGCCAGAACCGCTGTTTCAAGAAGCTCAATCAGCACGGCGGAACGAAGTACCCGAAGTCCGACTTCAACTGGGGGCTCGAGGAGTCGCTCGACCTGGATGCGGTCAGCGCGACCTGCCCGAACTGCAACATCGTGCTCATCGAGTCGAGGAACAACTACATCAAGAATCTACTCGCGGCGAACACCGAGGCGCTTAAGTTGGGTGGTCAATACATCAGCAACAGCTGGTTTGCCAGTGAGTTCAAGAGCGAGAAGAAGTTCGACAAGACCTTCGACTATCCGGGCGTAGACTTCACCTTTGCCTCGGGCGATTCCGGCTATGGCACCGCTTACCCGGCCGCGTCACCCGACGTGACGTCGGTCGGCGGCACAACGCTGGTTCGGGGTGGCGGGACCCGCGGCTGGACCGAGACCGTCTGGAGCGGAACCGGAAGCGGTTGCAGTCAGTACGAAGGCAAACCCTCCTGGCAGACCGACACCGGCTGCAATAACCGCACCGATAACGACGTGGCGGCCGTCGCGGACCCCAACACGGGGCTGGCGGTGTACGATACGTTTGGCTACGGCGGCTGGCTGCAGTTGGGCGGTACCAGTCTGGCGACACCGCTGATCGCCAGCGTCTATGCGCTGGCCGGCAATGCGAGCTCGACGAACTTCGGATCATACTCGTATAGCAACACCGGTAGCCTGAACGACGTGATCGCGGGTAGCAACGGCAGCTGTGCACCCAACCTCTATCTCTGCACCGGCGGGGTGGGCTACGATGGCCCCACCGGCAATGGCACGCCGAACGGCACCGGTGGCTTTTAGAGTCCACTTCAAAAGCTGTGGGCAGGCATAGCAGACGAGCGCGAGCTTCACGCCGCAGCGACCTCCCGCCTTCGACACTCTGCAGCCGATCGCGCCCTATGGGGTGCCGGCCCCTCATGTCGTGCCGTGTCAAGGTGCGCGGCCTGGACCCGGATGACTCGGAGAGCTGGCAGCACTGCCTCGCCTGGCTCCAGCGGCTACTTCACGATCACCCACTTTCCGGAGGTGGCGGAGCAGCCCCACAGCGTCAGTTTGCCGCCCTTGTCCTGCAGCACCAGTCGGCCGGACAGGCTTGTCGTGTTGCAGTCGGCCACCGGAGGATTGGAGCTGCTCGTCACCTCCGGGAGTTGCATGTACTTCCCGTAGCTGCTCGAGGTATTGCCCACCTGCAGCAGGCTGTTCGGTGCACCGGACGTCCCGATCCCGGCGGTTGTCGCCACCAGCGTGCCGCCGATCGTCCCGCTGCCGCTGATATTGAAGGTGGCGCCTGCCTGCTGGCTGGTTCCGTTCTGGATGTAGTTGGACGAACCAGCCGGGAGATCACCAGCCTGGAGGTAGGAGGCTGCCCAGCTGCTGCCGTTGTAGCGTAGATACTGCCCACTTTGTCCTGGTGGCAGTCCCCCATTCGATGCCGCGGTCGTCTGCACCGAGCCATCGGGGAAGATGACGCCATTGCCCGAGCCCGAGATGTGGACATTGCCAGTCACGGTGAGGGCTTGATCGGGCGTCGCGGTGCCGATTCCGACGTTCACGGCGTTCGATCCCGTGCCACCCAGCACCAGCGCGTTGCTCTCATCTACCACCGCATTCGCACCAATGGCGGTGGCGTTGGAGAGCTGGGTCGACGTACCGGGACCCGCCAGCGAGCCGAGGAAGGTATCGTTGGAACCGCTGGTGGTGGCCGTCGACCCGTTGGGGATACCCCCTGCATCGTACCCAAGGGCAGTATCGTTCGAGCCGGTGTCGATGTTGTAGAGGGCATCTTTGCCCGCTGCCGTGTTATTCGAACCACTGCAGGTGTGGCAGTAATTCCCGCCGAGTGCGCCAAACCCGCTAGCAGCATTGTCTGACCCGGTCTGGTTGTTGTAGAGCGCGTTTGCACCGTCGGCCGTGTTCTCGTTGCCGCTGGTGTTCAGGATCAGCGCATTGATTCCATCCGCCGTGTCGTTGCTCCCGGTGTCGATGTGAAACAGTGCCTCGTACCCGGTCGCTGTGTCGTACTGGCCGTTGCACGCCTGGCATTGGGCTCCTGACATCGCCCACGACCCACTGGCCACGTTGCAACACCCGGTGCCGTTGCTCCTGAGGGCCTGTTCGCCGATCCCAGTGTTGTAGAGGCCGGTGGTGTTGTTGGACAGCGCGTAGTCACCAAACGCGACGTTAAAATTCCCTCCGTTCTCAAAGGCCAGGACTTCGTTACCGTAGCAGGTATCACTGGAACCAGCGCCAGGGGAACTGCAGTACGGGTTCGAGAGAGGCTGTGCTGCATGCGCTTGCAACGGGCCCAGCACGAGGAGGCAGGCCAGACTCCCCAATGTCACTACCTTCCGTCCGCGCCCTGCCCACCCAGCTCGTTTCGTGGAACGTCTCTGCGCCGATCCGATGCTGAAATCCGTCATCGCTCTATCTCCCCTGCTCTCCATGGAGAAACCCCGATCCTGTTACGGAGCATCTCTGCCGGTAGCGCAATGCGCTTGAGGTAGCCACATTGGGACCACGTGTCAACTCGCTCCGCGTGGCCTCATCGTATCAGCCCTGTCAAGAGCCGGAGGGACGCTAGCAGTCCATCCCGGATCATGCGGTGGAGCTGTGACACTACCGCCGCCTTCCTACCAGCCGCCGGCCTCGCACGGTAGTCTCAAGGCCTCCACCTCCGTGAGCCCCAATCCTGTTGCCTATGGACAGTACGCAGCGCCGACGGCGTGGACAACGCCTGGCGCATCGTGCCGAGGTCAGTTGACGCTCAGCGCAGACCGTCGGGAGTAGCGGCACGGTGTCCTGGTCCTGGCACATAGGGTCGAAGGGCACCGGCGGAACGGCCAGAGTGACCTGCTCGCTGGCCAGTCGCGCCAGAACGGCGACCACCTACTTCACGATCGGCTAGGTGCTCCATCTTCAAGCTGCTCCAATGGCCAAAGCTGCTCGACCTGCCGCTACACCGATACCGGCCAGATGGTGCTAGCTCTCGGCTTCCTGAGCGGGTGCCTCGCCCACTCGCAAGACGCTCCAGAGTTGCGCACTGGCAATGTGCACGCTGTGATACATCTGATTTTGACCGCCGACCGCCACTGAAGGTTCCGTGGGGGATTGCTCCGACGGAATCGAGTTCGAGGGGCGTCGCGGCCTCTAAGTGGGATCGCTGTTGTACAACGGCTGCGGGCGGCCGATGTGGAAGCCTTGAAGGTAGTCGACCTTTAGTTCGCGCAGAAGCACCGCAGTCGCCTCGTCCTCAACTCCTTCGGCAATTGTCTGCTGGCCGAAGGCGCTGGCGAGGTGTACGACCGCCTCGACGACGTGGCGGCTTGCCTCGTCCGTCTGGAGGTCGCGAACAAATTCTCGGTCGATCTTGAGGTCCGTGATCGGCAAACGCTTCAGGTAGGTGAGACTCCCGTATCCGGTACCGAAATCATCGAGAGCTATCCCGCAGCCGAGCGTCGAGAGTCTGTGGGCGAGATCTATTCCGGCCTCGGGGTGCGTCAGAAGCGCGGTTTCCGTGATTTCAATGGTCAGGAGATTGGGGTCGGCACCAGAAGCCTGCAACGTATCCTGGAGGAACCGGGCCATGTCGGTGTCTCCTAGTGACTGTGCCGACAGATTGACGCTGACGGGGTTGCCGCCTGCGGCCAGTCGCGCCGCCTGGGTTACCATCCACCGATCGATCTGGTCAACCAGGCCGTACTCTTCGGCGACGGGTAAGAAGATCGCGGGTGAAACCACTTCGCCATTGCGGTCGACCAGCCGCACAAGCAGCTCCTGTTTTACAAGTGAGCCGGACACTGCATCGACGATCGGCTGGGCATAGACGGCGAGGCGCCCGTCGTCCAGCGCATCCCTCAGCCGGCCAATCCAGCTCAGCGTTTCAAGTTGCTGTCTGGCTCGCTCGCGCTCGGCCTCTTGCTCCGTGACGTCTCGAAACAGAATCACGGTACCGCCGCTGGGATCGTCCGGCATCAGCGGCGAAGCGGTGAGAGAGACGGGGAAAGCCGAACCATCCCTCCTTCCGAATGCCAACTCCTTGTGCACCGTCTCCGTGAGCTGGATGAGCGAGGCCAACGCAAGGTCATCGTCGGTGCATGCGACATTGCCGAACGTCAGAGGACGTACAAACTCGCCGAGACATCGCCCGGTCGGGTCCTCGCCAGCCCAGCCAAGCATCCGTTGTGCCGCCGGATTGGCGTAACTGATCCGGCCCGCAGCGTCCACCGTGACCAGTCCGGCGTCCACGTTTGCCACCACCGCTGAGAGGAATCCTTGTGCCTCTCGAAGGCGCTCAGCAGCCTCAGCCTGTTCGGTGATGTCCGTCACCATTCCAAGTGTCCCCCGAAACGACCCATCGGCATCGAATAGAGGGATAACTGACAGTGACGCGATGCAGACACTGCCGTTCTTGCGCCGGAACCGGCGTTGGTAACGCTCTCCGCGGCGGGTCTCCTGCAGTTGCACGGCCCTCGCTGCGGCGTCGTCCAGATCGGAACCTGCCACAAATTCCCAGTGTGGCCGCCCGATCATCTCTGATGGTTGGTATCCGAGCATTTGTGCCATCTGCGGGTTGACGTAGTCAGTGACGAGGTTGGCGTCGGTTCGCAGGACGCCCTCATTCGTAGTCTTCAGGATCTCCAGATACCGCGATTCGCTTTCGGTAATCCGGCGCTCGGCCACCTTTCTGTCGCCAATGTTCTTGGAGATGGAGGCGACCCCGAGGACGCTGCCGCCATCGCCAAACATGGGAAAGATCGACAGGGAGACGTCGACGATACTGCCGTCCCGTTGGCGCCGCCGCGTCTCGAGATCGATGATCCGCTCGCCGGCCAGCACCCTGGAGAGCAACGCTTCGGGTTCGCCGTCGCGCTCTGGCGGTACGAGAAGGTCTATGCTCTTGCCAATGACCTCATCGGAGTGATAGCCATACAACCGCTCGGCTCCGGGATTCCAACTCGTGATCATGCCATCTGTGGTTTCGGACAAAATCGCGTCCGGAGCCGACGCCACGATCTGAGCGAGGTGTCTCGCCTCCGCTTCTGCCTGGCCGCGGTCCGTCACATCAACGCCGACAGCGTAGGCGGTTTCGCCGTCTCCGGCAGTGGTCCAGGAAACCAAGCGATACGTCCCGTCCTTGCAGAGGGCGCGGTTCTCGAAGTTGCGGAACTCGACCCCAAGCTGGGCTTCGGATGCCGCCTTTCGAGCAGTTCTATGGACATCATCGGGATGGACCAGATCGACAATGCGGCGGCCGATCATCTCATCGGGAGACCAGCCGAGCATTGATTCAAATGCCGAGTTCACCCAGGTGATCCTGCCACGGGAATCGGCCGTCGCCATGAGTGTCGGCGTCAACTCGAAGAATCTCGAGCTGTCAGGCTCGTTCGGGCAGAGGGTCGTGGCGTGCGGCGCAGACCGTGAGCTACCTCGTGAAGCCATGCCTTAGCCCCCTTCGACTCCTCGTAGAGTGGCAGCGGGCGGCGCAGTCAGCCATAGGATCATCACGCGAATTTGTCGCCTGCTGCCAGGTGGACAGAGGAACAGAGAGCAGCAGCAGGCCGGCTGCGATCGCGGCTAGACGCTGGGTCACTGTCGCCCCTCCCCGGTCGGCGTGCGATGCACGCATCTGGATACCAGGCTAGGGCACTCCGCTCGACGGCAGTAGGGGCCGAGGTCCCGACCGTGTGAGGCCAAAGGTCCCGAGTGGTGCTACAGGGCGACAAGCACCTCGTGGCCGATGATCTCCAGGCCCTCGATGTCGTCTTGGTCGAGCCACTGGAGCATCACGCGCTCCACACCCGCCTCTCGATAGCCGCGGAGCTGCTCGACGAGCATGGCCGGCGTCCCTGCCACCAGACCGTGCCCGCGAGCGTCCTCGACGCTCCAGCCACGCGCCGCCAGCTTCGTGCGCAGCTCGTCCTCGGACCGGCCGAAGATCGTCCCGATCATCGTCGATCGGCGCACTGCGTCGCGCGGCCGCTCGGCTCGATCGAGCAGTTCGTCGAGCCGGCTCGAGAGCTCCCGAAACCGTGCCGGGGTCACGAACACCGCGTTCCAGGCGTCGGCGTACCGGGCCACGATGGGCAGCGTCCGCTTCTCGCCATTGCCTCCGACCAGGATCGGCGGTCCGCCGCCGTGGGGATGAGGGAGGATCTCCGCCCCATCGATCTGGTAGTGGCTGCCCCGGAACTCGACCGGTTTCGTGCCCCGCATGAGCTGACCCACCACCTGCACGTATTCCTCGAGCATCGCGAGCCGCACGCCGGCTGGAGGAAATGGAATGCCGAACAGCTGGTGCTCGCGGTCCTGCCAGCCCGCCCCAATGCCGAGGATTAGCCGGCCGCCACTCAGGTCGTGGGCCGCGGCCGCCGCCTTCGCCGTGATTGCCGGCAAGCGGAAGGTCACCGGTGTGACCAGTGGACCGAACTCGATGCGTGAGGTTGCGCCGGCGAGATAGGTCAACGATGCCCACAGCTCGAGTGCATCCCTGTCCGGGCCGCGTGGGTTCGTGAAGTGATCGGAGCGGTAAAGCGAGGAGAAGCCGCAGCGCTCGACCACCTCGACCAGCCGCTTCCACCGCGTCCAGTTCAGGCCGTCTTGCCCCTCGATCATGATGCCGACGTCGAACACGCCAGTCCCTCCGGGTGGGAGTCAGCTCCCACCCGGGAAATTGTAGCCGCCGCCGAAACCCGCGAGGGCTAGCGGGTCACCGCTCACCTCCGACCAACGACCGATGCGCTCTCTGCCTTCGGCCCGATGAAGGTTCGCTGGAAGGTCGATAGTGTGGTTCTCAGAAAGAAATCTCGCCCGGTGGGCGTTCGATCATCAAGGAGAACACGATGCAAGCGTCCCAGCACTCCGATCAGTCCCAAAACCCGGCCCTCGAGCGTTGCGTTCAGGGCGAAGTGCTTCGCCCCGGCAGCCCGGAGTATGAGGCGGCACGCAGCATCCACAACGCCGAACACGACCGATTCCCTGCATTGATCGTGCGCGCGGCCGGCGTGGCCGACGTACTGACCACGGTCAACTTCGCTCGTCAGACCGGCCGCACCCTCGCCGTCAGAAGCGGTGGACACAGCTTCGCCGGCTACGGCACCTCCGACGATCTTGTGCTCGACCTATCAGGCATGAAATCGATCGAGATCGACGCCGAGCGAAGTGTTGCCCGCGTCGAGCCAGGTGTGACCTGGGGCGAGTTCGCCTGGAAAGCGCAGGAGCACGGCATGGCCGTGTCCTCCGGCGATACGGCATCGGTCGGCGTCGGCGGTCTAACCACCGGAGGGGGAATCGGGTGGCTGACACGCAAGTACGGGCTGACGATCGATCACCTGCTTTCCGCCGAAGTGGTAACGGCCGACGGACGTCTCGTCACCGCAGATCCCGCCGAAAACGCGGATCTCTTCTGGGCGATCCAGGGCGGTGGCGGGAATTTCGGAGTCGTCACCTCGTTCACCTTCCGTACCCACCCTGTCGGTATGGTCGTGGGGGAAGCGGTGGTCTACGATGCCACGGATGGCGAGGCCCTCCTTCGCAGGTACGCGGACTACGCCGCCTCAGCGCCCGACGAGCTGACGACCATGGCCTTCATCATGAACGCGCCGCCCGCTCCCTTCATTCCGCCCGCCATGGTCGGCAACCTGGTGATCATCATCGGCGCCGTCTACACCGGGGACCTGGAAGAAGGTCAGCGCGTGGTGGCCCCGCTCCGCTCGCTGGCGACCCCGGTCGCCGACCTCATGGCACCGATGCCTTACCCCGCCATCTACGAGCTCACCAGGGAGGCGGAGGTAAAGGGCCGCCGCAGCGACGTCCGATCGATGTTCATGAGTGAGCTGAGCGACGAGGCGATCGCCACCATCCTGGAACACCTGCGTTCGATGCCCTCTCCCTTCACGATCGGCCAGCTCAGGGTACTGGGAGGAGCAATGGCACGCGTGTCGAACGATGCGACGGCGTTCGCCCACCGCGACAAACCGTACATGTTCACTTCCATCGACGAGTGGATGGATCCCGCCGAAACGGCCCGCGAGCGTGCCTGGTCGGACAGCTTCTGGCACGCCCTGCAGCCGTTCGCCGACGGCGCATACGTCAACTTCCTGGGTGACGAGGGGGAGGAACGAATCCACCACGCATATCCGGAGCCGACGTACGCCCGCCTCGCCGCCATCAAGCGCAAGTACGATCCGGCTAACTTCTTCCACCTCAATCAGAACATCAAGCCGGCCGAAACCGAGGAAGAGAGCGAGCAGGTCGCCGCCTGAGCTTCCCCTCCGCCGTCCCGGTCCTCCGTTCAATGGTCCGCCCAGGATTTCGATTCCCGACTCCTGGGCGGACCAGCCATTTCAGTCAGGCGTGCGACGATAAGAATGGTGGAGCGTTTTGGGCTCCCACCTCAGTGATCACGGAGGACACCATGGAGCTTTCGGGCACACGCATCGCCATCCTGGCCGAAGACGTCTACGAGGACCTCGAGCTGCTGTACCCGCTCTACCGCATGCGAGAGGCCGGCGCCGAGGTGACGGTTGTCGGCCCGGAGGCAAAGTCCTACACCAGCAAACACGGCATTCCGGTGACCGCGGAGAAAGCCTCGGCCGACACCGGCGCCCACGACTTCGACGCGGTCATTATTCCCGGGGGATTCGCTCCCGACCGGATGCGGCGCGACCCCAACCTGGTGCGCCTGGTGCGCGATGCCTGCGACGCCGGCAAGCCGGTCGCTGCAATCTGCCACGCCGGTTGGGTACTGGCCGAGGCCGACGTCTGCCGCGGCAGGACACTGACCAGCGTCGGCGCGATCAAGACCGACTTGAAGAACGCCGGCGCTACCTGGGTGGACCGGGAGGTCGTGCGTGACGGCAATCTGATCACGTCGCGCACCCCGGCCGATTTACCGGCTTTCTGCCGCGCCATCATCGAAGCGCTCGCCGAGAAATCCGGTGTCAGTGGCTCGGCAGTCGCGGCCGCGGTGCCTTGATCCCGGTGATCTAGCGCTCGGGCGTCAGCCACAGAATGCCATACCCTTCGACCCGAATGGAGTTCGTCAGCGCATAGGTCTCACCGCTGACCGCGTCGCGAGCTTCGGCGGCCCCGAGCAACTCGGCGAGCCCGGACACGATCACCTCCTCCCCGCTGAGATTGTGGATGGCGAGGAGCCGCCGGTCTTCATTCGAACGCAGCAAAGCGAACAGCCGCCGGTCGAGGTCGACCACCTGCTGGGGAGCAAGCGGTCCAAACAGCGGCTCCGCGCCGCGCGCGGCCAGCAGCCGAGCGTAGCGCTGGTACACCCGGTGGCCGGGTGATGCCGGCTCGTCCAGCTCAGCCACGAGCGTGTCATACACGAACTTCTGCCGATTGATTGCCCGGTTGTAGCCGAGGCGCTCGACCCCCTCCTCCCAGTTCCGGGCGCCGATCAGGCTGTTGAAATAGATCGCCGGCATTCCCTGGAGCGCGAGGGCAATCGCCTGGCTCACCAGAAACGGTTCGATCCCGCCGGCGGCGTCGAGGTAGACGATGTTCAGCTCATATGGCACCGGCTCCTGACCGGGCGACGTTCGGTAGTTGATCCGGCCCCCGTGCCGCTCGACCCACGAGAGCACCTCGTCGAATTCGTCGGGGGGAATCATGGCCCTGAGGGCAGTCACCCCGATCCCGTCGTGCGAGGCGGTGAAGTTGAAGAAGGCGGTCCGCGCCGACGGTGGAGCGAGCGTGCGCGCCCACGTAGAGAGCAGCGACGCGTCGCCCTTCATCAGCGAGTAGAGCAGCAGTGGTGGCAGTGTGAAGTTGTACACGAGATGTGCTTCGTCCTCACCCGCTCCGAAGTAGGAGATGTTGTCCTCATGGGGTACATTCGTCTCGGTGATGATCAGCACCTGTGGCGCTACCTCGTCCAGCACGGCACGCAACAGCCTCACCACGGCGTGGGTCTGCGGCAGGTGCAGGGAGCTGGTGCCGGGTTCTTTCCAGAGGAAGGCAATCGCATCGAGCCGGATAATCGTCGCGCCATGGGCGACGTAGAAGAGCAGGATACGGATGAGCTCGAGCAAGACGTCGGGGTTGGCGACGTTGAGGTCGATCTGGTCCGTCGAGAACGTCGTCCACACGTAGCGCGTGCCCTCCGCCGTCTGGAACGGCGTCAGGACGGGATGCGTGCGCGGCCGGAACACCGTCGACAGGTCGACCGGCTCTTCGAAGGCGATGAAGTAGTCGCGGTACACTTCGTCGCCCTCCAGGAAACGGCCAAACCATTCGCTTTTCGCCGATGCGTGGTTGATGACCAGGTCGACCATGACATCGAAGTCGCGGGCGATGGCGGCAAGATCGTCCCAGTCTCCGAACGCCGGCTCGATACGGCGGTAGTCGATGACCGAGAAGCCGTCGTCCGACGAGTAGGGAAAGAACGGCAGGAAGTGCACGGTGGGAATCAGCCCGCGAGCGTACCGTTCGAGAAAGCGACCCATCGTCCGTAAGGTCTTCTCCCCCTCCTCGCGAACGTGGTCGGCGTAGCAGATGAGCACCGCGTCCCGCTCGGTAAAGAACGGGTCGCGCGACGCGCGGGGCGGATTCCGGTCCGTGAAGTCGTCCAGGAGCCGGCTGAGCTTTGTCGCGACCTCAGCCGCTTGTTCGGGATATATGAGCGAGAGCTCGCTGCGAATCCGCTGGTTCATGACCGTGTTCGCACTCCCCTTTCAAATCACCTACCACTGCCACTGTGATTGTTCCACGCGCCTCTGGTGGGCGCGGCGTATCCCGCTCCACCTGGCGCGTGGCCAGCTCGTCTGGCGTTGCACTCCCTCGCCGGGTCCACCGACGGCGTCCCATTCTCGACGCGTCCTCGGAGCACAATGATCGTGGAGGGCCCTTCGTGAACAGTGATGTTTCGCGCTCGATCGTCGATTACCTGCACACCCGGCTTCCGGCCTACCTTGAGGAGCTGCGGCAGCTATGCGCCATCGACTCCAGGACCGGCTACCGCGTCGGCATCGGCGAGATGGACGCCTGGATCCGATCCTGGATCGACGGACGCGGCTGGTCGGTTGAGACCGTACCGGATCCGGCAGCAGGAGACAGTCTGCTGATTACCGCCACCGGAACCACCGGCCATGGGCGCGTGTTCCTGGCTGCCCACATGGACACCGTCTACCCGGTCGGCGTCGCCGCCGAGCGGCCGCTTCATGAGGATGGCGACCGCCTGCTCGGTCCGGGTACCGCCGACAACAAGAGCGGCCTGCTGTCCGGTCTCTATGCGATGGCAGCCCTGCAGGATCTCGACTTGCTCCGGACGATCGGGGCGGTGACCCTGCTCTGCGGGAGCGATGAAGAAGCGCCGGGCATGCCGGTCTCCGGCCGCATCTGCGACCAGCAGGCCTCCCATTACGATGCCGGGCTGGTCCTGGAATGCGCCGGTGAGCACGGCGAGATCGTCAGCTGCCGAAAAGGAATGGGCACGTTCATTCTGCGGGCCTACGGCCGAGCGGCGCACGCCGGCGTCGAGCCGGAGCGGGGAGCCAACGCAATCATGGCGCTCGGGCGTCAGCTCGACCATGTGGGTCGCCTCGACGGCTTCCGGCCCGGCGTGAGCGTCAACGTCACGACGATCGAGGGGGGAACCGCCGGCAATGTGATCCCGGCCGAGGCCTCGGCGACGATCGACGTGCGAGTCGAGCAGGGGGAGGATATGGAGCCGGTGGAGGACGCATTACGCGGGATCACGCTCATCGCCGACGTTCCCAACACGCGAACCGAATTGCAGGGCGGCTGGCACGCTCCGCCGATGACGCTCTCGGGAGCCAATCGCACGCTGGCCGATGAGGCGATCGAGTGCGCGCGGCAGCTGGGATTCGCGGTAGCCGACGTCAAGCGCGGCGGCGTCTCTTACGCCAATCGCCTTGCCGCGCACGGCCTGGGGGTGCTTGACGGGCTCGGTCCGATCGGCGGTAACGACCATAGTCCGGACGAGTACATCGTGAAGTCGAGCATCGTGCCTCGTACCGCGCTGCTGACGCTCCTCATCACCCGCTGCGCCGTCCCCCGCGCGGGCGGCTAAAGGAACCACCGCACGCTGGAGATTCGCCGGTAGCACCCTTTCGGCACGGCCTCCCCGGAGCGCTTCAGGGACGTGCGCACCGGTGATCGCCGAACGTGTCTGTTAGTCGGGCGCACCGGAAGCCACAATCCAGTCCGTGCCCGTCGCTACGGATGTAACCGCCGTGTACTCGGGGGCGGGACGCCACAACCCGGCTCACGGCAGCAGATTCGTCACCATCACGCCCGTCAGCTCGGTCAGCCGTTCCGCTACCAGATGACGGTGGCAGGCCTCCGGCCTTCCCTCCACGCAGAACAACACCGGCCGCTGCGCCGCCGCAAGCTCCTGCAAGAGCGGACTCCAGTCGAACCGCTGGAGGGTACGCCGGGTGTAATCCTCGACGAACGCCGCGCCCAGCTCCGTCCGTTTGCGTCGCGCCACGCCGCCGGCCCTATCCGCTTGCTCCTGCAGCGCCCGCGTCTCCTGTTCGGGAGCCAGGCCGATCTCGTGCCGGTAGGCGATGCCGCGCGCTTCCAGTTCCTGCTGCAACCGGCCGGCGTTGGCGAACGCGTACTCGCGGCCGCGCACCCCTCGCCGTCGCCGAATGTCCAGGAAGAGATCAATTCTGGCGGCTTCGAGGGCAGCCAGGAACCGCTCCGCGTCGAAGCCGTAGGCGCCGATTGTGTACAGCCGCTCCATCAGCCGCATCTCCCATTCATGAGGCGCGCATCGTTCCTTACTCGCGAACCACCGCACTCCTGCGCCGGCTCGGCCACCATCACGTCTTCGGGCAGGCTGAACCATCCGCCCGACAGCCGCGACCTGTAGCCTCGAGTCAGCATGGGTGGCGCGTCCTGGCCGGCCATCCGCCTCTATCGTCCGGATTGGCCATCGTGGCTGTCGCCGGGCCGTTGACTCTCGCGCTTGTGGTCCGTCCTCGTCGCCGCCGTTCGCGCCATCCTGATCAGCCCGGCCGCCACTGCTCTCGCCCGTGCCGGCTCCATGTACCGTGCCAGCAGCTTCTGGAGCTGCACCTCGGCGGCCTGCATCTTCGCTTCATCGCCGGCAATCTCGCGAACGTACGGGACGAGCGTGGCTGCGATCATCGGCCAGCTCCGTGCCAGGACCAGCGCGCTCCAGCCAACCCCACGCCGGCCACCACCGAACACGGAGTGCACGGCCGTCTGCACATGCTCGAACGTCACCTTGCCCGTTCCACTCGGTGCGCCGCTTTCCGATGCAGCCGGCGGACGCCTTCGCCGTCGCCTCCCTGCTTCCCGCCGCAGAAGTACTTCCATTTCTCGCACGAGATCCGCAATCAGCGCGTCGGCCCGGCCATCATCGGCCAGATGAGTGAGAACGATGGACGTGACGGCCGCGGTCAGGCGCGCCTCGCGCGCGCTCTCCTCCGGCATTCCGGCGTTTTCTGCCTCCATGGCCGTCTCAAGCTCGCGTTCTGGTTCTGTCATCCATACCACATCCCAACGGGCATGTTCGCCGCGCCTCCGCCCCGTGGGACGGGGCGCGTCATCCCAGGCTCCGCCTTCTTCTGCTTCACACCGGCCGGATATCGACCGTTCAGGTAGGTACGCCGGCAGGGTTACTCTACTATCTAGCTGTCATGTCTATCCAGCTCCCCTTCCCCGATGACACACTCCTCGCTTCACTGTCACCGGCTCGCCCTGATGACCTGAGTTTCTGGGGCGGCCGCCCCTCCGATGAGCTCCTGTACGAGGACTTCATCCGCTGTATTCTGCACATCGCGAGCCAGCGGGCCGGCCACCTGATAACCAACGGCATTGTCGACTGGATCGATATCGCCGCCGGGGAGACGTCGACTCCTGCGGGTGAGGCCTGGGCCGACCCAAGCTGCCTGCGGGTGGGGGGCGTTTCTCGCGTCGGACCGGTGACCATCCTTGCGGAGCTACCCGCACGGGTGCGTGCCTTCACGCGCCTTTTTTCCTTTGTCACGCTTGACCACCCGACATGGGCCGAAGCCAGCGACCGCCAACCGGCAACCCTATTACACCGGCTGATCCGTCCCCTTGTCGATCTCCAGCGCGGCGAGCAAGACCTACCGTGGTTCTGGCTCGAGCTCATCCTTTCCTTCTGCTCCGGCAGCCGGCTGGTTCGCTACGGGCAATTCGAGCCAGGCGAGGAGCTACAGCTCATTTCCAACCGATACAACGTCTCTCTCTCGCATCTGCCGATGAGCGCGATCCCGGCCGGGGCCCGCGCCGGCGCACGCGACTTCCGCATGCTTCGTCTCACCGTCACCCAGTGGGGCCAGTTTCAGGACATACTGCGCGCCGAGGGCTTGATCCGCGAGTCGAACCTGGTGCAAGAGCACCTGGAGGGAACGTAAGCGCGTTCGGTGGAGGTCCGCTCTCCCTAGCCAGAGACAGCCGATCAGCTCGTCACGCTTCACTGTCGCCTACAAGGCAGAGAAGGTCGTCGCGGACGCTTCCCCATACTCGGCATCACGCTGCACAAACGTTCGCATCGCCTGGTTCGCTACCCGCTGACGATCGTCATCGTTCGGGTTGTCCTCCGCGGCCTGGTGGGCCTGCAGGAACTGATCTCGCGCCTGCTGGTAGGCTGCACGCGCCGCCTGCGGATCCCCGGCCCGGTTGTCTGCCTCCAGCGTGCCGAGCACGGACGTTAACCCGTAGACCGGGGCAAGGACACACAGCACGAGCAAAATCAGGCGGAAGGTGTTGGTGGCGGCCAGGGAGAGCGCCGCGTTGCCGACCAGCTCGGGGATCAGCACGAGGATGGTAAGCAGCTCGCCGGCCACCGCTGCAACCGTGATGCTTCCGGCCAGCAGGAAGATCCAGCGGTACCCATGCTGGCCCCGGGTGTGGAACAGCGAGTACATCAGCGGCGGCACCAGGAGAGCGAGACCGAAGAAGATGTTGAGGCCTCCATACACCTGCTTCGACAGCACGGCCGGCTGGGCGGGGAAAATGCCGGCGGCGAGTATCGTTCCTAGCAGCGCGCCGCTTCCCGTCAGGACCGAGAGCCAGCTCTTGCTGGTGTCCCACTGGAACTCCTTCGTCATTGCCTGCGACAGGTCGATGTTCTTCCACCACCCGGCAGCGGCCGCGGCACAGACAAAGAAAATGGCGCCGATGAGCGCTGCGGCGGCAATGAGCGCTGTCGCCCAGGAATAGATCCCGAACAGCCGGAAAAGGTCTCCAATCCCCCCAACGATGAGATCCCCCTGCGCCGTCGCCGTGGAGGCATCCGACGTGATCTGGAGTGCGACGGTCTGCACCGCCGCCCGGCCGCGTCCCCCTTCCACCAGGAGATACCCGTTCAGGGCATCGCCGGGGCCAAGGATTGGCCGCGCAGCGGGCGCCAGACTGATGGTAAGGGCGAGCTCCGCGATCGGGAAGTGAGGGGTGTTTGCCGGGGCGATGGTCAGCGTCGACGGACGAACGACAACCCTGCCGCTCGCGTCGGCATGCCGGCTGTCATGCAGCACCGGCACGAAGCGCAGCGACAGCGGCTTTCCGCCCGCGGGTTGCACGAGAATTGAGAGCTCTGCCGTGTCCGACTGCCGGTTGGGACCGAACGATAGCGCAAGTGGGCCGCTGGTCAAAATCGTGAACGAGGACGGCCCCGCGGCGACTGCCGCACCACCGCTGAGGAGCAACGCACCCGCCACGATCGGGACGATCGCCCACCGGCACTTCCGTCGCATGTGTCACTTCCCTTGCGTCGAGGAGGTATGCGCAGCGTTCCGTGGACGCCCCGTTTGGTTACTCTACTATCAAGCCATCATGACGGACCAGTTAGCGTTCCATGACTACCCCAGTCGGGTACTCTCGCTGCGTCGAATACAATGCCGGCTACTATCTTTATCGGTTCCAGCGGCCCTCGTGTGCTCCAGCTGACTAACCGGCGCCGGGGAGAAACGGATTGCGAAGTCTCCGCTTCCGGACAGCCGCTTCAGGCGGGGTCAGTGCCGGAGTACCGGCGGGACGGCTGACGGTCAGGCAGGGATACGAGCGCACCTCCGATGCAACCGCGACGAGTCATTCTGGTTGGTGCTGGCGGCATGGGACGAGCCTGGGCGAAGAACCTGATCGCCTGTCCCGGCGTACAGCTGGCCGGCTGGGTCGACGTCCTCAAGGACCGCGTAACGGGAGCCGCGGCTGAACTGGGGCTGAATGTATCTACCGGCAACGATCTCGAGGCCGCGATCGAGCAACTCGCGCCCGACTTTGTGGTGGATGTGACTTCGCCCGAGGCGCACCATGAGGTAACGCTGCTCGCACTCCGCCACGGCCTGCCGGTGCTGGGCGAGAAACCCATGGCAGCCAGCATGACCGAGGCACGTGAGCTTGTACGCGCTTCGGAGGAAGCCGGCGCGCTCTTCATGGTCAGTCAGAACCGTCGCTATAATCCTCAGCTCGCCGCCATGAGGCGTCTCATCGGCGCTCATGCCGAGCCGCTCATTGTTTTGCTATCGGACTTCTATCTCGGTCCGCGGTTCGGAGGCTTCCGGGAGGGCATGGCGAGCCCGCTCCTCCTCGACATGGCTATCCATACCTTCGATGCCGCGCGCTATCTCAGCGCCTCGGATCCGGTCAGTGTCTACTGTTCCGAGTTCAACCCACCGTGGAGCTGGTACCGCGGTAACGCCTGCGCCAACGCCATTTTCACGATGACCGGCGGCGTGCGCTACCTCTATCGAGGGAGCTGGTGCGCCCGTGGGCACGTAACCCGCTGGGATGGGAGATGGCGTGCCGAGGGACGTACCACCGTGTCTTGGGACGGTGCCACGGACCCCACCGTCCATCTGGCAGCCCGAGACGATTTACTGTCGGAAGAGCCCGAGCGTATTGACACGAACGTACGGCGCGACATTGCCGGGTCACTGCACGAGTTCCTCGACGCGCTGGACTCTGGTCGCACGCCGATGGGCGAGTGTCACGACAACATTAAGTCGCTGGCGATGGTTTTCGCCGCCCTGGAGTCGGCAGCGACTCAGCAGCCGGTCTCAATCGAGCTGTAGGTATCTCTACCCGCAGCGACACTGTGCCTCGCATCGCGTTCTTGGTCCACTACGTGGCAACAGAGTGATCCCGTCATCGCCGGGTTAGCCCACGAGCGGGTGGACCGGCAGCGGGGAGACGGTGGATGAGGGGCGTGCCGTCGGAGGACGCGTCGGGTGAAGTCCCCAGCATTGCATGGCCGAGGCAAGCGATCGGCCACCTGGACAGCCTGGGCGCGCTGCGCCTCGTTCCCTCGATGTGCTCGCCCCCGAGCTCAGCTGGTGACCTGAGCAGAGCTGCATGCGCCGCTGCAAGTTCCCTACCCTCCCTTGTCACGTTTCCGCGTATCGGCTGTGTCCCCAGTAAGGAGGCATCAACCATGACCGCTTCTGCTCTTTCCATTGAGGAGCTCACCGACCAGGCCTGTACCTTCGTCGCCGACACTGCACAGGTCATCGGCCGGCGCGAGCTTTTCCTGGCTGCGCTAGCCCTCGACCCGGCCACGGTGCGAGCGGCCTGGGTGGAGCGCGGCCTCTCCCTCCGCCCGCTACGCGGCGCCATCCGCGAGTGGTGGCCAACCGACGGTCCCGTTCGAACGCCGTTCCGCCCGCAGTTGGGCGAGGCCGGCTCGTCACTGCTCGCCGGGTTGGAGCGGGAGTCGTCTCCAGTCCCTCAGGTCCTCGATCGCCTACTGGCAGACGTCGCACAAGCCGATACCGGGCACATCCTGTCCGCCCTCCAACTAATCTGATTTCTCCAGAAAGGAACCGTTCATGTCCAGTACCCCAACGCTCGAGCAGATCCAGGTCTACCTCGGCGAGTTCGGGCTGATGAACCAGCTTCAGAGCGAGAGACAAGCGGTCGTTACCGCCATCCCGACTCAGCACGGTCCCCAGCTCGGCTACCTACGGATCGACGAAGAGCGCGAAGTCGTTACTCTGCGCGTGCCAGGCATCTTCCAGGTGGTGGAGGCGCGTCGCGCTGAGGTCGCCAAAGGCATCGGGATGATCAACTACTTCCTGGTCCTCGGCAAGTTCGCACTGGACCTCCGTGACGGCGAGCTGGCCTTTGACTTGCCGATCCTGTGTGCCGAGGTCGGACTTCAGCAGTCCCACCTCGCCCGGGCGTTCGCGGCACTCGTCGCCACCTTTAACGTCCACCTACCGCAGCTCTCCGAGCTCGTCTGGTCCGAGACCGCAGCAGAGGAGATCCTCACGAAGTATCGGGCACCAGACCTGGACGACCTCCTCAGAACACTTCAGGATCCGGCTGGTGATGGAGCGGATGAACAACAGTCCGCTTAAGACGGTTGGGCGACCACGACGCTGATTCTGGTCGAAGACGTCATTCAGGCAGTTTCCCTCTATACATGGGCGGCGCACAGGCGTACAATCACGCCGAGCATCTGCGTACGATTTCGTCGCGGCGCAACGGTCTGGAGGAGAGGACGATGCCGGACATTGGTGCCGACCCTCGCGTGAAGGCAGCACTGGCGAAACTGCAGCACTTCTGGTGGCGGGATCGGTTTCCGGCCACCGCGTACCCCGAGAACCTGTGGTGGCGTAACCGCAACGATGCGCTCATCGTACAGGTCCTCGCGGATTGCGAAGCGGCGTGCGGCGCCGATCAGGAGTACGTGGCTCCGTTCAGCTGGCTCTTCGGCGCCTACCGTCGCTGGGCGATCGAGCAGGGGGCGAGTGAGGACGACGCGTCCGACTTCGCCGCCAGTGTGATCTACGGTAAGCCGTCGGACTCAGGCGAGCTGGTGAGCGGCTACTACCAGAACCCTCACTGGTACCCACTGAGCAATGCGCGCCTGCGCGGCCGCCTCTGGGAAAAGACGGCTGCCGAGCGTCATGAAGTTACAAGCCGGGAGGCCGAGATCCAGGATGCGGACTCGCTCGGCGTACTCTTGGACCGATCTCTGGCGGTCACCGAGGTCCTCGAGTTCGCGGTGGGCGAGGACGCGGACATGTCCTGGTACACGAGATCACCCGAGCAGGTTGTCATGAGCGAAGAAACCAGGACGCTCCGTCTGCGCGCTCGCGCCGAGCGGCAACGCGTTGCCGGTCCATACTGGCACGCCTGGAACGAGTCGGCGTTGGCGAGTGCGAACCCATCCAATCGCGCCGGCGGGCGCTCCGATCGAGAGTGGATCGAGGCGTTTGGGCCCTGGGACGTGTTTCCGGTGGACTACACCTCGCCTGCCGGCTTCCTCCCTTCAACCTCGCTTCCGCTGCCCCTGAAACCGGCGGCCAGTAACGCCGAGGGCCGGGCGCTGACTCGCGCCCGCCTCAGGTACCTTGATGCGCTGGCGGCGGCGGCGGGATACGAGAGCGCAAAGGGGCGCTTGTCCGGCTTCCTACGTGAGATCGTGATCGATCCGCGCAACCATGCCGAGCTGGAGGGGGACGACCTGATCGACATCGTCCGCATCGGGCTGGGTTTTTCGCGCGAGGCGTGGCTGCTCTCGATCGGTGAGCCGGCGCCGCTCTTCTTCCAGCAGGTCATCGGCGCGGCATCGATCCTCAGCCTCTATCTGGCCGCGATACCGCAACCGCCCGCTGTTCGCGACATCGCGACCGCGATGGCCAGGAGTGACCAATGAACAATAAGTTCTCGCATGCGGACCTGGACCCGGCACTCATGTCTGGCTACGCGCGTCTCGCGCTGCACTCGGCCCGCACCCTAACAGCTGACGCAGGCACGCGAGGAATCGGCGCGCGCGTGCGGGATCTGCGCGAGCGCAGAGCCTGGAGCCGGGCGCAGCTTGCCGCGAAGAGCGGATTGGGCGACATACGCATCCAACTCCTGGAGCAGGGATTGCTTCCGGAAAACGAGCTCTCGTACCAGCACGTCGAGGCACTGGCCGGTGGTCTGGGTGTTACTGTCGACGATCTGCTCGGCAAGAGCGCCGCGGGCCTCGCGGTGCGTGCCGGTAACCGCATCGAGTATGTGCGCGGCGAAGTGCGAGGTTTCCTGGCCCGCCTCGAGGGTGCCTGGCAGTGGCAACCCGCAGCAGCCTCGGCCCACCCCGTGATGCGTGGCGCCAGGCGGCCGGTCTGGGTGAACATGGCGCCGGCCGATCCTCGACTTGTACTCGCCCTCGGCGAAGACAATAGCTTCCTTACTGTCCTGTTGCTACGCACTGAAGGCGATGGTTACGAGGAGGTGGCGCGCGCCGAGTTGGATGCCGCTGGCCGCGCCGAAATCCGTATTCCCACCGGCAGCGAGACGCTCCAAGTGCTCCTGATCGCACCCGATGATCCGATGTCTGGTGACCCGCCCAACGTGTAGTCGGGAGGGGCGGCTGCGGCAATGAGCGTGCTCGCGCGGAAGCTTGCGTTCTACTTGCTCTCCCTCTGGTTCGCCGTCACGCTGAACTTCGTGATTCCGCGGCTCATGCCGGGCGATCCGCTCGACTCGGCAGTCGGTCAGGTCCAGCTGGATCCGGCGCAGCTGGCGGAGACACGTGCTGCTCTCGGCCTCACCAATGGCTCTCCGCTCCACCAGTACCTCGCCTATCTCTGGAATCTCCTCCACGGCAATCTCGGGATCTCGCTCTCGGAACGCGTGCCGGTATCCGCAGTCATGGGTCAGGAGTTGCCCTGGTCGCTCCTGTTGCTAGGCACTGCACTCCTCATAAGCTTCGTCCTTGGTACCGGCCTGGGCGTTCTCGTCGCCTGGAAGCGCGGCTCGCTGCTCGACTCCGTGTTCACCCCGGCACTGGTCTTCTTACACTCGATTCCGGGATTCTGGCTGGGACTCCTGCTTATCTATTTGCTGGTGGTCAAGATCCCGCTCTTTCCAGTAGGGCTGGGCCGGGACCCCTCTCTGGAACCAGGCTGGAACTTGCAGTTCATCGGCTCGGCGCTCTGGCACGCGGTGCTGCCGGCATCAGCCCTCGTCGTCACCTCGCTCGGTGGCTGGGTGCTTCACATGCGTAACACCATGCTGAGCGTCCTGGGTGAGGACTACATAGCGCTCGCCGAGGCCAAGGGCTTGAGCCGGACGCGGATCATGGTGCGTTACGCGGCGCGCAACGCGATCTTGCCGCAAGTCACCCACTTCACCCTGGCGTTCGCCGGTGTGGTGAGCGGGCAAGTCTTCGTCGAGACTGTCTTCAGTTATCCGGGCATCGGCAGCTACTTTCAGACGGCCGTGAATCGGGTGGATTATCCGCTGCTGCAGGGGCTGCTACTGTTCGCGGTCCTCGCTGTGCTCTCGGCGAACGTCGTCGCGGATCTCCTCTATCTGCGTCTGGATCCGCGGCTGCGCCAGCGATCCTGATGCGCTCCACCGTACGAGCGCTCGGGCGCGACCGCAAGGTGGTTGTGGGCCTCGCCATCGTGGCGGCTCTCGCAGTCGCCGCCGTCGCGGGCCCGCTAATTGCACCGTACGGCACAGATCTACGACAGTCCTCTCAGTCGGGAGCCATCACCTTTCAACCGCCGACCGGCAGCCACTGGCTGGGAACCGGCAACCTCGGTGTAGACATCCTCTCGCAGCTGCTCGTCGCCACCCGCGCCTCGGTGACGATCGGGCTCGCGGCCGGTCTGCTGGCCACGGTCATCGCCACGGCCGTCGGCCTAACTGCCGGCTACCTTGGGGGTTGGATCGACGACGTGCTCATGGCGCTCACCAATGCCGTTCTGACTATCCCCTACGCCCCGCTGCTGATCGCTGTTGCCGCCTACGCCGCCGGCGCCCACATCCAGGGGGCCTGGCTGATCGTAGCGATCATCGCCCTGACCGCGTGGGCGCACGGTGCGCGTGCCAAGCGGGCGCAGGTGCTGGCGCTACGCTCCTCCGAGTTCGTGCTCGCGGCGCGCGCCGGCGGAGAGCCCTGGTACCGCATCGCCGGCGCCGAGATCCTGCCGAACATGCTCTCACTGGTGGCCGCGAGCTTCCTCTTCGCGACGGTACACGCCGTACTCGCCGAAGCGGGCCTGGAGCTATTGGGCTTTGGGCAGCCCGGCACCGTCACGTGGGGAACGATGCTGGCCGATGCCAAGAGCGCGGAAGCGTTTGGCGACGGTTACTGGTGGTGGTTCGTCCCCCCGGGGCTCTGCGTCAGCCTCTTCGCGGTTG
>Ga0070735_10001479_pt1 | contig 22753 bp, 18 predicted proteins | sample Coa_R1_FD_66443 | JGI IMG/M metagenome (GOLD analysis project Ga0070735, IMG submission 66443) | Surface soil microbial communities from Centralia Pennsylvania, which are recovering from an underground coalmine fire - Coalmine... | ecosystem: Environmental > Terrestrial > Soil > Unclassified ...
CGTTGACGCGAAAACATTTTGTCGATTCAAGGATGATTCGCGAGCATGGAAACAGTTATCTGGCAATTGCTGAGTGGTCAGGGCTGCTGGGAGTGTTTCCATTTTATTTTTTGATCGGAATGACTGCGGCGCAAGCCAGAACTGCGCTCATGGGACTGCGGCGCTCGGGAAATATTTTCGCTCCTGCTGTTCCAGCGGCCGCAATCATTCTCGCCGGACTGATCGATGCCGGCTTTGAAGACTGGCTTTTCGCCGTGGGCTATTACCTCTCTGTTTTTTTGTGGGTAATGGCATTCATTCTCGCTGATCTGTTGCGCTCGCCAACAGCTGAGGTTATGGGCACCAACCTGGTAGTAATGTCCGAAACCCAAGTTGCGCAGTCAACGAGGAGACAGATTCCGCAGGCTGCCTTCCGATGATCCGGATCTTCATAAACGGTCTTGCGGCCAGCGCTGGCGCGGGTCTTACGTACCTGCACAATGTTGTTCCCCACTTGGCGGCGTTGGCCGGGGCGCACACAACATTGGCGTTGCAACCGATCCTCGCTCAAAACTTCGAACGGCTCAGCAATGTTGACCTGATCTGTCCACCAGGGATTTCCGGAACTGCACGGCGGTTCGTTTTCGAGCAAACGAAACTTCCATGCCTGATCAGGAAATCGCGTGCCGACGTTCTGATTTCCGCAGGAAATTTCGCATTGCGCAGCTCTCCGGTACCGCAAATTCTATTGAGCGGAAATTCACTCTATACGTCCTCTGATTTTTCTGCCGACCTGCGTTCCCGACGTGAGTACCTCATGCTGGTGGATAATTTCTTGAAGCGCATGCTTGCCAGAACATCGGTGCATTGGGCAGACCTGACGGTCGCGCCCAGCCGGGCTTTTGCCGACGAATTGCAGCGCTGGACGGGTAGGGAAGTTACTGTCATTCATCATGGCTTTGATCGCACGGCATTTTTTGCTAGCCAGACTCGGCTCAGTGATCACACTCAGCGAAAGCTGGGTGAAGCTGCAGGATGTCTGCGACTTCTATTCGTCAGTCATTACAACTACTACCGAAATTTCGAGACCTTGCTTCGAGCGCTCCCGCTCATAGAAAATCTGCTGCCGGAGAAGCGGGTGAAATTATTTCTGACTTGTAAGCTTGAGGCAAACGCAAATCCGGGCAGCTACGATGGCAGCTCCGCCATGGCGCTAGTTCAACAATTGGGAATCTCAGATAATGTTGTGCAGTTGGGCGCGGTGCCATACGCATCGTTGCATCATCTTTACACCGCCTGCGATCTTTACGTGACCCCCGCATACGCCGAAACTTTTGCGCATCCCCTGGTCGAAGCCATGGCGAGCGGATTGCCGGTGGTTGCCTCAGACCTGCCGGTGCATAAAGAGGTGTGCGGTGAAGGCGCCCGGTACTTTCGACGGTTCTCCTCCGAGTCACTTGCGAAGGCAGTGGTTGAGGCTTGGAATCCTGAGATCAGATCAAAGCTTGCGATAGCAGCGAATGCGCGAGCAAATGAGTTCAGTTGGTCGAGACATGTAGATGGTTTGGTGCAACGTGCGACTGAATTACGCCAAAAGCACGCGGCAAATGCTGTGGGTTGCCTATCCTCAAGTGCCCCTCACGCTTCCAGACCTGGTTACTGATTACCTTGGCTTCTCTGCCCTGATCAGCAGAAACAGTCCCCATCGTTTTCCCATCTTGCGGACGAGTGCGCGAGGAAAGAGCTTCCACAGAATCTGATATGTGGTCCCACTGAATCTTGGAGAAGGCTCATGCATCAGGAGATCCCCGGGGCTGAATACCTGGCCGATGCTGACATTTTCAAAATCGCGCATCAATTCTAAAACCTCACTGCGCGTGAAAGTTTTAGTTCCCGGGCTTTCGAGCTTTTCGTACACGCATTGCCGGATCGATTGGCGATGCCACAGGCCGAATCGTAGCCACAGCATGATTCCGGTAAGCGAGACGTGATGGTAAAGCATAATGCGCGCCTCGCCGCCCGGCTTTAGCACACGCCAGGACTCGCGCAGGCACTTCCTAGTGTCAGGGCTGTGGTGCATAACACCATAGGAGTACACGACGTCGAATGAGTTCTCGGCAAATGGCAAGTTCTCGGCGTCCGCTAAATGGAGATCGGGAGCAAGTCCAGCAAGTTTGCACCTGCGGCGTGTGCGTTCGAGCGAAACCGGCGAGAGGTCAACTCCGCTGGCAAACGCTCCTGCCTTTAACCATTGCTCGTAATCCGCGCCCATCCCGACACCGATCTCAAGCACTCGCAAACCGTGCGCGGACGCCAACCCGGCGAAATTAGAAATATGGGGCTCAAGCTGGTAGCGGGCGCGGGCGTGCGCCTCGAATCCGAATTTCTCGCCGAGGTAACGCGTGCCACAAGGGTCGGCATCCCAAAAATCAGCGACCACGTTTTTTGATGGGGGAAGATTTGCGGAACACGCCACGCGCCAGAATAGTTGAGACATCCCAGACTGTAGAGTACAAACTTGTGCACCCCCGTCCGCGTTTTCCGCCTACTCCGTTCCGGTAAGATGGGCGCAGCACACACTCATTTGAAATGCATGCAATGGCGGCACCTTTGTGCAGTGAGCCGGAATCGACGGTTCCAGCCGCCGTATTGAGAACCTCGCCCGCCGTCACACTTCCGGTTAGCGTCATCATCCCGGTACGAAATGAAGGCCGCAACCTGCGCCGCTGTTTAGAGTCTTTACGCGGGGCTGGCGAAGTGTACGTCATCGATTCGCAGAGCACCGACGATTCCGCAGAAGTCGCCCGAAGCTGCGGATCGCATGTAATCCAATTTTATTATCGCGGCGGTTGGCCGAAAAAACGGCAGTGGGCGCTCGACATGCTACCGCTGCAATACGAGTGGGTCTTACTGCTGGATGCCGACGAGGCGCTCACTCCAGCTTTGGCGGATGAAATAAAGGCTGCCATTCGCAATCCAACGGTTGACGGTTATTACATAGGCTTGGATATGTTTTTTTTGGGACGACGACTGCGTCATTGCGGTGCAAGCTTTTACAAGCTCTCTCTGTTCCGCCATGGCAGGGGCGGTTTTGAATGCCGAGCGCAGCACCAGGATGGCTCTATGTGCGACATGGAAGTGCATGAGCATGTCATGGTGAGCGGGCCGACGCAAAAGCTGAACGAGCGGCTGGTCCACCGAAATGTCGAGAGTCTGTCCCGTTACATTCAAAAGCACAATGATTACTCGAATTGGGAAGCGCAGGTGTGGAGAGAATCGGGAAAACGGCGCCCTGAACTGCAAGCAAGATGGTTCGGCACTCAAGCCGAGCGTCGCCGCTGGATCCGTAAAAGGTTTTTCGGTTTCCCAGGATCCTCTCTGCTTTTCATGGTTTACAAATACGTGCTTTGCCTGGGTTTTCTTGATGGTGTACCGGGGCTGATCTATTGCGGACTGCAAGGGGTTCAGTTTTTTCAAATCAAGGCGAAGGTATACGAGGCGAAAATCGCCGCGCGAGGGATTTTGCCTCTTCAGTCATGCCAGATCAGCATTATGAAGGACTCTAATGTGCGGCATTAGCGGACTCGCGAATTGGGGCGATCGCGAAACACTGACGCGAATGACGGCAGTGCAACGGCATCGCGGGCCGAACGACTCGGGATTATGGGAGCATCGCTCGCCCGACGGGTCATACATAGGGCTTGGCAGCAGACGGTTGTCAATTCTCGATCTCTCCGATGGCGGCCACATGCCGATGTGCAATGAAGACGGCAATGTGTGGATTACCTACAATGGCGAAATTTATAACGCCCGCACCTTGCGTCGCGAACTGGAAGCGAAAGGCCACCAGTTCAAGTCATTCGCCGACACCGAGGTGATCATTCACCTTTATGAAGAAGAAGGCGCCGATTGCGCGCGGCGCTTGAATGGCATGTTCGCGTTCGCGATCTGCGATCTTCGGGAGTCACGCCCGCAGTTGTTCATGGCACGAGATCACTTCGGCATTAAGCCTTTTTATTACGTTTGCCGCAACGGCAGGTTGGCTTTCGCGTCTGAAGCGAAAGCGCTGCTCGAAGTTCATGGCGTCGATGCGAAAATTAACTTACAGTCACTCGACCAGTATCTGACTTTTTTGTGGGTGCCGGATCCCAAGACGCTCTTCGATGGAATTTTGAAATTGCCTGCAGGTCATTCTGCGATTTTTGGCGATGGCGAATTGAAAATTTCTCAGTACTGGGATTTGAGCTTTCCTGTTCGCACTCATGACTTCCCCTTTTCTGAGGAGATGTTGGCCCACGAGATCCGCGAGCGCTTGCAGTATTCGGTCGAACAGCAAATGATCAGTGACGTGCCGGTGGGTGCGTTCCTCAGCGCGGGCCTGGATTCGTCGAGCATCGTAGCCATGATGACGCAATCGGCAAGAAAGCCGCTGCGTACTTACACGGTCACATTTCCGAAAAAGTATTTGAAAGGCGAGAATACGCTGGACAATCCCGCAGTTCCGGCGCGATTGGCGCGGCAACTGGGGTGTGAGAATCGGCAGATTATGGTCGAGCCTGACGTGGCATCTCTCCTTCCTAAGCTTTGCTGGCACATGGATGAGCCCACGGCGGACCCGGCAGTAATTGCGGCGTATTTAGTCTGCCGCGAAGCCAGCCGCGAGGTGACTGTGCTGCTCTCCGGCGTCGGGGGAGACGAATTGTTCGCCGGCTATCGTAAGCATGCCGCGCACTACTGGGCACAGGCGTACGGGAAAATCCCACCAAGCATGCGGAGCCTGGCTGAATCCGCAATCAATCGGATTCCGAATTTGCGCGGCAGCAGTTTGAAAGGGCCTGTGCGCCTGGCGAAGAAGATGCTTCGTTCCGCTGCTCTTCCGGCGAAGGAACGATTCATTGGCAATTGCACGTATCTGGACTTCGCACAAAGATCCAGCCTTTACTCGACGGATATTAGAACTGCAATGGCAGATTACGAGGCCGGATGCGAGCACGCCGAGGCGTTTGAAAAAATCAGCCATGCGGATTTTCTTAACCAGATGCTGTATCTGGACACAAAAATTTTCATGACCAGCCTGAACCTGAATTACAACGACAAGATGAGCATGGCAAACTCGGTCGAAGTGAGGGTGCCCTTTCTGGACCATGAGTTTGCGGAATTTGTGGCCTGGAATGTTCCGCCGAATTTAAAACTCAACGGCTTTTTATCGCCAACAACCAAAGATATCTTCCGCAAAGCCATGTGCGGCATTCTTCCTGCTGAGGTGCTAAGCCAGCCCAAGGCTGGATTTGCAGCCCCGACAGATTGTTGGCTGGCGAACGATCTCAAAGAGATGACGGATGATTTACTGTCTGCGTCGAGTATCAAAAGTCGTGGCCTGTTTCGGCCTGAGTCGATTCAAAAACTCGTTCGGGAACACCGTAGCGGAAGTCATGACTGGTCTATGCAAATCTGGCAATTCCTGACGCTAGAGTTGTGGATGCAGAGTTTCATTGATGGCGCAGCTGACTTTTCTTCACAAGAATCCGTGCAGGCGGCTATCGCATGAAGCAGATTTTGCAAAATGCACGAAACGGCGAGATTGAAGTGAAAGATGTCCCCGTACCGCTTGCCGCCAAAGGTTGTGTGCTGGTCAAGGTGGCTGCATCTTTGGTTTCTGCAGGTACAGAGCGGGCGTCGGCGGAATTCGCCTCGAAAAATCTGATCCAGAAAGCGCAGGCGCGCCCAGACCTGGTGCGCGACGTGCTGAGCAAAATTCGTCGTGATGGTTTTTGGTCGGCCGTTTCCGCCGTTCGAACCCGCCTCGATCAGCCATCCGTTCTGGGATATAGCTGCGCCGGGACCGTGGTCGAGGTGGGAGAAGGAGTGTCCGATATTCGAGCAGGGGACCGCGTCGCTTGTGGGGGCACCGGTTTCGCGGTCCATGCTGATTTCGTGTGCGTTCCAAGAATGCTGGTTGCAAGAATTGAGTCCTCAGCCGTGGATTTCGAAAGTGCAGCTTTTACTACGGTCGGCGCCATCGCCATGCACGCGGTCCGCACGGCTGAAGCCACGCTTGGTGAAGTTGTCGCCGTCATCGGCTTGGGTTTGCTGGGCCAACTATCCGTGCAAACCCTCCGTGCTGCAGGTTGTGCGGTGATCGGCTTGGACCTCGTACAAGAGCGCGCTGCTCTAGCTGTCAGTATGGGAGCGACTGCGGCGACGACTTCGGAAGAGGAGTTTCGTGATTTATGTTTCCGCCACACTTACGGCTACGGCGCGGATTCGGTTCTGATCGCCGCCGAAACTCCAAGCAGCGCGCCGGTCAATTTGGCGTCGCAAGTCGCGCGCGACCGCGGCGTTGTAGTTGCAGTAGGCGCCGTCGGCATGGAGCTCGAACGCCGACGCTACTACGAGAAAGAACTCGACTTCAGAGTGTCGCGGTCTTATGGTCCGGGCCGTTACGACTCTACTTATGAGCAAAAGGGAATTGACTATCCCATCGGACATGTTCGCTGGACAGAAACTCGTAACATGGCAGCTTTTTTGCAATTGCTCGCCGATGAAGAGCTCGATGTGAAACCGCTGATTACGCATCGCTACGGAATTGAGAATGCCGCATCTGCATACGAGTTGATTGCAGGCAGAACACGGCAGGCTTATTTGGGTGTTGTTATTCAATATCCGGCTGATCAGCAGATGGACTTACGGCGGTTAGAACTGGTCGAACATCGTGCGGATTCTTCCTCCGCGAGCCCGGTTCGAATTGGCTTATTAGGGGCGGGCAATTTTGCCCGGGGAGTGCTCATACCCGCAATGCGGCAGTGCCGAACTGAGCTGGTTGGAATTTGCTCAGCGAATGGCATCAGCGCACAAGCAGCCGCCAAAAAATTCGGATTCGTATCCTGCACGACCGACGCAGAGCAAATTTTCTCAGACGATTCGATTAATACCGTGGTAATCGCGACTCGCCATAACCTTCACGCGGTGCAAGTCATCCGGGCACTAGAAGCTGGTAAGCACGTTTTTTGTGAGAAGCCGCTTTGCTTAACGGAAGATGAACTGGATGCGATCCAGATTGCGTACGCCAATGCCACGAGCTGTCGGCTTATGGTCGGATTCAACCGCAGATTCGCGCCGATGATCCAGCAGGCGCGGAAATTTCTTGCCCAGGCCGACAGCCCATTCACCATGCATTACCGGGTGAATGCCGGCCCAGTTCCAGCGGACCATTGGGTGAACGATCCCGAACAAGGTGGTGGACGCATTCTGGGCGAGATGTGCCACTTTGTGGATCTGCTCTCTTTCATTTGTGGGTCGAGCCCGGTTGCAGTACGGGCGAAAGGCTCGTCCTCATCGGCTGGTCAAGACGTAACCGCGACCATTGAATTCGCAAATGGATCGACCGGAACGATCACCTATGTGTGCAATGGCGACCGTGCATTCTCGAAGGAGCGGATCGAGGTATTCAGAGGCGGTGCAGTTGCGGCGCTGGACGACTTTCGCAGCCTTGATCTGGTCCGTCAAGGAAAGAAAAAAACATTTCATTCCCGCTTGCGTCAGGACAAAGGTCACAAATCTGAATGGCGCGCTTTTACCGACTGCATTAAATCAGGCGGCCAGGCGCCGATTGCTTTTGAAGAGATTGTGGCTTCGACACTCTCAACTATTCGGATTGCGGAATCACTCCGTTCAGGGGTGGAGATGCAAATCAGAGCGATGCAGCCTGCTGTACTCCCCGTACCTCTCGTTTCTTAACTCAGCAATCGTGAAGCCGGGTTCTGATGAGATCGCTATTCTCCCCTTGATAGTTTAGGTTCCACTCCGAAGGGAACGCTCAATCCGATGCTATAGTCGGCTCAGTTTCCTTCGCATAAACCGAAATCTTGATGGCCCTGAGCTACTATCGCCGGATTTTCCGCGCATACCTATGGCCCGGCGCCAGCCAATTGAGTTTTTGGCATGACCGTGCCGAGCTTAATTCCCGGGCCCCCACTCACGCGCTCGGCGAGTATCACATGACATTTGAGGAGAAGGCGCAATATAACGGCCCTCACGATGCCGAAGGAATTCCGTTGCTCAACTATCACGGCGCGGTCGGATTGCAATACAACCCAATTGCGATCGCACAATGGGGCCTGGGGAATTACAACCTCTTCTCGCGAACCGGTAGCATCGAGGCGCGCGGAAAATTCCTGAAGGCCGGCGACTGGTTATGCGAACAGCTAAACCCAAATGCGCATGGTTTGCATGTTTGGAACCATTATTTTGACTGGGAGTATCGCCAGACCCTAAAAGCTCCATGGTATTCAGGACTGGCGCAAGGCCAGGGAATTTCGCTCTTGGTGCGCGCGTACGCCGACAGCGGCGAAAAAAATTATTTGTATTGTGCGGCGCTGGCATTTCGCAGCTTTCTCGCAGATGTTGCGTCAGGCGGTGTGAGGTTCATTGACGCTGAGAAGAACATCTGGTTCGAGGAGTATCTGGTTTCACCGCCAACTCACATTCTGAATGGCTTTATCTGGGCCGCGTGGGGCGTCTACGACTATTTTCTGGCCACTGGATCTCGCGAAGCGATGAGTTTGTTCGCGGCCGCGGTGAAGACTTTGGACGCCAATCTTGGCCGGTATGACCTGGGATTTTGGTCTCGCTATGAATTATCAGGGACCCTGCTGCCGATGATCGCAAGTTGTTTTTATCACCGGCTGCATGTGACACAGTTACGCGTAATGCACCGCATCACTTCCGAAAAAATTTTTGACGTGTTCGCCACGCGGTGGGAAAGCTTTGCCCAAAGCAGAGCCAAGCGGAGCCGTGCATTTTTCTATAAAGGTGCTTTCAAACTTTGCTACTACTGAGGCCGGTGTGAAGATCCTGTATATATCGCAGTACTTTCCACCCGAAATGGGTGCGCCCGCCGCCCGCGTCTCAGAGTTGGCGCAACGCTGGGCGCAGTCCGGCCACCATGTGACCGTGCTGACCGGTTTCCCGAACCATCCCGACGGAAAAGTTCGGCCAGAGTACCGCAAAAGCTTTCGCCGCATGGTTGCTCGCGAGCGAATCGGTGCCGTCAACGTGGTCCGCTCCTGGCTTCTGCCTTTGCCAAACCGGCGGCCAATTGAGCGGATGCTCAATTACAGTTCTTTTCTGGCGACGTCCGCAATCACCGGATCATTTTTGGGCGCGCCTGACGTGGTGATTGCGAGTTCGCCGCAGTTGTTGGTAGGCCTTGCAGGATGGTGGGTATCGAGATTGAAGCACGTGCCGTTTGTCTTCGAAGTACGGGACCTTTGGCCGGAATCGCTGGTGGCCGTTGGAGTCGGCAACGCAAAATCTGCGCTCCATCGTTCGCTGACCAGGATCGCTGCATTCCTATATCGGAAGGCTGATCGCATCGTGGTCGTGACCCCGGCATTCCGGGATTTTCTGGTCAGTCGGTGGCAAGTTCCAGCGGAGAAAATTTCAGTTGTTCCCAACGGCGTAGAGACCAGAGTTTTTAGCCCGCGCTTTCCGGCTTATGATTTGCGCAACAGCCTCGGTGGAGAGGGAAAGTTTTTAGCCTCGTTCATCGGAACCATGGGGCTGGCCCACGGTTTGAACACTTTAATTTCGGCGGCGGAACGCTTTCAAAAGACCGAACCTGACGTGCTATTCGTGCTGGTAGGCGAGGGTGCAGATCGCGAGCGGATAACCGCGATTGCACAGGCCAAGCGCCTGTCGAATATTCGGTTTGTGCCCCAGCAACTTAGGGAGAAGGTCCCGGAGTACATCTCGGCTTCGGACGCCTGCCTGGTTCTATTGAAGAGATCCGAAGTATTTGAAACCGTAATCCCGACCAAGATGCTGGAGTTCATGTCTTGCGCCAAGCCAGTGATTCTGGGGGTTGCCGGCCAGGCGCGAGAAATGATTGAAGCCAGTCGGGCGGGGATTTGTATTGAGCCAGAAAGCGTAGATCAACTTTGCGACGCCATCCTGAAATTGCGGGAAGAAGATTGGCTTCGTGAATCGCTGGGCCGAAATGGGCGCGAGTACATCATTCGCAATCTTTCGCGCGAGCGTACCGCCGACGAATATTTACAAGTATTGAACGAATTAATTCCAGGCGTGCGGGGTTCCGAAGCCGCTGTGGCTGCTTAAGGTCGAATCGCCACGATTCCGGCAGCAGTCGCCATCTGCACTGCAGCTTCGGCGGTTCGAGATTGCAGCAGCTTGCGGGCACTGGTAGGCACAAACAGAATATCGTCAGCCTCCATCGGCAAATCGCTGATTTTGGCTTCCATCAGTTTTTTGAGTTGCACCGGGACGATGATCAGTCCTGATGGACCTTTGCGAACGATCCGTGCTGCATTCAACTTGGCAGTAGAGTTTGTTCCTCCTGCCAGCGCAATCGCCTGCAGCACGCTGATGTGACCGCTGTCCATCAGAAATCCGCTGGGACGATTCACTTCACCAACTACATAGATGATATCGGCGCGGCGAATGGTAACGATGTCGCCGGGGAGGACGGTAATGTTGCTTTCAGGATGGTCCTCAATATTGTGTGAGATGGGAACCGTGACTGGAGGCTGATTGCGGTGAGTGACAGTGATACTTTTGCCGGCGCGATCGGTAAGTCCGCCCGCGGTTGAAATCAAGCTGAATAGTTTCTGATCGCCCAGGACTGGGTAAACGCCGGGCCTGGTAACTTCGCCAAGAACGCTGGCCCCGGCTGAGTTGTACTCCTGCACAAAAATCTGAACATGCGGACTTTTCACAAATCCGCCGCGGTCCAGACGGCGTTCGATAACCGCTTCAGCTTCATCGAGGGTGAGTCCGGCGACGTGCACATAATCAATGAGCGGCAAATAGATCTCGCCAGTGGTGCTGACCCGCAACTTGGTATTGAGTTCAGGAACGTTGTACACGCTGACTTCGATCAGGTCACCGGCGCCAAGCCGCACCGCTGAATCGCCGGCGGGAAGAATCGGCTTCGAGTCAGGACCGGCGGCAACGGTGGTGGCGACAGGCGATGCAGACCGATTGACTGGAACCGCGGTTTGCGCGAAACCCGCTGTCCCGAAAGTCACAAGTGCAAAAACACATAATCGAAAACTTCGTAATTGCGAGATGATTCGCATTTTCTGCTGGAGTCTAGCACGCCCGGCCTTCAAAATCGGCTCCCCATTTCGGCGGTGTACACGAATCGGAAACACATGCGGTACCAAGTAAGAGAATGGTTCCTCGCGCGCCGTGCCGTTATAGTCGAGCTAATAGCATTCATCTGCAACGAGATTTGCGGTCCTGAGGGGACAGATTGACGTTATTATTCCTGGGAACTTTCATAAGTTCGCTGTTGCTGTCGTTCGTCTTCACCAAAATCGTTCGAGACATCGCAGTGCGCAAGCAATGGCTTTCGGCGCCTGCCGGTCATCGTCATCTCCACAATGAGGCAATACCAAGATTGGGGGGAGTTGCGATCGTGTTTTCATTTTTGATCGCAACGGCGATGGCGCTCCTCGTCGGTAAGTTCGCGGTCCGCTCGCCGACGGGTTTTTCGCTGGCACCCTTAGTCACCATCCTTCCACCGGCAATTCTGATTTTCCTGCTCGGAATTTACGATGATCGGCGAGACGCCAGCCCGCTTTTAAAATTTTCTGTGCAAGCAATTGCCGGGGCCATGTTGTTTGCTGGAGGCTTGCGAATTTTTGCTTTGCCGGTTCTTTTCGGCACGCACCGCTTTTCCTCGGTTACCGGTCTGGCGCTGACTATTGTGTGGGTCATCGCCATCACCAACGCGTTTAATTTGATTGATGGACTCGATGGCTTGGCCGCGGGCTCGGCGCTGTTCTCTACCCTGGTTGTATTCGTGGTCGCGTTGCTGGGGAATATGTCTCTAATTTCTCTGGTTGCGCTGGCATTGGCGGGAGCGATCGTGGGTTTTCTCCGCTACAACTTTAATCCCGCAACCATTTTTCTTGGCGATTGCGGCAGTCTCTTCATTGGCTTTATGCTGAGCGCGCTGGCGCTCTACGGTTCCCAGAAAACGCCAACTATCGTCGCGGTGGCAATCCCCATGGTTTCTTTTGGATTGCCGATCCTCGAAACTTCGCTTTCGGTACTGCGCAGATTGATCAGCGGACGGCCCGTGTTTACCGCCGATCGTGAGCATATTCATCACAAGCTCTTGCAGCGGGGAATGTCGCATCGCCAGGTTGTAATTGTTCTTTACGGCGTATCGGCAATTTTTGCTTTGCTCAGTTTGTTTTTGCTGTGGCCGACGGGCAGCACGCTTGGCCTGGTTCTGGCTGTACTGGGAACTGGCATTTGGATAGGCGTACAGCACCTCGGATATCTGGAGTTCGGCGAACTGCGGCGAGTGGCGCAGAGGACCGTTGCCCAGCGCCAGGTTTTTGTGAACAATCTGGCGATCCGGCGGGCTGCAGAAGAGTTGCAGATGGCAACGTCCTTTCAGGACATATGCAGCATCCTAGCCGCGGCCTTCGAAGAAAATGATTTCGATGGATTCGAGTTGCGAGCGGAATCTTACTCAGGCAGCGGGGAATTGCCCACTCAAACGACGGCGTTCCCACCTGTGCGTTGGAGAAAACCAGAAAGCCACGTCTTACCGGGATTCAAAAACACCTGGAGCTTACACCTTGACCTGGTCAGCATAAGCAATCATCATTGCGGCACACTGACCGTGTTTCGCCGTTACGCTCAGCCTGACCTGCAAACCGACATAAATCTTCTCACTTCCATTCTGGCGACCAGCCTGGCCGATGCTCTGCATCGCGTCACCAGTTCGAGTAAAGAAATTCCAATCGCGACCGAAGGTTCCGCGTTCCTGCAGGCGCGCGCTGGCTGATTTCCACAGAGCCGAACCCATTCCGCTATTGCTCGCCAGCGAAGCGGTCTTTAGATTTATTTCTTTTCGCGTTCGGAGGAAGCTTGCCTGATGACCGCTCGAGTACCGCGTTCTCAAGTACATTTTCTTTCTTTGCCGACTGCTATCTTTTGCGTGCAATGCGAGTTGATCGGTGCGAACACCACGCCGGCGTGCTTGGCCTGCGGGAGTAAAGCTGTCCTCAGCCTGTCACGTTTGTTTGGCGGCTCTTTGCGCGCACAACCCCTGGCGCGAGTGATTGAAGATGACGAACTCAACCGTTTGGTGCGCGAGTTGCTTTCGAGCGTGCCTGAGATGGAATATTCCGCTCCCGACGCTAACGATGTTTCGGACTGGCATCATGCTCCCTCTCTTACATCTTCGTCGAATGAGCGCGGAATTTATGGATCGAAGATTGATCTCGAGCCAGCGATCGGCGTAATCACCGAGCGCGCCCAGGCGTTGACCGGCGCGACTGGCGCCGCCATCGCGCTGCGCAGCGGGAGCGAAGTGATCTGCCGGGCACGAGCGGGACGGACCGCGCCTGATGTTGGCATCCGGTTACAGACTGACTCTGGGATCTCAGCCGAGTGCTTGCGCAGCGGCGAAATCGTTCTTTGCAATGATGCGGAGGATGATCCTCAGGTGGATCTTGCAAGCTGTCGCCGCCTCGGTGTGCGTTCGATTCTGGCGGCGCCGTTGCGGCATTTACATCGGACACTGGGTATCTTCGAAGTGCTCTCGGCCTCGCCTAAAGCATTTACTCCGCAACACGCCAGTACCATGCAACTGCTTGCAAGCATGATGGTTGCAGCTATTTCCCGAGTTTCGCATCTGGGCGAAACCGCCGTCCGCGAGTGAGGCTACGCCCCTCCTGGGCAGCGATTAATACGTGGAGGCTCCGCTTTCGCTGGGGTAAGATGAAGCTAGTTGAAAAGCGCCCCGGAGCCAGCCTGGTGGATACTACCCAGAAGAACGCAATTTATAGCCGGGAACGGCGACGCGCAGTTCGCAATGCCGTACACACTCCTGCCTATGCCAGCCTGAACGGCAGCGCCCAAGCTGTCTCGCTTGAGCTTTGTGAAATCCTTAACATCAGTGAGTCCGGCACCTGCATTCAGGCGCCGGAGCCGATGAAGGTGAACCGGTTGCTGCCGCTGGCGCTTGATCTCTCCGAAACCGGAGACCGCATTTACACCATGGGCCATGTGGTGTGGTCCGAAAGTAGTGGGCGGGCGGGCATTCGTTTTCCGGAACTGCCGGAAAATTCTTTGCAGCAACTGCGGCGCTGGCTGCAGGCGAATGATGCCGCGGGCGGCCTGAACGTGGCGGTCGCCCCCGACGCCCACATTCAAACTGAAAGCTCTGCCTGCGTGCCGCGGACAATGCTTGCGCGACCGGGATCAGCCGCAGGCTATAGTTCGCTGATCGCTGAATGGGCGGAGATCGAAAAAGATGTCGAACTCTTTGGCCCTGACCTGAGCCCAGCGCTACAGCTTATTGCAGAGCGCTCGTTGGTGTTGACCTGGGCCACTGGCTCGGCGATTGCCCTGCGCAGCGAGATCAACGCTGCAGAGTTGATTTGCCAGGCTCGGGCGGGAAATGATTCTCCAGAGTTGGGCGCTCGGCTCGACACCGACTCGGGTTTTTCCGCGGAGTGCGTTCGCAGCGGCAGCACTCTCATTTGCGATGACTCGGAAACCGACCCCCGTGTAGATCACGAGAGTTGCCGGATGTTAGGCATTCGGTCAATCATCGCTTCGCCAATTACTGTCAATAAAAACCAGAACATCGGCATTCTGGAAGTGTTCTCGCCCGAGGTCGCCGCTTTCTGGGACAATGATGCTCGCACTTTAGAACGGCTCGCGCGCATTATCGCCAATTCAATTATTCGTGCCAGGCAGCCGATTGCAAAAGCTCCGGTCACGGAGCAGTCCGAAGCAAAGCAGGAAAACAAACTTCAACTGACACCGGACAAGTCTCTGGAGAGCGGACTCATCACATCCGGCCTGTCGTCTCGGGCGCGCCTGGCAATCCTGTTTTCGTGTGGAATTCTGGCCGTAATATTCGCCGTTTGGTTGGTTGCTCCGTGGATTTCAGACGCGATGAATAAATTCACCTCGCCTCCTGCTTCGCAGGCGGCGGAAGTGAAGCCCGCGAGCATCGATTATGTCGGAATGACGGTGGCTGATCTCAAGAAGATTGCGCTACAGAACGACTCCGCAGCCCAGTACTCCCTCGGGATGAAATATGCGAGCGGCGACGGCACTCCCAAGGACTACCATGCCGCGCTGGGCTGGTTTCTTAAGGCTGCCGACAACGGCAATCCGCGGGCCGCGGTTAAAATTGCGAGCTGTTTCTGGGCAGGAAAAGGGACGCAGCAGGATTTCGGCAGGGCCTATTTCTGGGGACTGCTGGCGCAAGCCGCGGGAGACGAAACCGGTCGCGTTATCGTCATCAACAGCGCTCCGCATTTGAGCGATCATCACCGCTCTGCTGAGCAGCAGGAAGCTGACTCATGGCTGCGCTCGCACCACATGGGCTCAACAACGACCAGCGCATCGCGGTAGCAACCCTCATGCAATCAATTTAAAATACGCACAGAGGTTTCAGTTGTCATCCCTTCGCGAAATTCTGAATCAAAACGTCCGCGAGGGTGAACTGTACGAACCCATCGAACGCAATCGCCTGCGCTGCTACGCCTGTGGACATTGTTGTCCCATCGCAGACGGACAGGCTGGGGTCTGTAAAGTTCGCTTCAACCAGGGCGGGAAGCTCTACGTGCCCTGGGGCTATGTGGGCGGAGTGCAATGCGATCCCATCGAGAAAAAGCCATTTTTCCATGCCTATCCAGGGGCTCTCGCTTATAGCTTTGGCATGTTGGGATGCGATCTTCATTGCTCCTATTGCCAAAACTGGGTGACTTCGCAGGCATTGCGTGACCCGCATGCAGTTTCAGCTCCGCTGCAGGCCTCGCCCGAGTTGCTGGTGCGCGATGCGATTCGACAAGGCGCGAAGGTTTTGGTCAGCACGTATAACGAGCCGCTAATCACGGCCGAGTGGGCGGTCGAAATCTTCAAAGAAGCCAAAGCTGCCGGATTGAAGACGGCATTTGTGTCAAACGGAAACGGAACTCCGCGGGTGCTTGAGTATATCTGTCCATGGATTGATTTCTACAAGGTCGATCTCAAAAGTTTCGATGACCAGCATTATCGTCAGCTGGGCGGCCGCATCGGCCCCATTCTCGATACCATTCGCTGGCTGCACGAGAACGGCGTTTGGCTGGAGATTGTGACGTTATTGATTCGCGGCTTCAATGATGGTGACGATGAACTGAAGAAGCTGGCGGAATTTCTGGCAAGCGTTTCAACAGACATTCCGTGGCACGTGACCGCCTTCCATAGTGATTACAAAATGGGGGATACGCCAGACACACGCGCAGAGGATTTGCAGCGCGCGGCGCAAATCGGCAAGACCGCGGGATTGCAATTTGTGTACGCGGGGAATCTCCCCGGCAGAGTGGGCGATCTCGAAGACACGTTTTGCCGCCGGTGCCGATCGAGATTGATTCACCGCTACGGTTACTTCATTGAAGATTATCGACTGACTGCAAACGGCTGCTGTCCGGATTGCGGAGATGTTGTGCCGGGAAGATGGGCAGAAAAATTCGAAGGTCAGATTGCGGACCGGCCGTTTATTCCGGGGCGCAGAACGGATTTCGTTAGTCTGAGCTAGACAGTTTGCGATTGCTTGCCATTTTGACGTGCTTCTGCTTCTCTTCTGAACGATATTTGGCCACGCCGGCATAGAGCGCTTCGGCGATCTGCTGCCGGTATTCAGCACTCTGCAGGTTGTCTTCATCAGCCGGGCTGCTGACGAACGAAATTTCCGCGAGGATAGCGGGCATTTGAGTTCCGGTTAACACCACGTACTGTGCTTCTTTTACTCCGCGATTTCGAATTTCGGGATTGCGCTCGGCCAACCCACCATATAAAGCATGCTGTATGTCGTCGGCAAGACGATGTGAGTTGGTGACCTTTTCGCGAATGTCCACTCCTGTCCAGTTCACGTTCTTTAGCGCAGGATCATCGTCTAAGGTGCGTGCCTTGATCGATGAATACGTTGTCGTGTAATAAGTTTCAACGCCGCGGGCCGTCGCTAGATCGCTGTAATTTGCGTGTACGGAAAGGAACAGATTCGCGCTGGCCAAATTCGCAATTTCGGCACGTTTTTCGAGCGGCAGATACTCATCATCTTGCCGTGTATAAATCACGTCCGCCCCCAACCTCTGCTCGATCAGTTTTCCGAGACGCTCCACCACATCGAGCACCAGGTCTTTTTCCAAAAGGCCTTTGCGACCAACGGTACCGAGGTCCCACCCGCCATGGCCAGCATCAAGCACCACACGAAATTCAGACGCCGCTGACGAATCCGAATGAATTGTTTTCTTCTTCGGAGCAATCGTCAGTGATGGCGAAGGCTTGCTCAGGTTTGCGGGGAGCGGCGCGACCTTGTGAACATCAATCGTAAGCCGGTAGGGATTCGGATCGAGTTTGACTGATACTTCCGACAGGCCTTTTGTCTCAAGCACCACGCGTGTGACGCCCGGACTCGGTTGCGCCATACGAACGCGCTTCAAAAATGAATCATCAACCGAGATACTCTGGTTGAGCAGGCCGGCAGCCATCTTCGTATCTTGTAAATCAAAGTAAACTCGCGGGGGATTATCGAGAGTATGCGACTCGTATTGGATCTGGTCCTGCAGATCGACGACCACAGTGCTCGAAGTCGGAGATGACCAGTGGCGGATGCCGGTGACCTCAGGCGTGGCTCCAGGCTTCAGAGGAATTTGATTCGTCGGCTGCGGCTGTGCCGTTTGTGCCAAACTTGTCGTCTGCCGCATGGGTAAGGTGCTGGCGCTGGTAGTGAGTTGAACGGCATGATGGAACCAGGCCCAGCCGAGACCGACAGCGACGAGGATTAACCCCGCGACGAGCAGAATACTTCTCGGGGACCGCTTCTCTTCGGGAAAGTTAAGACGGGGTCGGAGGATTGGTATCAGTTCCGCTTCCGCAGTTTCAGTTTTTGAGGGCTGAACCGCAGGTTTCTGCTCCTCAATGCGATTTGATCTTGCTGGAGCTGAAACAGGCGCACTCGCGGGAGCAGCAGCAGAAAATGCCGCCGGCATCGAGATCGGGCTTGCATCCGCAGGTAAAGTGACGGTTGCGGATTTCACCACCGGCGCGATAGGCGGATCGACGACGGGCGCGGCTGAACTAATCGTGATTTTCTCTACCTCACCCGGCTGCGAAACTGCGCCCGGCGGTTGAGGCAGGATCTTTTGCGCCAGTTGCGCCAGGCGGTCTTCTTCTTCCGGATGAATCGCCGCAAGGATCAACTCCCCCAGCAGATTCAGGCTTTTGACGTCTGCATCATTGAAACCATGAGTCTTGGACGAGAATGCCTCAATTAAGCCGACCACGCGTCCCTTGGCATTAAGTGGAACGGCGACCATGGAACGAGCGCCCAGGGTCCGGCAGGCTTGGGCGTTAACACGAGAATCGATTTCCGAATCGTCGCAACGGACCGTCTGCCCATTTCGCAGGCAGGCTCCCGAAAAACCAGAATTGGGGTCGAGCCGGATGCCAGGATCGGGCGCGATTTTGCCGGCCGATGCCCGGCAAATTACCGCGTTTTGCTTGACCAGCGCTATCGCTACGCCATTTGCGCCCGTGATTGAAATGGCACGCATGGCGACGAGCCGGAGCACTTCATCGAGCCCGAAGTACTCGTCGTCGGGGATTTCAGCCCCTACCCCTTCAGCACGCCGTTTAGCTGTCTGTTCGTGGATACAGGCGAATGCCAGGAGCACCTGGAGCGCGTCCTGACCGGCGCGAGCTGGGGCATCGGCTTCAGCCGCGAACGGCACTAATTGCGAAGCTCCCCATTCTGATCCAGCATTGTTGGGAGTTGCACTCATTGTTTAGTTGAACGCACCTCTTGACTGCCAGGTTCCTGGTCGAGTCGGCTGGACTGGTCCCAGCTGCGGCTGGATATGCCTTACGAATAAGTTACAGCGGTTCGGCCGCAATCGCAATAACTCTCTATAGTACTAATTCCACCCTTGGTGTTGTTCTTTAGTAAGCATCTAAACCAATGCGCTGATAGAATGCTCTTCTCAGGTTTATGGCCCAGGAAAAGAAGTCGCGTTGGAAGGTTCCTCTCGGTTTAATGGCTACAGGGGTCGCAGGCGCTGCGGTTCTCGTACTACGCGGCTGTTGGCATAGAAAAATGAGCTGGCCAGTCCGCTATCAGCAGCATTCGTATCAGGTATGTCTCGGTTGTGGAATCAAAAGACTGTTTGATGAGAAGTCGTTTTGTGCATACGGGCCATATAGTTACGACTTGAATAAGCTGGTTTCCTGGGACCTGGATCAGCAAGCAAAGGAAGCCGGCGACGAATCAGTTCGGCAGCGGCCGGCGTAAAAAGTTCTAATTACGACTGCGAGTTCTACTTCCTCGGTGTTGGTTCTCCAATAAAGGAATATTCATTCAAAGGTCCAAAGCGGCGCCGTTCCGCATACATCCGCCAGCGTCGCCATACAATCCGCAAACTCGCCATGATGGGGATCGAGAGATAAACCCCGAGGACGCCAGCAATTTCTCCTCCCGCAAGTACGCCAAAAATTGCCGCCAGAGGATGAAGTTCCATGCTCTTGCCCATTACGCGCGGACTGACAACATAGTCCTGGATCAAGCGCCAGGCGATCAGGAAAATCAGAAGAATCAACCAATGTGAATAACCGGTAAGGAGCGCCACGCCAAGGATCAATGAAGCTGCGACTAGCGGGCCTACGACCGGAATGAATTCAAGAATGCCTCCCGCAGTTCCGAGCATTAAGGCATAAGGCACGCGCATCCCGCCGAGAACCGAAGCGTACGCCACCCACGTCAGTGCCGCCAGGGTGAGCTGGGCGCGGATGAAGTCCGCCAGCATCTGATTCATGTCACTGATTACGCCTTGCAGGAATTCTCGCTGCGGCTTGGTGTGGACCACTGATAGAGCCAGCTGACTGAAAGTTTGTGCGTCCTTGAGGAAGAATGCCGCCAGAATAGGAACCAGAATCAGAAGCCATGAATCCTGCGCCAACTCGGCCACGTGCAATCCAATTTTTTGCGCCACTCGCAACAAGTCCCCGCGATGAGAAGCCAGGAACGTGCTCAGCTGGCGGCTGGTGTTGGCGCTGAGATGATGTTCCACCCCGATTTCTTCCGCTATCTGTCCGCTGCTGACTTTTTCGAGAAGCGAGGGCAATGAGTCGGTGAGCTTCTGCGTTTCGCGCCCGATGTTGGGGCCGACAAAGAAAAAGAAAGTCGCCAACAGTATCACGATCAGGGCATAAATCGCGGCGATTGCAATTCCGCGACTCTTGGTCCATTTTTGAATTCGTGAGACGGCGGGATCAACCAGGTATGCGAAGAACACCGCAAACAGGAACGCGATTAGAGTGCGGCGGGCGACGTAGAGAAAACCCAGCCCAAGGGCGAACAGGAGCACCGTAAAAAGCACGCGCGTCGTGCGACCGTCAATGAGCGCCATAGGTGCCTGATTCCTGCGCGCCGGCTAATACCCTTGAAATTTAACGCTCCCTAAGAGCTCGATCGCGGGCGGCGCTCCGGATCTAGTCACGTACCACTTCGATGCCGTTGTCGCCCAGCAGGCGAACAATTTTAAAATTATCGTCGAGCCACATCGCCCAATCGCCGGTCTCCGAACGCAGCATAAAACGGCTCAAATCGTGTTCCGAGCCACGGACCGTGACCTTGTCTTTTCCGGTGAACTCGATGCTGACCAGCAAGGAAGTGCGGGCGTGCGGGTTTAAAGTCCCGAATTGCGCTTTCTGATTCGGAGGGCAACCGAGCCCTGCTTTCTCCTGCTTGCATACTGTCGCGAGAAATTTCCAGGCCAGAACCTCACGTTGAATGAAGAAATAATCGTCCAGAATCGAGGTCGAAGCTGGCAGCAGAAAGTTTTGGTCATGCAGTTTTCCATCAGGCCCGCTCGAAAATCGCTCAATCAAAAAATTATCATTCGGGTCGACCGTCGCTTGCAGCTTCTCTGGAATGATTTCTTTCCACTCATAGTGACGAAGGTTGACCGAACCGGTCAAATCCAGTTCTGAAGATTGGACCGCCTTCTGCTCGCCCTGTTCGGCCTTGAACTCGGATGAAACAACGCTCCCATCGCCGTCCTGCTTTATGGAAAAAGTCTCAGTGGCTACCCGATGCGCGCCATTGAATACGCCAAATGAGCCTGAGTCCACAAGTTTCGCAGGAGTGTCGTTCTCCTTCGCGAACCCTTGCCTCGGCGCCATCTGAATTCCAAACAGCACTAGAGCAATTATGCAAGACGATGCTGACCGATAAAACTTCACTTGGAGACTCCTACGGATCCAGCCCTAGCCGGGTCATGATTTCATCGACGATGGAAGTAATTTCCCGTCCCGCAGTTTGAATGCAGAATGCAGCATTCATGTATGCAGGCCTGCGCCGCTCATACAGCGCTGAAAAGCCGTTACGGTCGCTCAGCAGTGGACGATCTACACCAGGTTGCTGGCAACGGCGAAACAGCTCCTCTGCGGGTGCATCGAGAAACACCGCCGGAATCCCATTTTCGCGCAGAAGCTGCTGGTTTGTATTGTCGATGAATGCTCCCCCACCTAACGAAAGTACTGAGGCGTTGACCTGAGAGGAACAGACGAATTCCCACAAAACCTGGTGTTCGAGGGCACGAAAGGCCTTTTCTCCGCTGTTTTGGAAGATCTCGGCTATAGTGCGACCGTCGCGCGCCTGGATAAGATCGTCGAGGTCGACAAACTCCCAACCCAGTTGGCTGGCGAGGGCGCGACCCACAGTAGTTTTGCCGGCGCCCATGAAGCCGACTAACGATATAGCGCGGAAGCGGCGGCTTGTAGTTCGCGGACTTGGGGAAGCAGTTTCGTCCGTCATTGGCGGCAATTTAGCCTGCTCGAAAAGCTGGACTAATTCTGGCGCTTCCTGAGGCGGATTTTACCACTGAAGGAGAAGAGCTTGACCGATGACGCCGCCTTGCCGATTGTGCCGGAAAGCGAGTTCGCCCCTCGCACCAGAAAAGGCGCGTGCTTTGGATCAAGAGAAAAGTCGCTTTGCACGAGGCCATTAGTCGACCGGGCGAGTACCTCGATCGAAGCGTATGCCGGCGCAACCGCCTCAATGTTTCCGGTATGGCTGGTGAATGCGTATTCGCCCTCACCGCTGAAGTCGCCTTCATACTCAATTTTGCCACTGTTGGAGTTAACCGCGACGGTGTCGCCGGTGACGCCGTTCATCAGAACATCGCCACCGACGGACATGACTTCAATATCTCCGTGCACGTTACTGAGATTCACGGTTCCATTAAGTGTGCGCACGTGAACATGGCCGCCGGCGCAATCGATTACCTCGATGGCGCCTTCGTTGCCTGCAACAGTCACATCACCGCGCAATTTCTCAGCATGCACGCGTCCGTTTTCAGAGCGAAGAGTAAGATTTGCGTCTGGCGGCACCGAAATTTCGTACTCGACCACTCCATTACTGGAATTGGATCCCGGGAGTAAATGGGACACAACATCAACTCGGTTGTGGCTTTTGCTCTGGTCGAGTTCAACTTTATCGGAATGAAGAATCGCGCTGACTACCACCTCGTGGGGAGCGCCCGCCCGAACCACGACCGGGCCGTAAGGATTATTAATTGAAATTGTGGGGTGCTTACCGACTTTGAAATGCAAGTCCTTGCGGACGTTCTCGGCACAGAGTGAAACTCCTACCAGCATCAGCACCATTGCAGCGGTGGCGAGACATTTTCCCCACGACATATTTCTCTCCCGACTATTGCTCGTCTTCATTGTTCTGATC
>Ga0070735_10001480_pt1 | contig 22739 bp, 14 predicted proteins | sample Coa_R1_FD_66443 | JGI IMG/M metagenome (GOLD analysis project Ga0070735, IMG submission 66443) | Surface soil microbial communities from Centralia Pennsylvania, which are recovering from an underground coalmine fire - Coalmine... | ecosystem: Environmental > Terrestrial > Soil > Unclassified ...
TCAAGACGAACGGTTTGAGTCAGATTTCCCTGGGCAACAGCGGCGATGGCGCGAGTCACTTCGGCTGTCGGGCGGAGCAGGTCTTCGACGAGAGTGTTAATTGAAACTTCCATTTCGCCCCATGAACCGCGGGATTCGTGAAAGCGAGTGCGCTCGCGGGTGCGACCTTCTTTTCCTACGACCTGGCCCACGCGTTTCAGTTCCTGCGCCATTTGCTGGTTGGCGGCGACGATGGAGTTAAAGGTGTCGGCAATCTTGCCCGGCAATCCGGTCCAGGAGCCGGGAAGGCGCACGGAGAAATCGCCTTCACGCATGGTTTGCAGTCCAGCCAGAATCACGCTGAGGTCGCCCGAAGGAGATTCGGCCACGCTCGAATCGCCGTTGCGCTTTTCCGCGCCATTCCGCTTGACCCGCGCGACATCTTCGACTGTTACGCTGGCGCCTTCCGCGCCCGTTGTCTGGCTACTTCTCTTCATAGACTCTCCTGAGGTAAGAGGAGTTTTGCTCCGGCTGCTTGCTGCTTGCGTTCCGCGCACAACTCCGCTGCATACACCTTCGAATGTGCGGCGGACCGTGACGCACTCGACGTTGCCAAACCAACGCCGACGCGAGGTCTGGATTGGATACGAATCGGCAGAAGCATGTCTCGGTGAATTAACCGGGGGACGTACTACTCCGACATTGATTCGTATCACGGCCAGCCGTAGGGTGGCTCTAAGGTCTTTACTGTATCCGGAATGATTCTTACGGGACCGACAGTACCAAGAGAGAGGCTTCCGACGCCGCAAGCGGCTGATGCGAAGAAATTTTTCGGACTCGACGTGCCCTTTCTTTATTTCCCGATGTTAAAGGGATTCCCGTATGTCGCGATAGCGCCTTGGATTATTACGATCAAGCTGGTGAATTGTAGGAGGATGCAACCTTGCGGCTGCTCAGTTTGCGCCTGATCATCTCTTTGATTGTCGCCATGACCCTGGTGTCGCTGGCCTTCTCATATTTTGAAGTGTTGCGCGAAGAACGAGGCCTGCGAACCGAGTTGGAGCGGCGGGCCGAAGTTCTCGCGGACAGCATTGCGACCAATATTGAAAGGTCATGGGAAACGACGACGCCGCCTCGAAGCCTGCAGCGCCTGGTACAACGCTATGGAAATCGCGAGCACTTGCTGGGCATTGCGGTCTATGACCGGCTGGGCAAGCAAGTGGCGATTACACCCGATTTAGCGGGGATGGTAACGGCAGCGCCCCAAGATGTGTCCAAGGCGATTGCAGAAAATCAGAGCGAGAGTTCATTCGTACGGCTCGGCGACAAACGGGTGAATATCTACGCGCTGCCACTGCACCGTGAAGAGGGGTTGATGGGAGCGGTGGCTTTGGTTCACGATGCTGGCTACATTCACGCGCAAAGCCTGCACACCTGGCGCGAGGCGTTCCTGCGAGTTCTCATCCAGGTCTTTCTCATCGCCTGCATCACAGTTCTGATATTGCGCTGGAGCATTGCCGGACCGATTGCGCGCGCGGCGCAATGGATGCGCGCTCTGCGTATGGGCAGAGTAACCTCGCGTCAGGAAATGCCGGACTTGGACTTGTTCAAGCCGCTCGCCTCGGAAGTAGTTACGTTGGCGCAAAGCCTGGCACAGGCTCGCAGCGCGGCGGAGAATGAGGCACGCTTGCGCGACGCGGGCGAGTATCTGTGGACGGCGGAGCGGCTTGCAGTCCAAGTACAGAGCAAATTGAAGGGTGGAAGATTGTTTGTGGTTTCGAATCGCGAGCCGTATATGCATCAGAGGGACGGCAAAGAGATTCACGTGACCGTGCCGCCGAGCGGACTGGTCACGGCGTTGGAGCCGGTGCTCAATGCATGCGATGGAACTTGGATCGCCCACGGCAGCGGAGACGCCGACCGGGAAGTGGTGGATTCGCATGATCGATTGTCCGTTCCTCCGGATGATCCTCGTTACACCTTGCGCAGACTCTGGCTTAGCAAGGAAGAAGAGGAGGGATATTACTACGGCTTTGCGAATGAGGGCCTGTGGCCGCTTTGCCATATTGCGCATACGCGTCCGATTTTTCGCGCGCGCGATTGGGAACACTATCAGAATGTGAACCGCAAATTTGCGGCCGCGGTTCTGGAGGAAATGGCGGACACCGAAAATCCGATCGTGCTGGTGCAGGATTACCATTTCGCTCTGCTGCCTCGCCTGATTAAGGAAAAAAGGCCGGGGGCGCGGGTGGCGATTTTTTGGCACATCCCGTGGCCGAATCCGGAGGCGTTTGGCATTTGCCCGTGGCAGCGGCAACTGGTGGAAGGACTTTTGGGGGCGGATCTGATCGGGTTCCATATTCAATCCCATTGCAACAACTTTTTGCAGACGGTTGACCGCATTATCGAATCGCGAGTGGATTGGGAGCACTTCTCGGTGCTGAGGCAAAGCCACAGAACGCTCGTGCGGCCATTTCCGATCAGCGTTGACTTGCCGGAAGAACAAGCCGCCGACAGCAGCCTCTACAACGTCAACTATCTGGAGCGAGCGGCGTTGATGCACAGCCTTGGCGTGGATGCGGCATTCGTGGGAGTGGGCGTGGATCGCGTCGATTACACGAAGGGCATCCATGAGAGATTCCGAGCGATCGAGAGGTTCCTGGAAAAATATCCGAAATATCAGAATCAATTCACATTCGTGCAAATTGGAGCGCCCAGCCGCACGCACATCAAGCGATATCACGATTTACTTGGAGAACTGGAAGCAGAAGCCGAGCGAATCAACTGGCGATTCCAGTCAGGAAACTGGAAGCCCATTCTCTTTCTTAAGCGGCAACATAGTCATGACGAGATCGCGCCTTACTATCGCGCCGCCGACCTTTGTTTAGTAACTTCGCTCCACGATGGCATGAACCTGGTCGCGAAAGAATTTCTGGCGGCGCGTAGCGACGAGCGGGGGGTGCTGATTCTAAGCCAGTTTACGGGCGCAGCCCGCGAATTGCGGGATGCGTTGTTGGTGAATCCCTACGATATCGACCAAACGGCCGAGGCCATTCGCGCCGCCCTGGAAATGGAACCAGAAGAGCGGCAGATGCGCGCGCATCGAATGCGCCAAATCATCCGCGAGCAGAATATTTACCGCTGGGCCGGAAACCTTATCACGGAACTGTGTGAACTGAGGCTCGACGCTAGCGAGCGGACGCTCGCGAGATTCCGCGGCAACATGGCCTCCGTCTAAAAGTAACCGGCCTCCCTTAACACGTCGGTAACTTGGAGTAATTCCACCCTCTATGGAGAATGAAGGCGAAGGGCTGCGCCCGCGAACCGCTCGCGCGGGCGATGCTCTTCGTCTATTTCCCCCGCGCAGTAGCAAGAGTCTCTGCGCTTTTACGCAAGGCACCGGGAACGGCGTTTACGATCATCCGATAAGCAGGGCGATCGCGCCAAAAAATATACCCACGAAAATTAACGACGCAAATACATCTTTATGGATGAGCGCAGGGGCGAACGTTTCGGGCGGTACGAAATACTATCGGAGCTAGGACGCGGCGCCGTCGGAGTGGTGTACAAGGCGCGCGATCCAAAAATCAACCGCGTCGTCGCAATCAAGACATTCTCGCTATCCGGGCAGGCTCCCGAAGACGAACAGGATTTTCGCGATCGTTTCGTTCGCGAGGCGGAAGCGGCGGGCCGGCTGTCCCACCCGGGAATCGTAACCATCTTCGATGTCGGCGAAGAACCGGACACGCGCGCCCCTTACATCGTGATGGAGTACGTGGGCGGAGAATCTCTCGATAAGGTTCTCGCCGCGAACGACAACCGGTTGCCCCTGGAAACGGCTTTACAGCTTACTCACGAACTGGCCGAAGCGTTGGATTGCGCGCATGGACAGGGAGTGGTGCATCGCGATCTGAAGCCGGCAAATATTCTGATCACAGAAGATGGCCATGCGAAGATTGCCGACTTCGGCGTGGCCAAGTTGAACCTTGCGAATCAAACATTGGCCGGGCGTACTCTCGGTACTCCGGCGTATATGTCGCCGGAGCAGTTGAACGGCGAGGGGGTGGATGGGCGCTCGGATTTATTTTCACTTGGCGTGGTTCTCTATACGATTCTGACCGGCTACCGGCCTTTTCAGGGCAACAGCGCCATGACGGTCTCGTTCAAGGTGGTCAACCGCGATCCTATTCCGGCGACGGTGCTCGATACCGATTTGCCGCCGGCCCTCGATTACATCATTGGACGTGCGATGGCGAAAGATCCTTCTCAACGCTACCAGCGTGGGATGGAACTAGCGTTGGATATTCAGGATCTGCGAGCGGGGCGCGAACTTTGGAGCCGGGGAAAGCAGGCGAACGGCGCGGGAACAGCCGCTCCGCTGCCCAGCGAAAAAGGACCGGCGGCGAGACCTTCGCCTGTAATTGCAGCTCGATCCGCCGCTCATGGACGTCATGGCAACAAGCTGCCCCCAAAACTGATCGACCACCTGCACCGGAAGTCGTTTGCTACCGCTTTACTGCTGGTTGGCCTGGTTGTTTTTGCGCTGCGCATGGCACCCCTGGCTCATCCGAGAAGGATGGCCCCGCGGAATGAACTTGAAACCCGTGTCGCCGGGCCTCTGGCGATCTCCGGCAATGTGACAACGCCGAAGGACAAAGACAAAGAGATGTCTTTAAAGACTGCCGAATTGCCGCCTGTGGATTCCGCGGTGGGGGCCGTGCCGGTGATACCAACGGCGAAGATCAAGAAAGGACGAACCTTGGCCGCAGTTCAGCCTGTGGTGAAAGTGAAGACGCCGACCGTTGCTGCCGTTCAGCCTGTAACCAGCACAAGAGCGTCTCGCGCCTCCGCTGCCGCTTCGACCTTGCCACCCGCCACTCTGGATATTGAGATCGAACACCGGTTTACCGAAGCGAGCCTTTCCATCTGGGTGGATTCCAAGCTCAGCTATACCCATACGTTGGAAGGAGTCGATAAGAAAAAACTCGTGGTCTTTCACAGCGTGCAGGGACATGAGTTTCACGCGATGAACGTCCCGCCGGGCAATCATGAACTTCGCGTGCAGGTTACAGCTGCCTCAGATCCGACTGATCATTCCGGCACTGTGACCGGCGAGTTTTTCAGCGGAAAAGAAAAGACGCTTCGCGTTCACTTCGACAAGCATAGTGAGATGGATCTTAGCCTCGAGTAATTCTGCGTTTCCTATCGGCTTTACTCATCCGCTCAATTTCTTTGATTTTTAATCTCGCGTAAGACGCCGAAATTTTCGACGGACTAAGCCGCCACTCGGGGCCGACGCTTCAGAAGATCTGCAACCCGTTTGAGATCACGGATAAAATCCTGCATCTGCGCGTGTCGAGCTTCGGAGTCAGGTGCGCGAAGGATCGAAGAGGGGTGCACGGTTGCGACGACAACCGGGGCCAAGCCGGAAGGCACAGGTTTGCCACGTTGCCGCAGCACGCTGAAATTTCTTCCGAGCAAGGCCTGTGCGGCAGTTGCACCCAGGCACACGAGGATTTCGGGTTTGACGGCATCGAGTTCGGCATCGAGCCAGGGGCGGCAGGCGTTGATTTCGGAGTAGCGGGGCTTTTTGTGGATGCGGCGCTTGCCACGGGACGCGGGAGTCCATTTGAAATGCTTCACGACATTTGTGACGTAGACTTCGGCGCGCTCGATTCCTGCCGAGGCTAAAGCTTCCTGCAAGATTCTTCCGGCGGGGCCGACGAAGGGATGGCCCTGCAGGTCTTCCTGATCGCCCGGCTGTTCACCGACGAGCATCACTTTCGCAGAGGCTGAGCCTTCGCCGAAAACAGTCTGCGTGGCGTTCTTCCATAGATCGCAGGCTGTACAGTGACGCGCCTCCCGGCGGAGGGTTTCGAGTGGCGAAGTCTTTTCGGAGTTTTCGACGTTTTGCAGCTTTTCGATGTTCTCCTGCAAAGAGAACTTCTCTTTTGCTTTCGCCGCCGAAGGAACGCGCTTGATCGACGTCCGCATGTGTTCGCCAAAATTATAAAAAAGTCAGGATCCTGGAAAAATAAGATGCTCCGAGCGCTCCTGCTGTTGGGGATGCGAATTTCTTAGACGCGAAGGACGAAGGATAAAAAGATAAGAGGATGAGATTGAGAGGACCGTAGGATAGACCCGGGTTTGAGTACAGACAAACCTTTACCGGGGCTTTCGGCATCTCTTCTCCGGGCCGTTGCATTCATTGGGGTGAGGCTGTCATACTTTTAGCCACTATTGGGGCTTCGTCCGTCCGGCGACGTATACCGGCCTGAAGGCGGCAACCAGCACGCATGGCGGAACGGCACAATTTCCTATCGGGGTGGCAGGAGCGCATCTCCGCGCTCCGAAATGTCCCTGCCGTTCTGAAAATCGTTTGGGATTCCGGGCCGGGGGTAGTTGTCTTCGGGCTTGTATCGCGGGTATTCGCGTCGCTGATGCCGGTTGCGCTGCTTTGGATCACGCGGCTGATTATCGATGCCATTGTGAATGCCGCGCGCAGCCATCAACCGGTGCAACACGGATTTTGGTGGCTGGTGGCCGGGGAATTCGCGCTCGCCGTTCTCAACAGCGTTCTGCTTCGAACCATCGACTACTCGGATTCTCTGCTGGGCGATAAATACGTGCGTTACATCAGCATTCGGGTGATGAATCATGCGGCGTCGCTGGATCTGATCGCGTATGAAGACCCGGTTTTCTACGACCGGCTGGAACGGGCGCGAGTGCAGGCCACGGACCGGCTGGTGATGATCCAGCAGATTGGCCGGCTGATCCAGCAGGCGGTCACGACGATTACTCTTTCCGTATCGATCATGATCTTCTCGCCGTGGCTGATGCTGCTGCTGATTGCGGGGGTTGTTCCCGCCTTCCTCGGCGAAAGCCACTTTGCCTTTCTAGGGTACGAAAAGAATTTCCGCCAGACCCCTGCGCGGCGGCGGCTGGATTACCTCCGAATCTTGGGCGGAAGCAAAGAGGCCGCGAAGGAACTCAAGCTTTTTGGGTTAAGAAATTTTCTTTCGGAACGATTCACTCACCTCTCCGATGAGATCTACGAAGAAAATGTGGGTTTGTCGCGGAGCAAACTGATCGCGGGTTCGGTCCTGTCGACTATCGGGACCATGGGTTATTACTCGGCCTACGTGTTCGTGATCTGGCGAACCTTGGAGGGGGCGCTGACCATCGGCATGTTGACCTTCCTGGCAGGAGCTATTCAACAGGCCAGCAGCAATATCGAGCAGATTTTCTCAACTTTCGCGGGCATCGGCGACCAGGCTTTATTCCTCACCGATTTGCTGGCGTTCTTCGAGATGAAGCCGACGATCAAGAGCAAGCCCAACGCCCTCCCTGCGCCGCGACCGATCCAGAGCGGAATCGAGTTTCGGGATGTTTCTTTCTGCTATCCGGGGAACCAGCGGCGCGTTCTCGACCACATTAATTTCAAGCTGCACACGAACGAGCGCCTGGCCTTGATCGGCGAAAACGGGCAGGGCAAAACGACGATCGTCAAGCTGATTACGCGGCTTTATGACCCTAGCGAAGGGCAGATTTTGCTCGATGGCGTGGATCTGCGCGAATACGACCTCGACGATTTACATCGTGAGATTGGCGTCATCTTCCAGGATTTCATGCGCTACGAGATGACGGCGCGGGACAACATCGCGGTCGGGCATATCGATCACGTCAACAATCTGGAGTTGTTGAAGAGTGCGGCTCATAAGAGTCTGGCAGACGACGTAATTGAACGGCTGCCGGAATCGTACGAGCAGATGCTCGGCCGGCGTTTCGAACAAGGTGTCGATCTCTCCGGCGGCGAGTGGCAGAAGGTGGCGCTGGCGAGGGCGTATCTGCGCGATGCGCAATTGTTGATCCTGGATGAACCTACGGCGGCGCTCGACGCCCGGAGCGAATACGAGGTATTTCATCGCTTTGCCGAACTCACGGCGGGGAAGATGGCGCTTTTTATTTCGCATCGTTTCTCAACCGTGCGTTCCGCCGACCGCATCCTAGTTCTGGAAAACGGCAGGATCGCTGAAGAAGGAACTCACGATCAACTGGCAAGCATGGGCGGGCGGTACGCCGAGATGTTTGAGATGCAAGCCTCGAGCTACCGCTAGGAAAAAATGCAATGACTCCGCAAAGCGAATTCCTGGAACTGATCGGAGGCGAACCGCAACCGGCTAGTACACTGCCAGTGGAGATGGAATCGGATAATAACGCGGTGTCGGCGAGGGTAGCGGAGCTTGCCCGCAGCCTGGCGTGGATTCCCGGCCAGCAGGAGTCGCGCCACTTCCGCAACCGCTGCGAACGGCTGACGAATGCTTTTCGCCCTTTGCTGGTTTCGCTGCAAGCGCTCACCGAAAAAGATGTGACCGGCGATTTGCTGGAGTTGCGCGCCAACATGTTTTTGCTGGAAGGCGAACTGCAGGAAAGTTGCGCCACGTTTGATATGACCCATGAGCTTCCGCATGTGCGGACGCTCGAGGGCGCGGTCGTTCCCAGAATCGCCGCGGTGGTTCATGATTATTTCGGTTCCAATTCCTGCCAGTTCAGCACCGAGAATTTCAGCTCTTATGTGCGGGCATTCCAGCAGGTAACGGTGCTCAAGATGGATGAGCTCTGGATGCTCATCCCTGTGATGAAACTGGTACTGCTGGAGCAGATTGCAGAGCGCGGGCGGAGGTTGCTGGAAGATCCTTCGGGCGCGTACGCGGTGCAGAATCCTTTCCGTAGCCTGCAGGAGGTTAAGCAGACGGCTTGGAAGGGCGTGATCGAGCCTCTGATTCTTTTCGATCACGTGCTGCGCGAAGATCCGGCCGGGGCTTATGCCCGCATGGATTATGAAACGCGCGAGTTATACCGCAAGCAACTGGTAAAAATTGCGGATCGCTGCGATTGTTCGGAGATCAGGGTTGCCACGGAAACTGTTGCCCTGGCGCGGCATGCTCAAGAGCAGCCGCATCAGGATTCGCGGGTCACCTTGCGGGAATCTCACGTCGGCTTTTACCTTTTGGCGGAAGGCGCATCGACTCTGCGCGAGCGGGTCAGGTTTCACCCCACGCTTTCTCAGCGCTTGCGCATTTTTTTGCTGAATCATCCCGACGAAATCTATCTTCCCGGAATCGCTGTTCTTACCCTGGCGATCGTGTGCGGCGTAGTGGTCTTGCTCACGCCGCCGACCACGGCATTGTGGCTGGTTTCGCTTGCGGTCCTGGCAGTGCTTCTGCCCAGTTCGCAGAGCGCGGTCCAGATCATGAATTATTTTGCGACGTCCGTACTAACCGCGCAGACTTTGCCAAAGCTGGAGTTTGCCGAGGGGGTTCCGGATGATTGCGTCACAATGGTTGCGATTCCGACGATGTTCACCAGCGCCGGACAAGTTCATCGGATGGTCGACCAACTTGAAGTCCGTTATCTGGGCAATCAGGACCGGAACATTCACTATGCGCTGCTCACGGATATGCCCGATTCGGCTTTCCAGCCGCGCGAAGATACGGCGCCGCTGGTGGATTTGGCTGCGCGGCTAATCGGTGAACTCAACGAGAAATATGCCAACGAGGGGATGGGAACGTTTTTTCTGTTCCATCGTCACCGCGTTTACAACCCGCGCGAGCGGCTGTGGATGGGCTGGGAGCGCAAACGCGGCAAGCTGATGGATCTGAATAATCTGATCCGCGGCCAGTTTGATAGCTTTCCGGTAAAGATTGGGGATCTATCGATTCTCCCCAGCGTTCGCTTTGTGATCACGCTGGATTCTGATACGGAGCTGCCACGCGGCTCCGCGCGGCGCATGATTGGAACGCTGGCGCATCCTTTAAATCAGGCCATCGTTGATCCTGACAAAGGTATTGTGGTGGCCGGTTATGGCATTTTGCAACCGAGGGTCGGGGTCAGCGTGCAGAGTTCCACGCGCTCGCGGCTGGCCAGCATTTATTCGGGACAGACCGGATTCGATATCTACACTCACGCGACTTCGGACGTTTATCAGGACCTTTACGGTGAAGGAATTTTTGTTGGTAAAGGAATTTACGAAGTAGAGACATTGCATCGCGTGCTCGACCGGCGCTTTCCGCGGAACGCGCTGCTGAGTCATGACCTCATGGAGGGCGCTTACGCGCGGGCCGGGCTGGTTAGCGATGTTGAGGTGATCGAAGATTATCCTTCGCATTACAGCGCGCACAACAAGCGCAAGCATCGCTGGATGCGCGGCGATTGGCAGATTGCCGGCTGGCTGCTGCCCAGGGTTCCGGAGGAATCGGGACGGTTGGTGCCGAATCCTCTTTCGGTGGTCTCGCGCTGGAAGATTCTCGACAATCTGCGGCGCAGTCTCGTCGAGCCTGCTCTGTTCATTCTCTTCGTTTTGGGATGGACGAGTTTGCCCGGCCATCCGGCTTCCTGGACGGCGGCTACGATCGCCATTCTTTTTCTACCCGCGCTGTGTGAACTCGGGTATGAACTTGTGCACGCAACAATTTCCGGCAAGCGATCTTTTCTGGCGGACGCGTTCAATACTTTTTTCAACGCAACCATTGCCAATCTGCTTACGATCACCTTCCTGGCGCATCAGGCGCTTTTGTCGCTGGACGCAGTGGTGCGAACCATGGTGCGGCGTCTGATCACGCGGCAGAGGTTGTTGCAATGGGAAACAGCGGCAGAGGCGGAGCTTACGGACCGCCCGAGCACAATCGATATTTACCTGAACTGGGCATCGGTACTGGCGCTGGGCGTGTTCGTCCTGGTGTGGGGAGTTCGTCCCGCCGCCGTTCTGCCTGCGCTGCCCCTGCTGCTTTTGTGGGCGTGCAGCAAGCCGATTTCGGTGTGGATGAATCGTCCTCCTCGTGCGCCTCGCAAGGAGGCGTCGGAGCGCGATCGCTGGCTGCTTCGTGTAGCCGCGTTGCGCACCTGGCGCTATTTTGCCGAATTCAGCACCGAGGAACATCACTGGCTGATCCCCGACAACGTGCAGGAAGAGGGCATCAAGGTTGCGGCTCGCGTTTCGCCCACGAATCTCGGACTGCTGTTGAATGCGCGGCAGGTGGCGTGCAGATTCGGCTATCTCACCGTACCGGAGTTCGCGCAATTGACGCTGCGTACTCTGGCCGCGGTTTCCCAGCTGCCAAAATATCGCGGACACCTTTTCAACTGGTATGACACACGCTCGCTGACCGCATTTTCTCCGGCTGTCGTTTCCAGTGTCGATAGCGGAAATCTCGCGGCTTCGCTCTGGACTCTGCAGCAGGGAGCGCTGGATCTGCTGGAGCGGCCGCTGTTCTCGCAGCAATTGGCAGATGGACTGCTCGATCATCTTTCGCTTTTGTCAAATACGGGAGCGCTTCCGCGCAAGAAGGCCGCGCCCATGCAGAAGGCCCTTCGCGAGCAGGATTGGCTCAAATATTTCCTGGACGTTCCCGAGGCAGACCTCAAGGAAATCCGGCAACCGGTGGGCGGCACAAAAAATAAAAATGAAGATGTGACCTGGTTTCAGGAACAGGCGGAAACGAGAATTCAGCAAGCGCGCCGGATAATTCGGCTATATGCGCCGTGGCTTCTGCCCGAGTATGGGGCGCTGAGGAGTGAACTTGCGGCGCATCCCCTGCGCAATCGCAATGACGCTCCAGTGCTGAAGCAAATGCCGGAATACATCGATAGCCTGGCCATGCATCTGCGAGCCGGGCTAGACCGGGCAGCCTCGGCGGATTTGGGCAAGCTGTATCGCGAACTGCTCGGCTTGTTGAGCGAGGCACGGGAGCGAGTGGTTCGGTTGATCGCGGACCTCGATGCAATTGCTGATGCGGCAGGCACGATGGTGGACGAAATGGATTTTTCGTTCCTGCTCAACCGGGGACGAATGTTGTTTTCCGTCGCATTCGAGATGGATAAGCAGGCGAACCATCCTGCTTGTTACGATCTGCTGGCGAGCGAGGCCCGCATCGCCTACTTTGTGGCTATTGCCAAAGACGATATTCCGCAGGATTGCTGGTTTCAGCTTACGCGTCCGTTGATTCAATATGGCGGGCTGGTGGGCCTGATCTCGTGGACGGGCACGATGTTCGAGTATTTGATGCCGCCGTTGTGGATGCGGTCCTACGCCAATACTTTGCTGGAGCATGCAACCCAGGTTGCAGTGCATTGCCAGCGGGATTATGCGGCGAGTAAGGGCGTGCCCTGGGGCATTTCTGAATCTTCGTCGGGCAAGAAAGATGGGAATGGAAACTATCATTACTTTGCCTTCGGCGTGCCGCAACTGGCTATTTTCAAGCCTGAGCAGGATGGGCCGGTAATCTCGCCATATTCCACGTTGCTCGCGCTGGATGTTGATCCCGAGGCCGCGCTGAAAAATGTGCGTTCGATGCAGCGCAAGGGATGGCTCGGGGCATACGGCTTCTACGAAGCGCTGGACTTTACTCCCTCCCGGCAGGACGGCAAGATTCGCGGCGCGGAGGTGGTCCGCTGCTGGATGGCTCATCATGAGGGTATGGGCCTGCTCGCGATCGCTAATTTTCTTGATGAAAAGATCCTGCAAGAATGGTTTCACAGCCATCCGCGAGTGCAGGCAACAGAATTATTGCTGCAGGAAAAACCGGCGGCACGGTCGAATCCGCAGTCATCGCGGGCTAAAGTAGCGTAGTCCACTTGTAACCTTTTCAATCGTCTTCGACAGGATTGTCACGAAACCTTTATGCGACGCGTGCATGTTTTAATGCTGCTTTTTCTTTCGTTCTGGCTGGGCGTGAGTCAACTCTCTGCGCAGTCAACCCCGGATGCGAACACAATCGTCGTCGATGCAACGGCTGCCGCGCACCCTTTTCCGCATTTTTGGGAGGAGATGTTTGGTTCAGGACGCGCGATTCTCAGCTTGCGCGAAAATTATCGCAGCGATCTGCGCGCGGTAAAACAGATTACCGACCTTCGCTACATTCGCTTTCATGCGATCTTCCACGACGAAGTTGGCGTCTACAGCGAAGATAATCAGGGCCATCCGGTTTACAATTTTTCGTACGTTGATCAAATCTACGACGGGCTGCTTGCGGCGGGAGTCCGGCCCTTTGTCGAAATCAGCTTTATGCCGAATCAGTTGGCGGCACGCAGCATGCCGCATCCTTTCTGGTACCACCCCAACATTTCTCCGCCAAAAGATTGGGAACGCTGGGATGCCTTGGTAATGGCGTTCGTGCGACATCTGGTGCAACGTTACGGGGCGGATGAAGTCGAGAAGTGGTATTTCGAAGTATGGAACGAACCCAATCTGGATTTTTGGGGCGGAGACCCGCGCCAGGAAACCTATTGGGAGTTGTATGACCATACGGCGGCCGCGATCAAGAAAGTAAATCAGCAGTTGCGCGTGGGCGGGCCCGCGACAGCGCAGGCGGCATGGGTGGATGCATTCATTCGTCATTGCGCGGAGAAGCAGGTTCCGGTTGATTTTGTTTCCACCCACGTTTACGCGAACGACACCGCGCAGGATGTTTTCAAGACGCAGGAGAAGATTCCTCGCGATCAAATGGTTTGCCGCGCGGTCGATAAGGTGCATGGCGAGATTAAAGCTTCGAAGATGCCCAATCTGCCGCTGATCTGGAGCGAATTCAATGCCAGTTATAAGAATGAACCAGACGTGACGGACGCGGTTTACATGGGGCCATGGATGGCGGACACGATTCGGCAATGCGATGGCAAGGTCGACATGATGTCCTATTGGACCTTCTCCGATGTGTTTGAGGAGCAGGGCGTGGTCAAAACTCCATTCTATGGCGGGTTCGGCTTGATGGCCGAGGATGACATTCCCAAGCCTGCGTTTAACGCGTTCAAGGTTTTGCACGAACTGGGAGATCAGCGGATCCAGCTGGATTCAGACTCGGCGTTGCTTACGCGGAGAAAAGATGGAACGCTGGTGTTAGCAGTGTGGAATTATGCTCCGCCAGAACAGGCGGGCATGATGAAAACCTTTCATCTAAAGATCGAAAACACGAAGGCGCGGAAAGCGACCATTTCGCGGGTGGATGGCGATCATGGGGATGTGCACGCGGCTTACGCTCGAATGGGCAGCCCTCGGTATCCTACGCAGAGGGAGATTCAAGAGCTTCAGACCGCCGGGCAATTGCCGCCACCGGAAGAAGCGAAAATTCAGCATGGGCAATTGGATTTGAGCTTGCCGAGTTATGGGCTGGCGGTAATTGAGATCAAGTAGAAGAACTTAAGGCGTGTATTTCTGGAAGCCGGCGCGTTGCATTCCTCTTTGGGCTTCCTGATTCTTCATGAAGGTGTTCCACACAAAACCGGTGCGAACATTTTCGGCCATCAGCATCGTGATCCCTACGTCGATTCCCAGTGTGTCGCTGTCGTACCAATTCTTGAGAGGATTAAAAGCATTCACGAAGCCATAGCGACACCACGCTTTCGGATAATGGCTCTTGATATTTTTCAGAACCCGCATCACGGGTTGTGGCATGAAGGGCAGCGAGCCGGCCGAAGCGCTTGGTACTACCGTTCCATCGATTGGACCCATCATCGGCGGGCCGCCCCAGATTACATAGCCGTTCTGCGAATCCGAAGCTGAAATCCCCCAGAGATCGTCGCTGTAATCGGGAAATTCCTTGCCCAGCTCCAGGCAGAAATGACGATGCGCGTCCGTGGCGAAAATCGAGTTCTCAAAGTAGTCCGCATACTGATCGCGTTTATTCCGGAAGTCGAACCAGGCCTGGGAGTACTGGTGAACGAACAGCGGCGCAAAGGAGCCGATGTAGCGGATACCATCGTACTCAAACTTGGTGCGCTTCCATGCGTTCCACGCCTGTGTCGGGAGGGGATGAGGAAGGGATCCCAGGCCAAGCAGGTAAATCATCATCATCTCGCTGTAGTAATCCCAGCGATAGGGAAGGAAGCCGAATTCGGGCGTCCAACCGTGGGGCAGCAGAGAGGTATCTTCCGACAGCCAGCTCCAATCCACACGATTGAAAATCTCGTAGGCGAGCAGACTCACTTCGGAGTGCTCTTCGAAATGGCGGCGGCAGGTGAGAATGCCGCAAAGCAAAATCGAAGTATCGACGGAGGAGACTTCGGAATCCCAGACTCGCTCACCGGTGTTGATGTCGGCGAAGTGATAGAAAAAACCGCGATGCGTCGGCATTTTCTTCCACAAAAAGCGAAGTGTCAGGAGAGCGCGGTCGCGGGCATCCTCGAAGGAAATAAATCCGCGCTGGTGGGCGATGCACAATGCCGTTAATCCGAAGCCTGTGGCGGCAATGCTGGCCACGACGGAGTTGTCATTCTTCACCACATTGCAACGGTCGCGCACCAAACCGGTTGCCTCGCCCGCCTGGTCCCAGAAGTATTGAAAGCCCAGTTTCTCAAGCTCGTCGAGAAAGGCGTCATCTTCGGGCGAGAGAAGACTGGGAGCCGCAGTCGCCGGCTTAGCCTGGGACTTCGCCGAGAGCACAGGCAAAAGCTTACTCGGGGCTAAAATGCTTGCAAGGCTGATCCCCCCGAACTGCTGCAGAAGATCGCGCCGGGAAAGCTGATTTTGAAAAGAACACTTTTCTTTCATGCGCATCGGCTACGTTTTTGGATGCTTTTCCCTCAAGGCTGGATGAGTTCAGTTTTCATAGATGCTTCGCTTCATCAACTCACAAAGACGCAAACTCGCCGTCCACAACGTGCGTCTTAAGATATTAAACTCTAGGATGATGGAATGAGCACTCGCAAGGCCATCGCGATCACAGTTGCCGTAGTTGCAGCGTTAGGCATCGCAACCGCCATTCTGGGGCGGCGCAAGCCGGTAACGCTGAAAGGCGCAGTGCTGCGGCAAGATCCGGATCCGAACCGGCAACTGCCGCTGGCGGATGTTCAAATAACTGCGATCAACGCCTTGGGAAGCGGCAAAACGCAATCGGATTCCTCTGGCTACTTTGCCATTACGCTGCCCAAGGGACTGCGGAGACGCCAGCAGGTCGAACTGCGGTTGCGCCGCGACGGCTACGAACCCCTGGACGTCAATGATTTCATCGGCGACAAACTTTACGTGGAGCAGATGGTCTCGCTTCATCCCGATACCAATATTCCTCCGGCTTCGGCGCAGGCCGTTTCGAATGCGCGCATTCGTTATACCGTGAAATCTACCACCGACGCGAACATTGGCAGCGCGGTGAGAACGTTTGAGGTTGTGAACCTGGGAAATACGCCGTGCAACAATGGTCCTCTCTGTGGGGCGGGCAATAAATGGAAAGCAGGCCTGGGATCACTCTCGCTCGATGCCGGCGAAGGGAATGTATTCCATAATGCTCGAGTTTCCTGCATCGCCGGGCCGTGTCCGTTCACCAGGATCGAGCACGAGACTTTTTCAGCGGACCACCGGCATTTCAACGTTGCCGTCATCGGTTGGTCGGACACGACTACATTTCTAGTGGAAGCCGAGGTCGTGCATCCCATGAACAGCGATCTGGTACGAGAAACTTACCCGGTTATTTTTGGGCGCGCACTCAACTTCAGTTTGCCCGCTACGGCTGAAGGACCCAGCATCGAAGCGGAAATTCAGGGTGACCCCATCGTTTTCCCCTTGGGTCCGGATCTATATCTGCGGTGGGCCGACTGTAGCGTTGTGACCGACCACGACCGATCAAAAAACTATCGCTGCGAGCTCAAACCGGGTTATCGATTCCGGTAACGCGAAATTACCTCATCGAAAAACAAATTTAAAATCTTCCCCTTTTTGGCGGGCGCTCCATTCGGAGTGCTCAATTACCCCGGTAACTAACCATGTGACGTAGAGCCATGTTAAAGACTACTAATGTGGCTAGTTTGTGAATGCCCCGGTGCGAAGCGGTATTCCTGCAGCCTTTTGAGGGACTTGGAAATACTACAGGGTCATCGGTCTGTCCAAGATCAGGGTTTTCAAAGAAAGACCAATAAATGGACAGAGTTGGCGCGGGCGAAATTTTCAATTCTCCGGCATGACCTCGGAACAATATTCGAGGAGAACTGATGGCAAAGAAAATCCTGGTTGTTGACGACTCTAAAACGGCACTAATGATGGAGCGCGAAATCCTCGAAAGGCGCACCACGTATCAGTGCGTTACCGCAAGCGACGGGTTGGAGGCGGTGGAAAAAGCCCACCAGGAACGCCCTGACCTGATCCTGATGGATGTAGTCATGCCTCGGATGAACGGCTTCGACGCCTGCAAGAAGATGCGCCAGCAGGCAAGCACGCGGGAGATTCCAATCGTTCTGGTGACCACGCGCGGGGAGGAATCCTACATGGAAGCGGGATTCCAGAGCGGATGCAACGACTACATTACGAAGCCGGTGAATGGAACCGAGTTGGTGGCTCTGATACAGAGTTATTTGGGCGAATAGGCCCGGCGTTGAAGGTAAGTTTTAGGTGTTTCTTCAGCCGGTACGACAAGCGATCTCATGAATGCGAATGACCAAGGCGCAGCCACGGCGAAGGTCTCCGTTGCCGAATCGATGACCGAAATGCGATTGGTCACCGCGCGGAAGCGATTGGCGGCGAGTTGCGATCAGCAGGACGCCCTGGAGGGTCTGCGGGAAATTGTTGGCACCTTTCTTGGATCGGAAGAAGTCGGGCTATTCACGCTCGATAGAGGAGCGGCAAGTTTCCAACTGTTTTGGTCGTTTGGAGTCGATCTTGAGAACTATGACTTGCATAAAGCGCTCGGGAGGGCGGGACGAGAGCGCATGATGCGGGGCGAGTACCACGTGGATATTACAGGTCACGACCGTCGGGGCAAAGAAGAACCGGCTCACGCATTCATCCCGATCAAAGCTAATGGGCGGACCGTAGCCGTTCTCGCGATACTGGGGCTGTTGCCGCAGAAGAATGGATTTGACCGATCGGATTTCGAGTTATTTGCCCTTCTTACCAATGAGGCCGGCGCACCCTTGTTTGGAGAGACTTCTTCTTCTGCAAGAGAAATGAAGGCCGGGAAATGAGCATGAAAGAAACTCTCCCGAAATTTAATCCCGCAGTTTTACCCGATGAAGCTTTGAAAGGGTTCGATCAACCGGAGACTCGAGAACCGCGGCACTTTCTTTATCCTGGGCAGGTTTTTGTCACGCGCGATCCGATCACTATTTCGACGATATTGGGGTCGTGCGCGGCGGTTTGCCTTTGGGACCGGCACAAAAAAGCGGGAGGAATGAACCATTACCTTCTGCCGGAAGGTCCGCCGGATGGACCGAATCGCTTGCGCTACGGCAACAATGCGAATCAGGAACTGTTGAGCCGCGTACGCGCTTTGGGATGCGAAATCAGAAATCTGCAGGCAAAAATTTACGGAGGATCGAGCGCCTTCGCAGTCAATTCATCGAATTCTGTTGGATCGAGAAATGTGCAGTTAGCGGAGGAATTTCTGCGTTCGGCAGGCATACCCGTAGTGGAGAAGGAAGTTTCTGGAAAGCATGGACGAAGGCTGGTTTTCCAGGTGGCGGACGGAACGACATCGATCAAGAACTTCGACCAGGTGTAAGAGGGAAATCGTTCGACCATTCTCGAAACGCGAAGACGTTTGAGCAACAAGTGGAGGCGAAGTGGAACTAGCGGATTTCGATCGCGATGCAGTATTTGCCGCGTTCCTTGCCGAATCGGAAGAGGGATTGGACAAGATGGAACAGGTGTTGCTGCAGATGGAATCGAGCCCTTCCGATCCTGAACTCATAAACACGATTTTTCGCGTTGCACACAGCATCAAAGGGAATGCCCGATCGCTTGAACTGAACGAGCTTGCCGGATTTGCCCACGTGGTCGAAGACCTGCTCGACATCATTCGTGAGCAGCAGACGCTGCTTACGGGAGAAGTGATTTCCCTTCTCCTGAGGGGCGTCGATGAAATGCGGGCCATGCTCGCCGCCTCTTCGAGCGGTGACCACGAACTTAACCCGAAACAGCAGGAGCTGCGGCGGGAGATCGCGCGGCAGGTGGAGAAGCGGTCGAGGAGAGTCGTTACCGCTAGTGGAAGCACCGCGGAAGCATCAGCCACAAGAGTAGAAGCGTCTCTAGCTTCTACGCACCGCACGCTTCGGGCAGACGTGGAGAAGCTCGATCACATGCTGGACCTGACCGGGGAGATTGTGATTGCGCAGGGCCGTCTGCGGCAGATGATCGAAAAGCTGGAAACCGAGCAAGGACGCCCGATTCTGGAGATGCATCGCGAAGCAGAGCGTCTCTACATGGATTTGCAGAATGAAGTAATGAGCATTCGTATGGTTCCGGTGGGCCCGCTGTTTCGCCAGTTTGTGAGGTCAGTGAGGGACCTGGCGCGGAGTCACGGAAAATTCTGCCGCCTGGAGATCATCGGCGGAGATGTGGAAGTCGATACCACGGTGCTCGAACTGCTGAAGGACCCTCTGCTGCACCTGGTGCGGAACTCCGTGGATCACGGTTTGGAAAAGCCCGAGGCACGGGAAAAAGCTGGCAAGAATCCATGCGGCGTAATCCGGCTGACAGCGGCCCACAGCGGAGGGAACATCCTGGTAAAACTGGAGGACGATGGCGCCGGTTTTGATCGGGACCGGATTCTCGAAAAAGCGAAACGGCTCGGAATTGTGGCGGAGAGAGGCGACCTTCGCGACGAGGAAATTTACGAACTGGTTTTCAGGGCGGGTTTCTCGACTGCGGATTCTGTTACCGATCTTTCGGGGCGGGGCGTGGGACTGGACGTGGTGCGGCGCAATATCGATGCCCTGCGCGGGACCGTGGAAGTAGCCAGCACCAAAGGAAAAGGCAGCACAATTACCATTCGTTTGCCTCTTACGCTGGCCATCATTGAAGGGTTCTCGGTGAAGGTGGGCGCGGAAACTTTTGTGGTGCCGCTCGAACATGTGACCGAGTGCACGGAACTATCCATCGAGCAGCGCAGCACCGAAGCCAGTGGAATCTTCAACCTGAGGGGAGACGCGCTGCCGTTCGTGCGGTTACGGCAGGTGTTTGGTCTCCCTGGTAAGGCGCCCAAACGAGAGAACATTGTCGTTGTGAAGATCAGTGATTTTCAAGCGGGAATCGCCGTGGACGAGTTGCTGGGCGGCATGCAGACGGTGGTGAAGCCGATTGGTAGAGCGTTCCGGTCGATTCCGGGGATTGCAGGGTCCACGGTGTTAGGGGACGGGCGCGTGGGTCTGATTATTGACGTTCCCACCCTTTTGCGCGGGATGATGCAGACGGGTTTGCAGACACAAGCATAACAGCACGCATAAGTAAAAAAGAGAGACATAGAGAGAGGGACAAGACCATGAAGAAATGGGGGGATCAAAAAATTGGCGCACGGCTGGGGGTGGTCTTCGGAACCATCCTGTTGTGCGTGATTGCGGCCGGGGCGTTCGGGCTGACGTGGCTGGGTCGATTGAACTCCGAGACGTTGTCCATGTTGCAGAAGCGTTACGACACGGTCGAGGCGACGCACCAGACGATCGAAAACTCGATCACCAACGCACGGGTTACGTTGCAATTATTCGACGCGACGGATCCGGAGCAGGAGAAAAAGCTGAACGCTGAAAATGAGGGCATAACTCGCGAGATCACCAAGCAGGTTGCAATCATCGAGAAGAATCTCAGTTCGCAGCAGGATCGGGACATGTTTAACACCGTCACCCAGCACCGGGAGGCCTATATTTCGGAGCGGAACAAAGCCAAGAAACTGCTGGCGGATAAGAAGCGGGATCAGGCGATGGCAGCCTTGAGTGAAAACGTGCTTCCGGCGCTCGATTCTTACCGCGCCACCTGGCAACAGTTCATCGACATGCAAACCGCGGCCATGGAACAAAGCATGAAGCAGAGCCAGGACGCGTTCACAAGTGGCCGCCGTCTCGCGTTCCTGCTGTTTCTGCTGACTCTGATTATCGCTCCCATTGTAGCGATCAGCGTGACCAGGAGCATCACTGGGCCGATTCAGCAGGCGGTGGAACATGCGGAGCGGATTGCCAGCGGTGATTTAACGAAAGAGATCGTCGTCACCAATCAGTCCGAAACTGGACAGCTTCAGCAGGCCATGTTGCAGATGAGCCGGCGGCTTTCCAGCATTATCCGTGACGTGCGAGAGGGCTCGGCCGCCGTGTCCTCTGCGGCACAACAGGTTTCGGCGTCATCGCAGAGCCTTTCCCAGGGAACCAGCGAACAGGCTGCTTCGGTGGAGGAAATGAGTTCCAGCCTGGAGCAGATGAATGCGTCGATCAGCCAAAACGCCGAAAACAGCCGGCAGGTCGAACAAGCGGCCGTGAAGGGCGCATTATCGGCGGAAGAAAGTGGCAGCGCAGTCAAGGAAACAGTCGACGCGATGAAACAGATCGCCGCAAAAACGTCGGTGATCGAAGAAATTGCGTATCAGACGAATCTTCTTGCGCTCAACGCGGCGATTGAAGCGGCGCGCGCGGGCGACCAGGGCCGGGGCTTCGCGGTGGTCGCAGTCGAGGTCAGAAAGCTGGCCGAACGCAGCCAGTTGGCTGCGCAGGAAATCGGCGGATTGGCGGGCAAGAGCGTCAGCGTAGCCGAGAGATCGGGACAACTGCTAACGGAGCTGGTGCCTTCGATCAAGAAAACGGCCGACCTGGTGCAGGATGTGGCCGCGGCTTCAACGGAACAGTCGAGCGGCGTGACGCAGATTAACCAGGCGATGTCACAAGTTGATGCGGTCACGCAACGGAATGCATCTTCCGCGGAAGAATTGTCGAGCACGGCTGAAGAACTGGCGGCGCAGTCGGAGCAATTGCAACAGCTGATGACGTTCTTCCGGGTTTCCGGGGAAGCATTGGGCAGTCGCAAGAGCGACGGGACACAGCAGGTCAGCATGGCGCTGAACCCTGCGTTCAAGCGTGGCTCTCAGCGGCAGAATCAGCGCGTCAACAGTAATGTTGAGGAAGAGGCCAACTTCGCTCCGTTCTAACAAGAATACGAAGACATTCGAGGGTTGAAATCATGGGAGCTTCGAACCAAGGGAGCACTTCACTCCCTTTAAGCACGACGCAATATCTCACTTTCCTGACGGCAGGCGAGGAGTACGCAATTGCGATCGCGAAGGTCAGTGAGATCGTTGAGTACGAAACAGTAACATTTGTGCCCAATACGCCGTCGTGGATTCGCGGAGTCGTGAATCTGCGCGGCAAAGTAGTGCCCGTAGTCGATCTCGCCGTCAAGTTCGGAATGCCTGCAAGCCGCATTTCGAAATTCTCCTGCAACATCATCACTGAGGTGATGTTCCAGGGAGAGAGCCTGACCATGGGGGTACTGGCCGATTCGGTGAGCCAGGTAATCGACCTTAATGCCGACGAAATCGAGCCCACGCCACCGTTCGGAACGCGCGTGAAAACCGAATACCTGCTTGGCATGGGGGCGCTGGGCAAGAAATTTTGCCTGATTCTGGATATCGATCGAGTGCTCTCCGCCGATGAACTGCTGGCGGTGAGCGAATCTTCGGTCGAGCAGGTTGCGCCGGAAGAGACGGCTAGCAAGGCGCACTTCGAGGCCGGAGCATAGCTGTGCCCGCTGGAACTGCGGCAGGCAAGGCCAAGGACCCGTCTCTCTGGGCTGATCCCGCTCACGTCGAGCCGCCTCTCGAGAATTATTTCCCGATCACAGTTAGTCCCGCTCTCTTTCAAAAATTCCAAAAGCTCATCTATGCGGAAACCGGCATCTGGCTGGGTCAAGCCAAGACCGCCCTATTATGCGGCCGGTTGTTTCGCCGCCTGCGGGCGCTCGAATTAAGTTCGCTCGAAGAATATTACGAGTGCGTCGCACAGCCGGAGCAGCATGAAGAGCGGTC
>Ga0070735_10001481_pt1 | contig 22732 bp, 24 predicted proteins | sample Coa_R1_FD_66443 | JGI IMG/M metagenome (GOLD analysis project Ga0070735, IMG submission 66443) | Surface soil microbial communities from Centralia Pennsylvania, which are recovering from an underground coalmine fire - Coalmine... | ecosystem: Environmental > Terrestrial > Soil > Unclassified ...
CGGGCGGGCCGGACCCTGGTGGTGTGCCGCGGCGAGGCGTTCGCCGACGACGCGGACCGGCCGTTCGCGGCCATGCAGGCCACGCTGACCGCGCTGTACGACCGGCCCGGGATAAACGGCTGAGCATCAACGGCTGAGTGTCACCGCGGGTCAGCGGCTGGGGCGCAGAAAGGCCGCGACCAGGCGGGCGGTACGGTCGCGGGCGGCGGGCTCCTCGCGGATGGTGTCGGCCAGGAACTGGCCGGGGTCGATGCCCAGCGCGACTGGGTCGGAGTCGGTGTGCGCGTCCAGCCAGAGCTTGAGCAGCGGGCCGTCAACCTCGGGGTGGAACTGGACGGCCAGGTGCGGCCCGATGCGGAACGCCTGCACGGCCACGTCGTTCGTGGCCAGGATGGCCGCACCGGGCGGCGGCAGGCAGCGGTCGTTGTGGAACTCCAGCCAGGGGCCGGGCGGGATCACGTCCGGATCGGCCGAGTCGACCATCGTCCAGCCGATCTCCCGGCGGGGCAGCGCCTCGACCCGGCCGCCGAGCACGGCGCACAGCGCCTGGGCGCCGAAGCAGATGCCCAGCACCGGCACGCCCGCCTGGTCGGCCGCGCGCAGCCAGGCCAGTTCCTCGGCGATCCAGGGGTCGGGATCGTTGACCGAGCTGACCGCGCCGAGCACCACGATGCCGTCCGCGTCGCCGGGCGGCGGGAGCGGGCCGTCGTCGGGGAACAGGTGCACGGACAACTTGGCGCCGCACGCCTCGAACGCCTCGCCGACGAAGCCGGCCGTGTCGATGTCGTGATGCCGGACGACGATCACTCGTTCCATGGGGGCCCTTTCATCGGGGCGGCCGCACCGTTGCAGAGCATGTCGTTTGGTGCCAAACTATCTTCTACGATCGGTGCTGTCGATCTAACTGATCTTGACATGCGGGTCCGGGGGGTGCCATACGAGGAGTTCGCCCGGTTGCGGCGGGAGGCGCCGGTCGCGTGGTTCCCGGACGACGGGTCGGGCTTCTGGTCGGTGCACCGGTACGCCGACATCGTGGCGGCCAGCCGGGACGTGACCGTGTTCTCCTCGGGCCGGGGCGTCTCGTTCGAGGAGCCGACCGACGAGGACATGGCGGCCCGGCGCACGATCATCGACACCGACCCGCCCGAGCACACCAAGCTGCGCAAGATCGTCTCCGGGGCCTTCTCCCAGCGCGCGGTCGCGGTCTACGAGCACTTCATCACCGAGCTCACCGAGTAGGTCCTGGACCGGATGCCGGCCGGCGGCCCGTTCGACTTCGTGGACGCGGTGGCCAAGGAGGTGCCGATCCGGGTGCTGGCCCGCGTCATGGGCCTGCCCGCCGCCGACCTGGACCTGTTCATCGACCTGGGCGACCGGCTGATCGCCAACACCGACTCGGACATCACCGACGTGGTCTGGGGCCGGGACGACACCGACGCCTACCGCCGGTACCCGTTCCGCAGCCCCTACGGCAAGCAGCTGTGGGACCTGGGCCGGCCGGTCGTGCACGACCGGCTGAGTGAACCCGGTGACGACCTGCTGTCCCGGCTGCTGCGCGCGGAGGTGGACGGCGACCGGCTGAGCGAGACCGACCTGGACAACTTCTTCTCCATCCTGGTCGTGGCGGGCAACGAGACGGCCCGGATCGCGATCGCCCAGGGAGTGCTGGCGTGGTGGCGCCGCCCAGCTCGGTGTCGGCCGCGGCGGCCCGCACCTGTGCCTGGGCGTGCACCTGGCCCGGCTGGAGGTCAAGGTGGTGGCTGACCGTGCTGACCCAGTCGCTGGCCGTCGACCACGCGCACCAGGGGCTGGGGGCCAACGTGGTGTGCCGGGGCTGGACGATCACCGAGATGGCCGACGAGGAGATGGCGGCCTTCGGCGCCGAGCGCGGCGGGCTTCCCGTCGGCGAGGCCGACTCGCTGGTGACGTCGCTCGTCCCGGCGCGGCGGGCCGCGCGGGCGGAGGAGGTCGCGGCGGTGGTGGGGTGGCTGCTGTCCGACGCCGCGTCGTACGTGAACGGCGCGGTGATCCCGGTGGACGGCGCGGCCGCCGCGGTGGACGCCGGCACGCTGCCGTTCGACCCGCGGTGCGGGTCCGGGGTTACGAGGGTTCGTAGCCGGCCTTGGCCAGCAGGTGGCGCAGGTCGACCACCATCTGCTCGTCGATGTCCTTGCCGTCGGGATGGGTGAAGAACGCGCTCTCCGAGCCGACCCGGACGGTCACCTGGCCATCGGGGTGGACCTCGACCGTGCCGATCGCGTCCAGCAGCGAGGTCACCGAGTGCCATTCAATGTTGTGGCTGACCGGATGCTGGAAGATCTGCCGCAGCGTGGTCCGGTGATGATTGTCCAGATGCTCCGGCTCGGGCGAGGATGTCATGGTGCCGACCCTACGCCACGTGCTGGTCATCGGAGTGGACGGCGTCCGTTTCGACCTGCTGGGCCCGGAGGTGACGCCGGTCATCTGGGACTTTCGTTTCTCCGGGTTCCTGGGCCCGGTGCCCGTCGACGAGGCCACGCCGACCTGGTCCGGGCCGTGCTGGGCGACGATCGCGACCGGAACGGGGGTGGACGGGCACGGCATCACGTCCAACGACCTGACCGGTCACCGGCTGGCCGACCACCCCGACTTCGTGACCGTGGCCACCCGGGCGGGCGTGTCCACGCTGCTGGCGGTCAGCGGGTGGGCGCCGCTGGCGCTGGCGCAGGACGGCGGGCCGCTGTTCGCCGAGGCTTCGCGGCGGGAGTTCGTGCCGGTGGCCTCGGCCGGCCTGGAGGCGTGGGACGCGGCCGACGAGGCGGTGACCGCGCGGGCGGGCTTGATCCTGGCTGGGGCGGAGGCACCGCGGCTGTCGTTCGTCTACCTGGGGGCGGTGGACGCGGTGGGGCACGTGCTCGGAGCGGGCCCGGCCTACCGGGAGGCGGCGCTGGCGGGGCGCCGCTGATCACCCGCCAGACGCAGGTCGCCCCGCTGGTCCTGGCCGCGCTGGGCGATCTTTCCCGACGCTGACGGGGTTTTCGCGGTATTTCAACGGCCGGCCCCTCCTCTGTCCCTGGTACCAGCGGCGTTTTAGGGCCGCGCTACGGAGGGAAGCCACGTGAGACTCGTGCCTCGTGCCGCCATCGCGGCACTGATTACCACCACGGCAGTGGCGGCATCGCTGCTGTCGTCCTCAGTCCCGGCACTGGCCAGCACCACGCCGCCCGCGCCGAGCCATGCGTTGTTCGGGACGTGGGCGAACGCGAACGCGGCGACCAGCAACGTCAGGGACATCGTGATCTCACCTAACGGGGGCGGGATCATGGTTGACGGTTTCGGCGCCTGCGTGCCGGTCAGTTGCGAGTGGGGCAACGTCCGGGGGGCGTTGTTCGGCTCGAACGCCGGCTCGCCGACCGGGAACTCGTTTCAAGCCCAGTGGAACTTCGGCTTCTCGCGGACCGTCGTGCTGGCCAGGCTGGCCCACCTGGGGTTTGTCCCGGTGCTGGTCGTCCAGGAGTTCACCACCTTCACCGACGGCAGCGGCCGGTCGAACTTCGCGGTCACCGAGAGCTTTGTCCGGCGCGGGCTGCCGATCGTCCCGGCACGCAACGGAATCCCGGGATTCGGCTACCCGCTCGGCGACTCGGTCCACCCCGCGTCCTCGTTGCTGGGGGCCTGGTTCAACACCTCGCCGTCCGGGGGGAACATCCGCACGATCATCGTCTCGCTGAACCCGAACGGGACGCTGGCGGTCCGGGCGTTCGGCAACTGCGTGCCGACCGCGTGCGCCTGGGGGAAGGTCACCGGGGTGACGTTCGGCACCAGCATCTCCACGCTGGCCGGGCCGACGTTCCTGGCTCCCTACCAGACCTTCGGGTTCGCGAACAAGCTGGTGGACGGCACGGTCAACGTCCAGGGCACGGTGCTGACGGTCACCACCGACACCGAGTTCACCGACCACAGCGGCCGGTCCAACTACGTCTCCACCGACACTTTCGTCCGTTTCTGAGGGTTTTGAGGGTTTTCTGGGTTTTCTGAGGGGGGTCGCCATCCAGGTCCTGGACCTGGATGGCGACTTTGTCCTGCGCTTTGTCTTGGCTTTAGTCCTGGCTTTGTCCTGGCTTTGGTCCTGGCTTTGTCCTGGCTTTGTCCTGGCGGCGGGTTAGGATCGCGGCGTGATCAACGGGATGCACGCGATCGTGTTCTCACCGGAAGCGGAGAAGGTCCGGGTGTTCTTCGCCGATGTGCTCGGCATGCCGTCGGTCGACGCGGGCGGCGGCTGGCTCATCTTCGCGCTGCCGCCGGCCGAGCTGGCCGTTCACCCCACGGACGGTGCGGGACATCATCAGCTCTACCTCATGTGCGATGACATCCGGGCCACGCTCGCTGCCCTGCGGGACAAGGGGGTCGAGGTGGCGAGCGAGGTCGCCGATCAGGGCTGGGGGCTCATCGCGGCCATCCGGCTGCCGGACGGCTCGGAACTGCCCATCTACGAGCCCCGGCACCCGTCACCGCGTCAAGCCTGACGGTCCCCCGCCGCATCCTTCAGGGGATGCGGACCCCGAGGGGGACGAACCGCCTCGCCTTGCCGGTCAGCGGGTCGCGGTCCACGGCGTCGACCCGGCGCACGGTGACCCGCGGATCGGCCAGGCAAGCCTGGCGGAGGCCGCCGGGGAGGGGTTGGGGCACTCCTGCACCGCCCGTCTCTCCGTCATCGCCTGACCCAGCCTCCGGTGAGCACCCAACGAGATCAGGGGAGGGTCAGGACCTCGGGGCCGTCGGCGGTGATGGCTACGGTGTGCTCGGCGTGGGCCGCGCGGCTGCCGTCGCCGCTGCGGATGGTCCAGCCGTCGTCGTCGATGAAGTAGAGGTCCTTGCCGCCGGCCAGGAACCACGGTTCGATCGCGATGACCAGGCCCGGGGCCAGCCGGCGGCCGCGGCCGGGCCGTCCCTCGTTGGGGATGTGCGGGTCCTCGTGCATGGCCCGGCCCACGCCGTGACCGCCGAAGTCGGTGCAGATGCCGTAGCCGCCCGCGCGGCCGACAGCCCCGATTGCCGCCGATATATCCCCGATCCGGCGGCCGGGTTGCGCTGCGGCGATCCCGGCGCGCAGGGCGGCCTCGGTGGTGGCGATCAGCCGTGCGTCGGCAGTGAGGGGGGATGGGGAGGTGCGCAAGCTATGTGCGGAGGGCCCGATGGTGAAGGAGACCGCGGCGTCGGCGGTCCACCCGTCCAGCGTCGCGCCGCAGTCGACGCTGACCAGGTCGCCGTCGGTGAGGCGGTAGCGGTCCGGGATGCCGTGCAGCGCGGCGTCGTTGACCGAGACGCAGATGGCCGCCGGGTACGGGACCGAGGCGAAGGACGGCCGGTAGCCCAGGAACGGCGAGGTGGCCCCGGCCTCGGCCAGCACCGCGCGGGCCGCCTCGTCCAGTTCGGTCAGCCGCGTGCCCGCCTTGGCCTGGGCGCGGGCGGCGGCCAGGATCCGCGCGACGACCCGGCCCGACTCGCGCATGGCCGCGATCTCGCCGGGGGTCTTGATCTCCACCATGGGGCAGCCCTCCTTTTGCGGTATAACTATACCGGTATTATTATCACGGTATGGTCCGGCCGCCCCTGAGTCATGACGAGCACGCCCGCGGCGAACGGCTCGGCACGCTGCTCCGCGAGGCCCGCGGGACGCGCAGCATGGCCGAGATCGCCGCGGTGTCCGGCGTCCCGGCGGAGACCCTGCGCAAGATCGAGACCGGCCGGATCGCCACCCCGGCGTTCTTCACCGTGGTCGCGCTGGCCACCGCGCTCGGGCTCACGCTGGAGGATGTGGTGCGGCAGTGCGCCGAACCGGGTGAGGATCTGCAGGCCCGGGCCGGCTAGCGCGCAGCCCGCGACGACCCGCGGCGTCCGGCGCGTGGCCGCCGGGCGGCCAGGTTACCCGTGCATGACGAGCAGGCGGGCGCCTTCGGCGGCCGCGGCCAGCGTGGCGGCCAGCCAGAACAAGAACCACAGGACGTGCGGCAGGCGGGTGAGGCCGCGCAGCCGGATCCCGTCGTCGGAGCGCAGGCCCACCTCGACCACCCGGCGCACGCCGGACAGCAGGAGCAGCCAGGCGACCGAGTAGGCGGAGATGACCTGGATGTGCATCGGGGTGAACCAGGCGATGCCGGTCACCACGCCTGCCGCGACGAGCACGCTGATCAGCCCGAACGAGCGGCGCAGCCCGATCAGCAGCGCGGCCAGCAGGATCAGGACCAGGTACAGGACCACGGGGGTCAAGCGGAGTTCGATGAGCTTGGCCGCGCCCAGGCCGAACCCGCTGGGGCCCAGGTAGCCGGACAGCACGACGGGGACGCTGCGCAGACCCGGCTCGATGATGGTCGCGGCGGTGGCGTCCGAGCGCAGCTCGAGCCCGCGCACCCGGCGGGCCAGCAGCACCCCGGTCAGCGCGTGCGCTCCGGCGTGCGCCATCACCGCGAAGTGCCGGATGATCAGCCAGCCCGCGTCGAGCACGACCACGGCGAACGCGGCCAGGCCGATGACCGTGGCGGTCGAGCCGGGCAGTTCGGCCTGGGTGATGCTCACGCCTCTGAGGCTAGATCCCGCGACCGGGGTGGTCCATGTCCGCCGCGCGTGGCGGCTGGGATGATCGGTGTATGGACGGGAGCATCGCGGATCTTCCGCGTCCGGTGGGATACGTGCTCGGCGGCGGCGGGAGCCTCGGCGCCGTCCAGGTCGGGATGCTGCAGGCGCTCGGCGAGCGGGACGTCCCGCCCGACCTCGTGACCGGCACGTCGGTCGGCTCGCTCAACGGCGTGGTGCTGGCCATAGAGCCCAGGAGCGCGGCCAACCGGCTGTCGCACCTGTGGGCCCGGATGTCGCGGGAGCGGGTCTTCCCCGGCGGGCTGCTGGCCCAGGCTCGCACCCTGCAGCACACCAGGACGCACCTGTTCCCCAGCACCGGGCTGGCCGCGGTGATCGGCGAATTCATCGGGGCCGACCTGACCTTCGCCGACCTGGCGCTGCCGTTCGCGGCGGTCACCACCGACATCGCCACCGCCCGGCCGTACGTGCTACGGGACGGACTGCTGCTGCCCGCGCTGCTGGCCAGCTCGGCCATCCCGGGCATCTACCCGCCGATGGAACTCGGGCCGCTGCGGCTGTACGACGGCGGCCTGGTGGCCAACGTGCCGATGCGGCAGGCCGTGGCCATGGGCGCGCGGTCGCTGGTCGTGCTGGACTGCAACTTCCCCGGGAGCATCCCCGAGGTCTCCGGGTCAATCGCCGAGGTGCTGTTCTATACGTGGATGGTGACCATCCGCTCGCAGGCCGTGCTGGAGGCGCCGCTGGTGGCGGCCGACGTGCCCGTGGTCTACCTGCACGGGCCGGATCCGCTGCGGGTCTCGCCGCTGGACTTCCGGCAGACCGGGAGGCTGATCGAGACCGCGTACGAAGCGGCCCGGGTGTTCCTGAACGAGCTGAAGATCAGCGGGCCCGGGCTGTACGGCTCGCCGTAGGGGGCCCGCGCCGGGTGCGGTTCCACCACAGCGAGAGCGCCACCGCCGCCGCGATGAGCAGGCCGCCGGCGGCGGCGAACCACGAGGCGAGGTCGAGGTGCCCGCGGACGATGGTGAAGGCGGCGGGCAGCCGGGCGAGCGCGCTGCTGAGCTGGCTGGCGTCTTGCGCGCGGTAGAACGTGCCGCCGGTGGTCCGGGAAATCTGCATGAGCGCGTTGTAGTCGGCGAGGAACGGGTTGCCCGCTCCGGTGTTTCCGCCGCCGAAACCCCCGCCGAAGCCGCCGCCGGCGAAGCCGCCGAACTGGTCTGAGCTGCACGCGAGCGGCGCGGGGTGGTCGGTGCCGTAGCCGATCGTGAAGACGCGCACGCCCCGGGCGGCAGCCTGTTTCGCGGCGGTCTGCGGGTCGATGCCACGGTTGTTCGAGCCGTCGGTGAGCACGACGATCACGTCGTCGGCGTAACCGGCACCGTGGGAGACGGTCGCGCCGGTCGGCGGGACCGACGGGTCGACCTGCGCGATGGCGTCGAGCGAGGTCAGGATGCCCTCGCCGATGGCGGTGCCGAACGAGGTGGTGAGGCCGCCGAGCGCGGTGAGCAGCTGCTGGGTGTCCGTGGTGGGCGGGACCAGGACGACGGCGGTGTCCGCGAAGGCGACCAGGCCGATGCGCGGGCCGCCCGCCTGGGACTTGATGAACGCGCTGGCCGACTGTTCGGCGGCGGTGATCCGGTTCGGCTTGACGTCCGTGGAGCACATGGACCCCGAGACGTCCAGGGCGAGCATGATCGTCGCGGACGACGACACGACCGGCACGGTCGCCTGCGGGCGGGCGGCGCCGACCGCGAGCACGGCCAGGCCGAGCGCCAGCAGCGCCGCGGGAATGCGGCGGCGCCAGCGCGAGCGGCCGGGCACGGCCGCCCGGACCAGCGCGATCGAGGTCACCCGGACCACGGCCCGCCTGCGCCTGCGCCGGGTCAGCCACCAGACGGCGGCCACCAGCGGGATGACCAGGAGCGCGAACAGCGCCCACGGCCAGGACAAGGACATTCAGACCACCCGGCCCGTCCGGGTCACGGTGAGCACGGCGCCCGCGGCGAGCAGCGCGAGGGCCAGCGCGATGAGCGCGCCCGCCAGCGGCAGCGGCTCGTGGGTGACGGTCAGCCTCAGGTTGATGGACGACGCGATGCCGTCGAGCTCGCTCGCGTCCTGCGCGGGGTGGTACGTCCCCCCGGTGGCCTGCGAGATCAAGGTCAGGGTGGCCGGGTCGAGCGCGGTGAACAGGTGGTAGCCCTCGACGTCGACGGTGGTGCCCGCCGTGGTGCCGACCCCCACGGTGTCGATGTGCACGCCGGCCTTCTCGGCGACGGCGGCGGCCGCGGCGGCTTCTGTGTCGCTGCCGCCGGTGCCTGTGCCGTCGGTGGTGCCGCTGCCCGTGCCGCCGGCTCCGTCCTGGCCGTCGGAGAACAGGACGATGGTGGCCGAGGCCCAGTAGCCGATGTCCGGCGCGCTGCCGTCCCGGCCGATGGCGATCGTCCGGCGCGTTATCGCCGACAGCGCGGCGAGGATGGCGTCGCCGAGTGACGTGCCGCCGCCCGAGGTCAGCTTCTGGACCGCCGCCGTGGTCTTCGTGTGATCGGCGGTCGGCAGGGCGGCCTCCAGCCCGCCCTGCTGGAACGCGATGACGCCGATGTCCACGGTGCCCGGCTGGGCGTTGATGAACGACAGCGCCACCTTCTTCGCGGCGGCCAGGCGGCTGGGCGCAACGTCGGTGGCGGCCATGCTGCCCGAGACGTCCATGGCCAGGATGACGGTGCCGGAGGCATGCAACACCGGGACGGACGCCGACGGGCCGGATACGGCGACCGCGAGCACGGCGACGCCGGCGATGGTGAACCACACGCCCGCGGGCCGGGTGTGCTTGAGGCCTGCTGCCGCGACACCCGCCGTGGCGAGGGCCGCGGCGCGGCGGCGCGCGGTGGTGATCGCGGCCCAGGCCAGGCCCGCGGCCACGAGCAGGCCGGCGGCCAGCAGGACGGGGTCGGCGAGGCTCACGGGCGCCCGCCCTGGACGCTGGCCCGCCTGCGCTGGGTGCTCGCGACGACCTCGATGAGCGCCCCGGCCAGGTCGGACTCCGTGCCGATGCGGTGGAGGGGGACGCCGGCCCGGCGCATGCCGGCGGCCAGGGCCTGGTCGCGTTCCTCGACGCCGGCCCGGATCCGGGCCCGCAGCAGCGGGTCGGCCGAGTCGATGACCAGCTGCTCCCCGGTCTCGGCGTCTTCGATGACGACGAGGCCGGCCTCGGGGAGTTCGTCATCGGCGGCGTCGGTGACGCGCAGGGCGACGACCTCATGGCGCTGGGTCAGGCGCAGCAGCGACCGGCTCCAGTCGCCGTCGCCGATGAAGTCGGAGATGACCACGATCAGGGCACGGCGCCGGGCGAGCTTGGCGGCCGCGTCCAGCATGGCCGCGAGGTCGGTGGTGCGGCCTGCGTTCCGGCCATGCCCGGTGCCGATGCGGGTGCGGGCCGTGATGTGGCCGGTACCGGGGCTGGTGCGGTCGGCGGTCCTGGCGAGTTCTGCGGCGATGCGCAGGACGTGCCGTCGCCCGTTGCCGGGCGGCACGATGCGGACCATCCCGGTGTCGTAGCACCCGGTGTCGTAGCGCCCGGCGTCATAAAGCAGCGCGCCGACGCGGTTCCCGCCGCGGCCGAACAGCCGGGCCAGCACCAGGGTCAGCTCGCTGAGCACGTCGTGCTTGCCGCGCTCGGGCCCGCCCACCGTCATGGACGCCGAACGGTCGAGCACCAGCCACACGGTGAGCTCGCGGTCTTCGGCGAACACGCGAAGCTGGGGCTCGTTCAGCCGGGCGGTGACGTTCCAGTCGATATGCCGCGCGTCGTCGCCCTCGACGTACTCGCGCAGGCCGACGAGGTCGGTTCCGGTCCCCCGGTGCGCGGTCCGGTAACCGCCCGCCAGACGCCCGTCCAGGCGGCGGACGACGCGCCACTCGAGGCGGGCCAGGAGCCGTTCCGGCGTGGTGCGCATGGTCAGCGGCCGCTCAGGACGACGTCGGGCTCGGGCACGGCGCCGAGCACCTTGGTGATGATCGCGTCGGCCGTGACGTCGTCGGCGAGCGCCTCGTAGGACAGCACCAGGCGGTGCCGCAGCACGTCGAGGGCGAGTTCGCTGACGTCCTCCGGCAGCACGTAGTCACGGCCGCGGGTGAAGGCGAGCGCCCGGGCGCCGGTGACCAGGGCGATCGAGGCCCGCGGGCTGGCCCCGTAGCTGAGGTACCGCTTCAGGTCGGTGAGCCCGGCGCTGCCCATCCTGCGGGTGGCGGTCACCAGGCGCACGGCGTACTCGACGACGGCCGGATCGACGTAGATCTCCCGCGCGCGCTCCTGCATGGCGATCAGGTCGGCCGGGCTGAGCATGGCGCGGACCGGTTCGGCGGGGCGCAGCGCGCGGTCGACGATCGCGTGCTCCTCGGTGACGCTCGGGTAGTCCACGACTACCTTCATCATGAACCGGTCGACCTGCGCCTCGGGCAGCGGGTAGGTGCCCTCGGACTCGATCGGGTTCTGCGTCGCCATGACCAGGAACGGCTCGGGCACCTGATAGGTCTCGCGGCCGATGGTGACCTGGTGCTCCTGCATCACCTCGAGCAGGGCGCTCTGCACCTTGGCGGGCGCGCGGTTGATCTCGTCAGCGAGCAGCAGGTTCGTGAAGACCGGGCCGAGCTGGGTCTGGAACTCCCCGGTGTGCTGATGATAGACCCGCGTTCCGGTCAGGTCGGCCGGCACCAGGTCAGGGGTGAACTGGATGCGCTGGAACTGACCGCCGACCGCCGCGGCGAGGGACTTGACGCTGAGCGTCTTGGCCAGGCCGGGGACGCCCTCTACCAGCAGGTGGCCGCCGGAAAGCAGGGCGATCGCCATGCGCTCGAGCAGCACGTCCTGGCCGACGATGGTGCGCTTGACTTCGAAGAGCACCGGCTGGAGCGGGTTGGCGTCCGAGGGCTGGCTTTCGAGGGTCATCGGCTTCCTTCGCTGTCTTACCTGCGTTCGGTGTATCTGCGTTGCTATATCTGCGGGCCCTGGCCCGGGCCCGGGCCGCCGGTACTGCCGAGGGCGGCGCCGATGGGCACCGCGAACCCGATGCCGGCGAACGCGTCCTGGCCGTCCGGGGTGGCGATCGAGACGACGACGCCGATGACCCGGCCATGCCCGTCGAGCAGCGGGCCGCCGGAGCTTCCCGGGTTGACCGACGCGTCGAACTGGATGAGCCCGGAGAACTTGCCGTGGTCGGTGTCCGCGGTCCGGTCAAGACCGGAGATCACCCCGGCGGACACGCTGTCGGTCAGGCCGAGCGGGTTGCCGATGGCGACCACGGACGTTCCCACGTCGGCGCCCCCGCCGAGGGTGGCGGGCACGACGACCTGGGGCAGCTTGGCCGGAGTGAGCACGGCGATGTCCAGCTTGGCGTTGGCTCCGGCGAGCGTCGCGGTCGACGTGGTGCCGTCGGCGAAGGTGACGGTGATGGTGCCGCCGCTCGCGATGACGTGATTCGCGGTCAGGATCGTGCCGTTGTCGGCCACGATCACGCCCGTACCCAGGTCCTGGCCGGTGCGGACGACGACCACGGACGGCGCGACCCGCTGGTAGATGGCCGAGACGGTGAGGCTGGCGGTGGGGCTGGGGGTGGGAGTGGCGGCCTTTGCCGCTCCCGGCGCCTTTGGCGCGCCGGCGAGCTGGGTGGCTAGCACCGCGATCACCACGAGCAGGACCACCAGGACCGCCAGTCCGGCGACGAGCAGCCGGCGCGGTCCGCGGGGTCCGGGGCGGTCGCGGGGTCCGGGCATGCCGAGGGCCCCGGGCGTACGCGATCCGGCGCTATCGACGCCAGCAGGCCCGAGATCCATAACCTCGCGCTAGATAGGGCATTTGAGAACAGGATAAGCGGACACCCAGAAAGCCTGGAAGGAGGTGGTACGGGGTTGGTACGGGTTGATGCGGCAATACGTCTCATGTCCGGCAAGTGCTGATTGTAACGAGTTCGTCACAGATCGAGACCAGGCGTTCTCTAAATGTGATCGAGCTATCACAATAGGTAACATGAGTGAGATAAACTGGCGGAAGTCCACCTACAGCCGCTCCCTCGGCAACTGTGTCGAAGTCGGCACCGCCCAGGCACTGGCCACCGTCGCGGTCCGGGATTCCCAGGACCCTGACGGGCCAGCGCTCAACGTGAACCCGCACGCGTGGATCACGTTCACCGAGCACGTCAAGCGCACGCCATCCGGGTACGCGGGACGCTGATCATCCAGCGGTCAGCGTCCCGCCGAACTCGCCGGGCATCGCTCAGCCGTGCAGCACGGTCTCGGTCTGGGCGGTGTCCTCGGTGCCCCGGTAGTAGGCGACCTTGCCGTCCCGGAACTTGAAGTAGTGGTGCAGGTTCATCTCCGCGGCCTGCCCGGTGGCGCGCGACCGGGCCCGGAACCGGACCACGGTGAGCACGTCGGTGTCGTTGGCGGCGAACGAGACGGGGGCGAACTCCTCGACCTCCATGGTCGAGCCGAAGTCCGCGAAGAACACCGCGACCGCGTCCTTGCCGTGGCGCACGCCGTACCACGGCGCGGCGGACGAGGCGGCCTCGGCGGCCCAGTCCACGTCATCGGTGACCGCATCCAGGATCGCGGCGACATCCCCGCGCCCGAAGGCCTCGTAGATCTCCGCGATGGTCTTGATGTTGGCGTCAGCACTCACTGGTAACCCCTCCCTGAGTAGCACGGCTATCAGCACCGGTACGTCGCCGGGACCAGGACCGGATCACCAGCCAGGGCTGAACGCGCGGGACCGGGTGGCCGTATCGGATACGGCCACCCGGTCGGATGCGCGTCAGGTCAGTTGACGTTCAGCGCGTTGTCGTCCACCACGAACGAGGTCTGCAGCGAGGAGTCCTCGGTGCCGGTGAACTTCAGCGTGATGGTCTGGCCGATAAAGCTGCTCAGCGAGAACGAGTGCTGCGCGTAGCCCGTGACGTGGTTGAGGTTGGAGAACGTGCCCAGTGTGGACAGCACCGTGCCGGAGCTGTTGAGCACCTGGACCTTCAGGGTGTCGAAGGCGGTGGTCGTGGTGGTCTCGGACGTGTCGATGTGCAGCCAGAAGCTGAACGTCGCGCTGACGCAACTGGCCGGGATCGTCACGCTCTGAGCCAGCGTGTCGGTGTGGGTGGTGCCGTACCCGTCGAGCCAGGCGTACCAGGTACCGCTGTGCGAGGTCTCGCCCGCGCCGTTCGGGTTGATAACCCCGGCGGTCGAGGTCCACGGCGCGGCCGACCCGGTCTCGAAGCCCGGGTTGCCGAGCAGCTGAGCCGCGGTGCAGCCGCCGCCACCGCTGGAGGTGATCGTCCAGGTGAAGGACGCCGATCCGGACGCGTTGGTGGTGTCCTTCGCGGTGACCGTCACGCTGTTGGTGCTGGCGGTGGTGGGCGTGCCGGAGATCAGGCCGGTCGAGGCGTTGATCGACAGGCCCGCGGGCAGGCCGGTGGCGCTGTAGGTGAGCGTCTGGCCGGAGGCGGAGTCGGTCGCGTGGATCTGCAGGCTGACCGCGGTGCCGACGGCGGTGGTCTGGTTGCCGGGGTTGGTGACCGTGACCGTGTTGCCGCCCGTGCTGCCGTTGGTCTGGAACGCGGTCAGGCCGTTCGGGGTGCCCCAGCCGGTCGGGCCGTTGTAGGTGTTCGCGGCGCCGGTGGCCGTGCACAGGACCGCGTTCTGGGCCGGCGGCGTGCAGGTGCCGTTGTTGCTCGCGGTGACCTCGTTGAGGTTGGCGGTGTGGGTGTAGATCGACTGGGCCGCGTTGTTGCCGCCGTTGCCGTTGTTGCCGGCCAGCGCGAACACCGCGGCGATAATCGGCGAGGACTCGCTGGTGCCGCCGACCTCATTCCAGCCGCCGTTGCCGTTCGTGGTGTCGTAGACCGCGGCGCCGGTGTTGGGGTCGGCGTCGGCGGCGACGTCGTTGTCGACGCGGTGCGAGCAGGCCGCCGTGATCAGCGAGATGGACGCCTGCCAGGACGGGGTGGGCTCGAAGGCGGAGCAGCCCGACCCGGTGCCCTCGCTGCTGCTGGTCTTCCAGACGCTCTCGGTCCAGCCGCGCGCGTTGGAGGAGGTGTTCAGGGTGGTGCCGCCGACCCCGACGACGTGCGGGGAGGTGGCCGGGTAGATCACGCCGGCGCTGTAGGCGCTGTCGCCGGCGGACGCGGTGTAGACCACGCCCGATACGCCGAAGTACTGGGAGTCCATCGAGGTGTCGGAGGACGTCTCGCTGCCGCCCCAGCTGTTGGAGATGTACTTGGCGCCCAGCGTGGTGGCGGCGGTCTGCTCGGCGACGAACAGGCCGTTGCCGCTGTCGCTGCTGGCCTCGACCAGGTCGATCTTGCACTTCGGGCAGATCGCCGAGACCATGTCGATGTCGAGGGATTCCTCCAGCGTCCAGTCATCGGTGACCGGGGCGGTGGCGGGCAGCGGCGAGGTCTGGCCGTTCTGGTTGTACACGGTGAACTGGCCGGCCGTCAGGGCGGGCAGGCCCGCCGCGGACCGGTACGTGGCCAGGTCGGCGGCGGCGGTCGGGTCGTTGAAGGCGTCGACGACCGCGACGGTGGTGCCCGATCCGTCGGCGGCGGACGCCGCGGTCAGGTTGTACGCGGACTGGAGCTGCGACGGCCCGTAGCCGGTACCGGCGGGAATCGCGGCGGGAGCGCCGGCGGGCTGCGCGGCCGGATGGGCGGCCGCATTCTTGATGACAAAGCACTTCTGCTTACCGGCGATAAAGGACTTGCCGCAGGAAAAAATCCAGTTGACCGCGGCCGAAGGGGCGGTCACCGATGCGGCGGCGGGGCTGGCCGCGAGGACTACCGCCGGGGTCGCGGCGATCATCCCTCCGGCGATGAGCGCGATCGGTGTGATGATCGCAAGCGGGCGGTGCCGTGTCGGCTTGTCGCCGCGATGGCTGACGCGCAAGATGCGTTCCTCTCGTCGAGTGAGTAAACCTTTACTCTGCGTAGCTACTCTGCTCATTTTCGGGCGCGGTCTAACCCCGCTGATGGCCCGGATGACTGACCTGATATCAATCTGTGGCTGGTCAAGCGCCCTGAACAGGCCGGGCCGCAGCTCTCGGGGCCCGGAGGGACGGCCCTCCCTTCAGGGCTACGCGGCGCCTGGTGCAGCCGCGCAACAGCGTCGTCCGCACCGCGGCCGCGACCGGACACGGTGTATCACTTCACCGAAAGTGGCGGGATGCGTTAGCCCTTGTTGGTGTAGAGCCCAGGCCTGCCGCAGGTTTACGCACTCTGCCAGCTGAAGGAATCGCCCCTCACCATACAGAGTGTAGGCAACTGTGTGCAAGACCTGATTTTCGGTGAAAAGTCTTGGAAAAAGAGCGCCGGTTGATGAGGTCCGACATCCGGGCTGATGTCGGATTATGTCGCGAATCGTCGCATTAGTCCGTGCGTGTCCGGCGGGACCGGGCGGTGATCAGGCCCGGCCGTCGCGGATGGCGGCCAGGATCTGGTCCAGGCCGAAGGTCCAGGCCTGCTCGATGTCGCCGCCGAGCCGGAACGCTCCCGCGAGCTCCATGGTGATGAACCCGTTCGCCCAGGCCACGACCGTGCGCGCCGCCGGGAGCGGAGGCTGCGGGCCGGTCAGTTCCGCGACGATGCGCAGGAGCGTAGCGGAGGAGCGCGCGGCTCGCTCCGCCGCGCCGGGCGGGGCGTGCGGCGCGTACATGAGCGCGTAGGCGACCGGGTTCGAATGGGCGAACCCGCGGTAGGCCGCCACCATCGCCCGCAGGTCCGCGACGGGATCACCGGAGGCTGCGGCCGCGTCGATCACGGAGGTCAGCTCGTCGGTCACGTCTTCCAGGATGAGCCGGAGCAGGTCAGCGCGGCCCCGCACGCGCTTGTAGAGCGACGGCGCGCGGACCCCGACCGCGACCGCCACGTCGCGCATGGTCAGCGCGTCCGCCCCGCGCTCTTCCAGCAGACGGCGCCCGGCGGCCACGATGGCCGCGGTCGAGGTCTGGGCGTGGGCGGGCATCGGCTCTCCTGTTGGCGCGCAGCCGTAATCCTATTGCAGGCGACTCGAAGGCTAACTATTGTAGCCTTGTGAAGGCTAATAATCATAGCCTTAGGACGCGTCCAGGAGGCAGCGCCATGGAGATCGCCAAGGGCTTGCACCGCATCGGCTCGGACATCGTCAACAGCTACCTGGTCATCGACGGGAGCGGGGTGACGGTCATCGACGCGGGGCTGCCCCGCTACTGGACGCTGCTGAACGGCGAGCTCGCGCGCCTCGGCCTGACCCTTGACGACGTGCGGGCCCTGATCCTCACGCACGGCGACACCGACCACATCGGCTTCGCCGCCCGGCTGTCCCGCGAGAAGGGCATCCCGGCTTACCTCCACCCCGCCGACGCCGATCGCGCCCGGCTGGAAGTGAAGAAGCCGCGGAGCGGCTGGGGACCGGTCAAGGCGGGGCCACTGACCGGGTTCCTGTGGTATTCGATCCGCCAGGGCGGGCTGCGTATCCCTCCGGCCGGGGAGCTGCGGCCCGTCGAGGACGGCCAGGTGCTCGACGTCCCCGGCTCGCCCCGGATCATCCACGTGCCCGGCCACACCCCCGGGAGCGTCGCGGTCCACGTCCCGGCCGTCGACGCGCTCTTCGTCGGCGACACCCTGACCACCCGTAACGTACTCACCGGTGTGACCGGGCCCAAGCCCGCGCCGTTCACGCTGGAGCCCGGGCAGGCCCTGGCCTCCCTCGGCCGGATCAGCGAGACCGACGCGACCTGGGTCCTGCCCGGGCACGGCCCGGCCTGGGACGGCGGCGTGGCCGAGGCCGTGCGGCTCACCCGCGAGGCGGCGGCGCGGTGACGTCCTCGCCGGCGCGGGCGACCAGCGTGTGCTCCGCCGGAAACATCCGCGCGCGGAGCTGATCAGGCCGCGCGGCGAGCAGGCGGCGCAGGGCCCCATGAGCCGAAGGGCGCGGCGCCGTCCTGGACCGAGGAGCGACGAAGGAGCGACGAGGGAAGGCGGCGCGTCAAGAGCGACCGTAGGCGAATGGGGAAAACACAGCGTGAGCCACGGACCGTTCGGGATAATAAAGGGAGCGGCAGGCAGACGGCGGGAACCCGCGGTGCGGGGCCCGGGAATTATGCGCTCTCGCGCGCGTTAAGATAGAGCGGTACCCGGGAAGCGGACCGGTCGTCCGGTGGCGGCTTTCCGCGGTGCCGTGGTTACCAGCACGCTCGCAGGCCGTTCCGGGTCTGCGTGCGGTGCTCGTCGGGCCTACTGCGTTGATCCTTGGAGATCCGCAGGCCAGCTCGGCGTTCGGGGCGCCAGGCCCCGGTGGCCGGGGGCGTTCCGCGCCCGTCCGCTGGGATCGTGGCATGCTGCCGTGGCCATTGCGCCCCGGCATTGCGGAGGAGGAGTGTGTGGCTCGACCAGGCCAGCGCCAGGCGGGTGCTCGGCGTACCGCCCCGCGGACGCAGCGACGGGTCCGCGATCGCGGTGACGTCGTCTCGGTGCTTTCCCGGACCGCCCGTGAGGTCGAGGCGGCGGCCCAGCGCGGCCGCGTGACGCCTGCCGTCCGCACGAAGTTCCAGGCCGTCGCCCTGCTGCTGCGGGACGAACGCGCCCGGGTCCGGGCGGCGGCCGGATCCGCCAGCCGCCGGGCCGAGGAGCTCAGGCGCCTGGACGGCATCGCGGCCATCCTCGCGACGACCGCCGTCCGGGACGCTGGGCTGCTGGCGCTGCTGGCCGAGGATTCCGGCGTCTCCGACGCGGCCCGGTCGCTCAAGCTGGAGATGGTGCGGGACCTGGGCCTCGAGCCGGCACCCGAAGAGACCGCGCCCGAGGAGACCGCTGCCGCTGCCGCTCCCGCCAGCCCGGAGCGCCGGGTCGTGCCGCAGTCGGTGATCTCGCGGCAGCTGGCGAACCCGTTCCTGGCTCCCGACTTCTCCGCCGTTCCGCAGCGCACCTCCCGGCCGCGCCGCCTGGCCAGCTGGGAGCTGCTCGGCCCGCTGCTGAGTTCCTTCGAACGCGCCGGCGCGGGCGCCCCGGCCTGCATGGCGCTCCCGGCACCGACGGCCCGGTTCACCCCCGCGGGCCTGGAGCTGATGCCGCACCAGGGGCAGCTGGTCGCCGCGACCGCCGCTGGTCACCGGACGTTCCTCCTCGCCGACGAGCCGGGTCTGGGCAAAACAGCCCAGGCGCTGCTCGCCGCCGAAGCGGCGAAGGCCTACCCGCTGCTGGTCGTCGTGCCGAACGTGGTCAAGACCAACTGGGCCCGTGAGGCGGCCCGCTGGACGCCCCGCCGCCAAGCCACCGTGGTGCAGGGCGACGGCGAGACGGCCGACGGCTTCGCCGACATCGTCGTGGTCAACTACGAGGTCCTCGACCGGCACATGGGCTGGCTCGGTGACTTCGGCTTCCGCGGCATGGTCGTGGACGAGGCCCACTTCATCAAGAACAAGACCTCGCAGCGTTCGCAGCACGTCCTCGCGCTTTCGGACCGTATCCGGTCCCGGACGGCGCGGCCCCTGCTGATGGCGCTGACCGGCACCCCGCTGATCAACGACATCGAGGACTTCCGGGCGATCTGGCAGTTCCTCGGCTGGATCGACGACAGCAAACCCCTCGGCGAACTGGCGGACACGCTCGAGGACACCGCGCTGACCCCCGCCGACCGGGGCTTCCACGCCGCGGCCCGCCAGTGCGTGATCGACCTGGGCATCGTGCGCCGCCGCAAGGTCGACGTGGCCGCCGACATACCCGCCCGCCGCATCGCCGACCTCCCCGTCGAGCTGGACGGGCGAGCCGGCCGGTCGATCCGGGCGGCAGAGCGGGACCTCGCCGACCGGATGGTGGCGCGGTACCGGACCGCGCTCGCGAACGGCGCCGGTGCCTCCTTCTCCGACGCCGGCGCGGTCGACCACGACCTTGTTCGGCAGGTGGCGCGGTGGGAGCTGAAGGACGCGAAGAACGCGGAGTCCGGCGAGAACGTGTTCACCATGATGCGACGCATCGGCCAGGCCAAGGCCGAACTGGCCGCGGACTACGCGGCGCAGCTGGCCCGCAGCGCCGGCAAGGTCGTCTTCTTCGCCAAGCACATCGACGTGATGGACGCCGCCGAAGAAAGCTTCACCCGTAAGGGGGTCCGCTTCTCCTCGATCCGCGGCGACCAGACGCCCCGGGCGCGGCAGGCGAGCATCGACGCCTTCGTGAACGACCCGGACGTCGCGGTCGCGGTATGCTCGCTGACCGTGGGCGGGGTGGGCCTGAACTTGCAGGTCGCCTCGAACATCGTGCTGGCCGAGCTGTCCTGGACCGACGCCGAGCAGACCCAGGCCATCGACCGCAGCCACCGCATCGGGCAGACCGAACCGGTCACCGCGTGGCGCATTATCGCCGCGCAGACGATCGACGCCCGGGTCGCCGAGCTGATCGGCAGCAAGGCCGGGCTGGCCGCCCGGGCGCTGGACGGGTCGGACCAGGAGGTCTCCTCGCCGGCCGATGTGCAGCTCGAGGCGCTCGTCGCGTTGCTGAGCGAGGCGCTGCAGGCATCGTCGGGACGCCGCGAGGCCCTGGCTTCCTGAGCCTCTCGTGGTCTAGCTGGCGGGGGCCTGCTCCGCGCGCCGTCCGGTGATCGAGGTCGCGTTCTCCCTGGTAGATGGGGGCTGTGGCACCCATGCCCCGACGACGCGGAGCGTGCCGGCTAGGCCGGCCTCAACCCGGCCGCCGACTGACTCTCGAGGGCCGCGGTGCGCATTGTCCCGGCAGACCGGGACGGCATCGCCTCTCGATGCCCGCCCGTCCCGCCCGTCCCGCCCGTCCCGGGAATTCGCCTGAGATCTCACCGCTGACGCGGTTCGTGCCAGGTGAACGCGGCGTTCTACTGGGAACAGCCATCACAACGCCACGTTCACCGGTCCAGCGGACCGCGGGCGGCGGTGCTGACGGGGCCGACGTGACAGGTGACCGCCGGGAGCGCGGAGTATCGCCACGTCGGCTCCCTCGAGACATTCGACGGCCACCAGACTCGCTCGCCGATGGTCAGCAGGCTGGCCGGGACGAGCACGGTGCGGACGACGAGGGTGTCGAGCAGCACGCCGAGCGCCACGGCCACCCCGACCTCGGTGATGTTCACCGCCGGGATCTGCGTCAGCGTGGCGAACGTCCCAGCGAGCACGATGCCCGCCGCCGTGATGACGCCGCCGGTGAGGCCGACGCCGCGCAGCGTGCCGTCGCGCAGCCCGAGCCGCGCTGACTCTTCCCGGACCCGGGCCACCAGGAAGATGTTGTAGTCCACGCCGAGCGTGACCAGGAACATGAAGATGTAGACCGGGATGACCGACTGCACGCCTGCGTACCCGAATCCGAACCGCCAGATCAGCGACGAGAGCGCGAGCGACGCCGCGAAGCTCAGCGCGGTCGTCAGCACCAGCACGACCGGCGCGACGATCGCCCGCAGCAGCAGCGAGATGACGATCAGGATGACGACGAGGACGAGCGGGATGATGACCAGGTTGTCCCGGCCGGCCGCTTGGGCGACGTCGTACGCGATCGCGGGGATGCCGCCGACCAGCGCGTCCGGGGCGGAGCGGGTGAGGCGCTGCCGCAGTCCGGAGATGGCCGCGGAGCCCTCGGCACCGAACGGCGGAACCGAGAGGATCACCCAGTAGCTGTCGTAGCCACCGACCGGCGGACCGGAGACGACACCGGAGACGACACCGGCGACGCCCGGCGCGCCGCCCGCCGCTGCCGCAGCGGGCCGCGCCTGGCCGGGCGGGACGAGAAGCACGAGGGGGTAACTGACGCCGGCCGGGAAGTGGGCGTCGATCAGATGCTGGCCGGCCGCGCTGCCGGTGCCGCTCTTCATGTTGTCCAGCAGGCTGTTATCGGTGCGCAGCGAGGCGAACCCGGCGCACGCCACGCCGAGCAGGACGACGACCGCTAGCACGGTGCGTACCGGGTAGCGGGCAACCTGCGCCGCGATGCCCGCCCAGACGCGGGACTCCGCCCGCCCGGCTCCGGGCTGGGGAAGGCCCGGCCAGAAGGCCGCGCGCCCGGCAATGAGCAAGAGCGCCGGCAGGAGCGTGACCTGCGCGAGCAACGCCGCCACGATGCCCACCGCGCCGACCGGGCCGAGCCCGCTAAGGGCGGCGGAGTTGGCCGCGAGCAGGCAGATCAGCGCGCAGGAGACGGTCGCGGCCGAGGCGATGAGGGTCGGCAGGGTGCGGCGCAGCGCGGTCGCCATCGCCGCTTCCGCCGTGGCGTGGTGCCGTAGCTCCTCCCGGTACCGGTGGACGAGGAGCAGGGCGTAGTCGCTCGCGGCGCCGAAGACGAGCACGATGAGGACGTCGGCCGACAGGGTGGACACGGTCAGGCCGGCGTTGGCCAGGCCGTGCACTGCCGCCCGCGCCACGACGATCGCCGCGATCGCGCCGGACAACGGCAGCAGCCACAAGACGGGAGACCGGTAGACGAGCAGCAGGATGACCGCCACGATGATAAGCGCGGTGAGCAGCAGCAGGGTCTGCTGGTTCCCCGCGTGGCCGTCGGCGTAGATGGCCGCGGAGCCGGTCACGGCGAAGGCCAGGCCGGCTTGGCCAAGCGGCCCGGCGATCGCCGCGCGGATGGCCTGGACCGCGTCGCGGTCGGTGTTCTGGCCGTGGGATGGTGCGGTGACGCTGATACTGAACACCGCGGCCTTCCCGTCCGGGGACGACAGCAGCGGCCCCGGCGCGGCCATGCCGGAGACGAGCCTGGCGGATCCGGCTACCGCGGACCGCGCCGCGCCGAGCGCCGCTCGATCGGCGGGCGTGAGGCCGCTGTTACGGGCGGCGACCACGATCGCCGTGTCGGTCTGCGACCGGCCGCCAGAGGGTGCCTGCTGCAGCAGCGCCACCTTCGTCGAGGCCGCCGCAGCAGGCAGATAGGCACTAGCCGTGTCGTCAGTCGCCTGGGACAGACCGCTCGACAGCCCGTTGAGCGCCACGACGGAAAGCAGCCACGCAATCACGACCGGCCAGCGCAGCCGGCGTAGCGACTTCTGCGTTCGGGACACCGGGTAAGCCGGCACCCGTCAGGAGATGGTGATGGTGCCGCTGACCTGGCTGGTCTTGCCCGGGGCGCCGGAGGCAAGCACGATACTCGGCACCGTGCCGCTCACCGGTTGGTTACCGACCGTTCCG
>Ga0070735_10001482_pt1 | contig 22722 bp, 19 predicted proteins | sample Coa_R1_FD_66443 | JGI IMG/M metagenome (GOLD analysis project Ga0070735, IMG submission 66443) | Surface soil microbial communities from Centralia Pennsylvania, which are recovering from an underground coalmine fire - Coalmine... | ecosystem: Environmental > Terrestrial > Soil > Unclassified ...
GTCAACGGGGCCAAGCTGTGGACCAGCGGGGCGACCCACGCCGACTGGTGCTTCCTGCTCGCCCGGACCGAACCCGACGCGCCCAAGCACCGCGGCATCACCATCTTGCTGGTCGACATGAAGACCCCCGGAGTCAGGCCCGGCGGGGTCAAGACCACCGACGCCGGGACGCACACCGCCGAGGTGGCCTTCGACGACGTCATCGTCCCGGTCGGAAACCGGATCGGCGACCCGGGAGCCGGCTGGCAGCTGGCCATGGGGGCGCTGGCCTACGAACGCGGACCCGGCGACGTCGGGGTCCTGCCCGGCTACCGTTCCGAGCTGCTCATGCTGGAGGACGTCGCCGCCGAACGCGGCCTGGTCGGGGATCCGATCATCCGCGAGCGGCTGGCCTGGGCCTACGTCGTCGGCGAGGTGCTGGAGAAGGACACGATCAAGCAGCTGTCGCTACGCGTGGCCGACCGCCCGCCGGGCCAGGAGGGCTCGGTCACCAAGCTGCTGTGGTCGTCCACCGTCCAGGAGATCGAGCACGTCGTCCTGGACGTGGTCGGGCCGGACGCCGTGACCGGGCTGCGCCCGGGCTGGTGGTCCAGCTACTTCCGCTCCCGGCCGGCCAGCGTGTACGGCGGCACCGAGCAGATCCAGCGCAACATCGTGTCCCAGCGCATCCTCGGCATGCCTCGCGCGCCCAGATGAAGCCCGCCCCCTTCGAGTACCACGCGCCGCAGACGCTGGAGGAGGCGCTGACCCTGCTCGCGGAGTTCGGCGACGAGGCCAAGGTACTCGCGGGCGGGCAGAGCCTGGTGCCCGTCCTGGCGCTGCGCCTGTCCAGGTTCGAGCATCTGGTCGACCTGAACCGGATAACTGCGCTCCGTTATGTGGGCGCCGCGGACGGCGTCACCCGGATCGGGGCGATGACCACCCAGGCCGCGATCGCGAGCAGCCCGGACGTGCGAACCCGGGTCCGGCTGCTCGCGGACGCGACGGCGCGGATCGGCCACTTCCAGATCCGCAACCGGGGCACGATCGGCGGCTCGGTATGCCACGCCGACCCGGCCGCGGAGTACCCGGCCGTGGCGGTGACCCTCGACGCCGAGCTCGACCTGGCCAGCGTGCGCGGCACGCGGACGGTCGGCGCGACGGAGTTCTTCACCGGCCCGCTGATGACGGTCGCGGAGCCGGACGAGGTCGTGACCGAGATCAGGTTCGGCCCTGTTGTCTCTGGCTGGCATGCACAGGGCAGCGCGATCGTGGAAATGGCGCGGCGGCACGGGGACTTCGCGCTGGCCGGCGCGGCCTGCGCCGTCGAGGTCGACCCCGCCGGCCGGGTGCGGAGCCTGCGGCTCGGGCTGTTCGGCGTGGCGTCGGTACCGGTCCGGGCCCGGGCCGCCGAGCGGGCGGCGCACGGCGCGGTCGCGGCCGACCTCGACCCGGTGGCGGTCGGCCGGGCCGCGGTGGCGGACGTCTCCTTCGCCGCCGACGTGCACGCCGACGCCGGCTACCGCGAGCGGGTGGCGGCTCACCTGGCCGGCCAGGCGGTGCGGCAGGCGCTCGCCGAGGCGCGGTCAGCGGGCCCGGCGGCCGCGGCGGGGGGCGCGGCGGGCCCGGGAGGCGCGGTATGACGGAGCATCAGCTCGACGTCACGGTCAACGGCCGGGCGGTGACGGCCACGGTCGAACCGCGCCTGACGCTGGCCGACTTCCTGCGCGACCGGCTGCGGCTGACCGGAACCCACCTGGGCTGCGAGCACGGCGTCTGCGGCGCCTGCACGGTGCTCGCCGACGGCGCGGCCATCCGGTCGTGCCTGGTCTTCGCGATCCAGATGCAGGGCGCGGCGGTCACCACGGTCGAGGGCCTGACCCCGGACGGCGGCGGGCTGAGCGACGTGCAGGAGGCCTTCCGCGCGGAGCACGGGCTGCAGTGCGGGTTCTGCACGCCGGGGTTCGTGGTCTCGGTGACGGCGTTCCTGGACGCGAACCCCGATCCGAGCGCGGAGCAGATCCGGGACGGGCTGTCGGGGAACCTGTGCCGGTGCACCGGCTACCAGGGAATCGTGCGCGCGGTCCAGGCCGCGGCCCATGCGCGTCGGGAGGCCCGCGATGCCTGAGCCCGATGTTACTGAAGAGGCTAGAGTGACTGGTGGGGTTGGGATGGTCGGCGCTGGGGGGACGGCGGGGCGGTATGTGGGGGCTCGGGTGCAGCGGCTCGAGGATCCGCGGCTGCTGGCCGGGCGGGGACACTACATCGACGACCACGTGGTGCCCGGGATGCTGCACGCGGCGTTCGTGCGGAGCCCGGTCGCGCGCGGGTCGCTGGCCCGCGTCGACGTCTCCGAGGCGGCGGCCATGCCGGGCGTGGCCGCGGTGTTCACCATGGACGACTTCCGCGCGGTGTTCAAGCCGACGTACTCGACCATCATCGGCCGCGACGCGGTGACGCCGCCGCTGCGGCCGCTGGCCGACGGCGACGTCCGCTTCGCCGGCGATCCGGTCGCTATCGTGGTGGCGCAGTCCCGCTACCTGGCCGAGGACGCCGCCGAGGTGGTCGACCTGGATCTGGAGCCGATGCCGCCGGTGCTGGACAGCGCGACCGGGCTGGCCAGCGAGATCCTGGTGCACCCCGAGACCGGATCCAACGTCGCCGCGCAGATCTCCGCCCTCGCCGACGACGAGCAGGCCTTCGCGGCCGCCGCGCACGTGGTCACCGAGACCGTCGCGCAGCACCGCTACGTCGCGGTGCCGATGGAGGGCCGCGGGCTGGTGGCGAGCTGGGAGCCGGGCCGCGGCGAGCTGACCATCTGGGCCGCGACCCAGGCGCCGCACGAGATGCGGTCCTACTGCGCCCGGATGCTGGGCCTGCCCGAGCACCGCGTCCGGGTGGTGATGGGCGACGTGGGCGGCGGCTTCGGCCAGAAGATGTTCGTCACCCGCGAGGAGATGGCCGTCGTGCTGGCCAGCTACCTGCTCGGCGCCCCGGTGCGGTGGATCGAGGACCGGGCCGAGAACCTGCTGGCGGGCGGGCACGCCCGGGAGGAACAGGCCACGATCTCGATGGCCACCAACCGCGACGGGCACCTGCTGGGCGCGCGCGTGCACCACGTGGAGAACGTCGGCGCGTACAGCGTGCCCGGGACCGGCAGCGTCGGCGGCGGGGTGGCGGCGTTCTTCCCCGGCCCCTACCGGCTGCCCACGCTGTCGTTCACCAACCAGGCGGTCTACACCAACACCTGCGGCCGGTGCGCGTACCGGGGACCGTGGCTGTTCGAGACCGTGGCCCGCGAGCAGATGATGGACATCGTGGCGCGCGCCATCGGGATGGACCCGCTGGCCCTGCGCCGCGCCAACGTGATCCGCGAGGAGGACCTGCCGTACACCAGCGCCACCGGCGTGCCGTACGCGCGGATCAGCCCGGCCAAAACCCTCGAGCAGGCCGCCGAGCTCATCGGCTACGACTCGTTCCGGCGCGAGCAGCAGGCGGCCCGGGCGCGGGGCCGCTACCTGGGCGTCGGGCTGAGCCTGTACGTCGAGCCGATCCAGACCCGCGGCCCGCTCGGCAGCGAGGGCGCCATCTTGCGGATCGACCCCACCGGCGAGGTCACGCTGATCATGGGCACGGCCAGCCACGGGCAGAGCCTGGAGACGACCATGGCCCAGGTCGTCGCCGACGTGCTGGGCTGCGAGCCCGGCTCGATCGTATTCATCCAGGGCGATACGGCCGTGGCCCCCTGGGGACCGGGCACCGGCGGCAGCAAGAGCGCGGTGATCGCGGCGGGCGCGGCCCAGCTGGTCGCCGAGCAGATGCGGGACAAGCTGCTGCGGGTGGCCGGCCACGTGCTCGAGGTGTCAGTGCGCGACCTGGAACTGTCCGGCGGCGGCGCCGTGGTCCGGGGCGATCCGGAGGCCCGCCTGTCGCTCGGCCAGCTGGCCGAGGCGGCGTACCTGAACCCCGCCGCGCTGCCCGCCGGTCTCGAACCCGGCCTGCTGGTCAGCGCCCGGTCGGTGGCCCCGCCGCTGGTGCTGGCCAACGCGTGCCACGCGTGCACGGTCGAGGTCGACGTGCACACCGGCCGGGTCGAGATCCTGCGTTACGTGGTGAGCGAGGACTGCGGGCCGATGATCAACCCGATGGTGGTGGAGGGGCAGATCGCCGGCGGCGTCGCGCAGGGCATCGGCGGGGTGCTGTACGAGCACATGGTCTACGACGGCGACGGCAACCCGCTGACCACCACGTTCATGGACTACCTGCTGCCGACCGCGGGCGAGATACCCGACGTCGAGTACGGCCACGTGGTGACCCCGGCGGACACCCCCGGCGGCTTCAAGGGCGTCGGCGAGGGCGGGGCCATCGGCTCGCCGCCCGCCGTGATCAACGCGATCGCCGACGCGCTGGCCCCGCTGGGCGCGCGGATCACCGGGACGCCGCTGGGCCCGGCGCAGGTGCTGGCCGCGGTGGCGGCCGCCGAGGCGGCGGCGGCGTCGTAGGGCGGGGTCATAAGGCGGGTCGCAGGGCAGCGTCGTGGGGGGGCGGGGGCACGAACCACGGCTCGTTCGGCATCAAAATGGTTTTAGAAACCGACCGGCCACGTGCGCAGGGTCCGTCCGGGCCGGCTCACCGGCGCGGGACCGAGGACGGCGCCGAGGTGGGCGGTCAGGGTGGCGCGGGTGCCGGTCGGGGTGACGATGCCGTCCGCGGCCCAGTGGTGCTCGCCGGCCGCGGCCGCGTCGTCGTCCCAGCCGGCCCGGGCGCCGGGCCAGGCGATGACCAGGTCGGTGGCGATCCGGGCCGGGCCGGTGACCAGCAGGCCGGCGCCGAGGGCCCGTCCGGTGACGACCCAGCACTTGGGCACCTCGGCGAGCTGGACCGCCTGGGCCAGCATCATGGCCCGCGAGATGGCCCCCGGCTCGGCCGACGGCCCGGCGGAGTCGATCAGGAACACCAGCGGCAGCCCGAACGCGTCGCAGGTGCAGACCAGCCGGGTGGCCTTCAGGCACTCGTCGGCCGCGAAGGCGCCGTGGATGGCCAGCACGCCGACCGGGAGGCCGTCCAGCCGGGCCAGGCCGGTGACCAGGGCGGGCGCGAAGTCGCGGCGCAGCTCGAAGAACGACGCGCGGTCGACGAGGCCGTCGATGAGCTCGCGGGGGTCCGGGCCGGGCTTCAGGTCCGGATGCGGGCCGGGGGCGGTGACGGGCAGGGGTTGGCCCGCCGCCGTGGGCAGGAACGACAGGAAGCGCCGGATCGCCGCGTAGACCTCGTCCAGGGATTCGGCGATCGTGTCGGCCTGCCCGTTGCGCCGGTGCACCTCGGTGCCGCCGAGTTCCTCCATCGTGACCTGCTCGCTGGTGCCGACGGCGAGCACCCGCGGGCCGGTCAGGGCCAGGCACGCGCCCTTGAGCTGCACCACGTAGTCCGACATGCCGGCGAAGAAGCTGGAGTCGCCGAACGAATGGTGGACCAGCGCCGAGATCACGGGGATGTCCCGGTTCCGGCTGGCCATCTCGGTGTTCATGGGGCCGCCGCTCATGCCCCAGACCGTGTCCAGGACGCCGAGGTTGCGGCGTCCGCCGCGGGCCAGGCCGCCGGTGCCCGAGGAGATGGCCACGTACGGCTGGCGGCGGTTGAGCGCGCGCCTGACGACGTGCCCGGACCGGCCGACGGTGACCGGCCGCCCGTCGATCAGCGCCTCGCCGCCGTCGGTGTCGCTGACCTCGTCCATGCCCTCGCTGAAATGCTGGGCCGGGACGTAGGAGCCCGGGTCGACCAGGGCCTCGACGTGCTCGCGGAACGTGGGGCGCTTGGCTGTTTTTGCTGGGGCTTCGCTCATCGGTTCCCTTTGTCAGTACCAGCGGGGCCAGCTGGCCAGGGGGCTGGGGGTGGTGCGGGGCGGGCGTTCGGCTAGTGCGGATCGCAGGTGGCGGGCCACTCTTCCGCGGGTGTCGCCCGGCTCGATGATGTCGTCGATGGTCAGGTTGGCGGCCACGCCGTAGGGTTCGAAGCCGACGCCCAGCTCGGCGGCCTTGGCCTGGAGGAAGGCGGCGCGCTCTGCTTCGGGGAGCTGCTTGATCTGCGGCTCGAACAGGACGTTGGCCGCCACCGGCGGGTCCATGAACCCGATCTCGGCGCCGGGCCAGGCCAGGCTCAGGTCGACCTGGCGGTTGCCGTCCAGGATCACGAACGCCAGGCCGAAGGCCTTGCGGATGACCACGCTGACCGCGGGCACGGTGAGCTGCGACATGGCGTGCAGCAGGGTCATGACGCGGACGATGGCCCGGTCACGTTCGGCCTGGGCGCTGACCAGGAAGCCCGGCGTGTCCTGCAGGACGAGCAGCGGGATGCCGAACGCGTCGCACAGGCAGACGAAGCTGACCGCCTTGAGGCAGCACTCGGGGGTCAGCCCGCCGGCCATCCGCATCGGCGCGTTGGCCAGGACGCCGACCGGGACGCCGCCGATGCGGGTGAGGGCGGTGATGATGTTGCGGGCGTAGTTCGGCTTGAGCTCGAAGAAAGTGTCCGCGTCGCAGATCCGGCGGATGACGGCCTTCATGTCGTAGGCGCGGCTGCGGCGGGCCGGGACGAGCTTGGCGATCTGGTCGTCGTATTGGATCGGGCTGTCGTCGTTGGTGAGCGGGAGCGGGCCGCCGGCGTAGGACGGGAGGTAGGACAGGAAGCGGCGGGTGAGGGCGTAGGCCTCGTCGGGGGTTTTGGCGATCGCGTCGACCTCGCCGCTGGCCGCTGCGTTGGTCCCGTTGGCTGGGTTGGCTTCGTTGGTCCCGTTGGCTTCGTTGGTCCCGTTGGCTTCGTTGGTCCCGTTGATCCCGTTGGCTTCGTTGGTCCCGTTGGTTCCCAGGGACAGGCGGGTGCCTTCGAGCTGGACCAGGAAGTCGCACAGGCCCGCGGAGAACGCGGCGGCGCCGCTGGTGTCGCCGAGGACCATGGAGACCACCGGGATGGCGCGCTGGCGCTCGAGCAGGTACGGGAACGCGGGCTCGGCACCGAACGTCCGGGCGTTCGCCGTGCCGGTCTTCCCGGGCCGGGCGGCCAGGCTGGGGACGGCGTCGCCGAGCGCGATCTCGACGTAGGGGCGGTGCTGCTGGAGCGCCATCTGGTACAGCCGGGCGGCCTTGCCGGTGCTGCGCCTGCCGGGGGCAATCACGCTGTCGTCGTCCACGGCCACGGTGACCGGCCGGCCGTCCAGGGTCGCGTGACCGCCGATGATGCCGCCGCCGTAGGGGCCCGGCTCCGGCGCGGTCACCTTGTCGACGAACGTCGCGAACAACCCGATTTCACCGAACGAGCCGGGGTCGGTTAGCTGGGCAATGTGCTCGCGGGCCGTGCGGCGGCCTTTGGCGTGGATCGCGTGGATGGCCTCCGGGCCGCCCATCTGGGTGGTGACCTGTTCGCGGAGCTCGCGCAGCCGTTCGACCGTCCGGATCTCTTCCGGGACCTCGTCCGGGACCTCGTCGGGGACCTCGTCGGGGCTGGTGCGGCCGGCCCCGTCGGTGGTCGGCGGGCGGTCGGTCCCGGCGTTGAGCGGTGCGTGGTCGGCCCCGTCGGTGAGCGGCGTGCGGTCGGCCCCGTCGGTGAGCGGTGTCGTCATGGCCCTCCCATCGGCATCTGTCAATTATTGTACATTTATCTATCTTTGTGCCAGCATTGGCTCGCATGATCGACTACGAAGTGTCCGACGGCATCGCCTTCATCAGGCTCAACCGGCCGGAGAAGCTCAACGCGTTCACCAATGCCGGCCTGACCGAGTACGTGGCGGCGCTGGACCGGCTGGACCGCGACGACTCCGCTTTGATCGGAGTGGTCAGCGGGGCGGGGCGGGCGTTCTCCAGCGGGTCGGACATCGACCAGCGGCTGCTGGCCATCGCCGACGAGGGCGTGGACAGCCGGTCGCTGCCGAGCGAGCATCAGGCGATACTGCGCTGTTCGAATTGGAAGCCGCTGATCGCGGCGGTGCACGGCTACGCGATCGGCCACGCCCTGGGCACGGCGCTGCTCTGTGAGCTGGTGGTGGCCGCGCCCGATGCCCGGTTCCAGGTGACCGAGACGCTGTACGGCGTGCCGACGGCCAGCTTCTGGGCGCATATCGCCGGGTCCACCGGCGCCGCGTTCGCCAACGACGTGGTGCTGACCGGGCGGTTCTTCACCGCCGAGGAGGCGTTCCGGGCCGGGCTGATCACTAGGGTTTCTTCTAGTGGCCAGCACCTGGAGGAGGCGGTGGCCCTGGCCCGGCGGGTGCTGGCGCACCCGCAGGCGGCGTTGCGGGAGACCGTTCGGTACCGGCGGGCGGTGCTGGCCGAGCGGCTGCAGCATGCCGGTATCGTGGCGGGGAACTTCAAGTGGGACATGACCGACGGATTCAAGGACGCCATCAGGGCCAGGGCGGGCAGGTAGCTCATTGCGGGACACCATCGAGGCGAGGCTGGCTGGCTTCGAGCGGGTCCCGATCACGCGGCCCGGGCTGCGGCCCGCGTCGGTGGCGATCTGCGTGCTGCTGCGCGAGGACGTGCCCTGCCTGCTGATCACCAGGCGGGCGGCGGGTCTGCGCAGGCATTCCGGGCAGTGGGCGCTGCCCGGCGGGAGCCGCGATGCGGGCGAGTCCGTGCCGGACGCGGCGCTGCGGGAACTGCGCGAGGAAACGGGCGTGGTGGCGTTGCCGTCCGCGGTACTGGGGGTGCTGGACGACTTCGCGACCCGGTCCGGGTTCTTGATGACGCCGGTGGTGGTGTGGGGCGGCCCGGTGGGCGCCTTGTCGCGGCAGGCCTCGGAGGTGGCGCGGATCCACGTGATCCCGCTGGCCGACTTCGACCAGCGGCCGAGCCTGCTTCGCATCCCGGAATCGCCGGCGCCGGTGCTGCGGCTGGCCCTGCTGGGCGGCTGGGTGTACACGCCGACCGCCGCCATCATCCATCAGTTCTGCCAGCTGGCGCTGCACGGGCTCACCACGCGGGTGGCCCACTACGAGCAGCCGGTGTTCGCCTGGCGCTAGGGGCGCCCGGCCTGGGCTTGGGCGCGGCGGGGAGCCGCCCGGGTGCTCGGCCTGGGCTTGGGCGCGGCGGGGAGCCGCTCAACTACGTCGTTGCCACAACCACGTAGTCCCCACTACGTCGTTGCCACAACGACGTAGTTGGGGGTGAGGCTAGACGGCCATGATCAGGGTGCCGGCCATGCCGTGGACGGCGTAGCCCTGGGCCAGGGAGACGCCGATCCGGGCGCCAGGGACCTGGCGGGCGCCGCATTCGCCGCGCAGCTGGCGGACCACTTCGACGGTGTGCATGCCCGAGGGGTTGGTGTTGTGGCTGTTGGACAGCAGGCCGCCGTCGGTGTTGGCAGGCATGGAGCCGCCGAGCCGGGTGTGACCCTCGGCGAAGTAGGCCGCCCCCTCGCCGAGCTTGCAGAAGCCCATCTCCTCCAGGTCCCGGAGCATGGTCACGGTGAAGCAGTCGTACAGGCCGGCCACATCGATGTCGTCGCGGGTCACGCCCGCCTGGGCGAAGGCGAGGTCGGCGGTGCGCCGGACGGCCTTGCCCTCCTCGGGGAACCACGGGTCGGTGATGGAACTGTAGATGTCGGTGTAGGCCGACTCGGCGCCGCCCAGCACCCAGACCGGAGTCTTGCGGCAGGACCGGGCCACCGCCTCGGACGCGATCACGATGGCGTAGCCGCCGTCGTTGTCGATGGCGCAGTCCAGCAGGTGCAGCGGGGAGGCGACGATGCGGGAGCCGAGCACGTCGTCGACGGTGATCTCGCCCCGGCGGCCCATGATGGAGTCCGGGTTGAGGGTCGCGTGATACCGGTGGGTGACGGCGACCTGGGCCAGGTCCTCGTTGGTCACCTTGAAGTCGTGCATGTAGCGCTGCGCCCACATGGCGTACCAGGGCGTCAGGTACGCGCCGTGCACGTCGTAGCCCCAGGCGCCGGTCCGGGGCGCGGTGTCGGGGGTGGCGGTGCCGCGCGGGCCGATCTGGTAGCCCGCCTTGCCCCAGAACAGGACGACCACGTTGGCCATCCCGGCGCCGATCGCGGTGGCCGCCTTGGCCAGGCCGCCGGACGCGATGCCCACCTCCAGGTAGGTCAGCGGCCGCTCGCCGAACTGCTCGGCCCAGAACATGTGCACCGAGGCGGGCGTGCCGTACGGGGCCGGGTCCAGCGGGATGACGCCGTCGACGTCGCTGGGCCGCAGGCCCGCGTCGTCGAGCGCGCCCTTGACCGCCTCGAGCTGCAGCGAGACCGGGGTGCGCGGCAGCAGCGACTTGGCCTGCTCGGTGGTGTAGACGCCGACGATCGCGGTCTTGCCGGACGGGAATGGCATGCCTGCTCCTTGCGCCTGACGGCTTAGCGGCTTAGCGGCTTAGCGCGCGACCCAGCGCCACAGGGTGATGTCCTCGCCGGGGATGTCCTGGTAGGCGATCTGGATCGACATCCCCACCCGGACTTGGTCCGGGTCGGTGCCGACCAGGTTGGCCAGCACCAGGCAGGGCCGCGGCCGCTCGGTCAGCTCGCCGAGGACGACGATGTAGGGGACGTCGGCGTCGAAGGCGCCGGGCCCGCGGTAGATGACCGAGTAGGTGTACACGGTGGCCTCGCCGGACACGCGGGTCCAGGTCTGGTTCTCCGACAGGCACGACCGGCAGGCCGGGTACGGGACCCAGTTGTAGTCGCCGCACTGGTCGCACTTGGGGACCAGGAACTCGCGGCGCTTCAGGCCCTCGAAGAACGCCCGGTTGGCGTCGGTGACCTGCGGCAGCGGCTTGAGGTAGGGCGCGGCTGGTTCGGCCAGGACCGTCATCTGTGATCTCCCCTTATTCGGTGGCCATGATGAGCGCCGAGGTCAGCCCGTGCGGGGACATGCCCTGGGCCAGGCTGAGCCCGATGCGCGCGCCCGGTACCTGCCGCGCGCCGCATTCGCCGCGCAGCTGGCGGACGACCTCGATCGTGTGCAGCCCGGACGGGCTGCCGCAGTGGCTGTTGGACAGCAGGCCGCCGTCGGTGTTGCAGGGCATCGAGCCGCCGAGCCTGGTATGGCCCTCGGCGAAGTACGCGGCGCCCTCGCCGAGCTTGCAGAACCCCAGCTCTTCCAGGTCGCGGAGCATGGTGATGGTGAAGCAGTCATACAGGCCGGCCACGTCGATCTCGTCCCGGCCGACCCCGGCCATGTCGAACACCAGGTCGCCGACCCGGCGCACCGCGTACCCGCCGCTGGGGAACCAGGGATCCTGGATCGTGGTGTAGAAGTCGGTGTACGCGCCCTCCGCGCCGCCCAGCACCCAGACCGGCGTGGTCTGGCAATTGCGGGCCACCGCCCCGGAGGTGACCACGATGGCGTACCCGCCCTCGTTGTCCAGCGCGCAGTCGAACAGGTGCAGCGGCGAGCAGATCATCCGGGAGTTCAGCACGTCCTCGACGGTGATCTCGCCCCGGCCGCCCATGATCGAGTCCGGCTTGAGGGTGGCGTGGTAGCGGTGGGTCACGGCGACCCGGGCCAGGTCCTCGGGGGTGGCGCCGAACTCGTGCATGTAGCGCTCGGCCCACATCGCGTACCAGGTGGTCATGTACGCGCCGTGGACGTCGAAGCCCCACTCCCAGGTGCGCGGCGCGGAATCCGGCACCGGGGTGCCGCGCGGCCCGATCTGGAAGCCGCCGTTGGCCCAGAACACGACCACAACCTCGGCCATCCCCGCGTCGATGGCGGCCGCCGCCTTGGCCACGCCCGCCGAGGCCTGGCCGATGCCCATGAAGCCGAGCGGACGGCCGCCCAGCTGCTCGGCCCACTGCATGTGGTAGACCAGCCCGGGGCCGTGCATGGACGACTCCATCGGGACGATCCCGTCGACGTCGGCGAAGGACAACCCGGCCTCGGCCAGCGCGTCCTTGATCGCCTCGAGCTTGAGGGACTCCTCGGTCCGGCCCAGCTTCTTGCCCTGGACGGTCGTGTGGACCCCGGTGATCGCGGCCGCCCGCCGTGGGAAGGTCATGCGCTGATGCTAAAGACCCACCGGTGTTCGGTCAAGGTTATAGATCTATCGAAGTTCTGTCGGGGGCCGCGGTGACCGGGCGGGGTTACCAGGTCAGGACGACGGCTTCCTCGACGGTCTCGCGGGGCGGGCTGGCGCGGCGCTTGCGGGCGGCGCTGTGGCTGTCGGCGCGCTTCTGGCCGCGGCCCATGGCCACCTGGCCGTCTTCCTTGGCCACCACCGGGCGCGGCATGGGCGCGAGCTCCCACAAGTCGTCGAGCAGCTTGTGCAGCACGTCGCGGCGCAGCGAGTAGTAGTAGTTCCGGCCCGACTTGCGGACGTTGATCAGGCCCGCGTGGTGCAGGATCTTCGTGTGGTAGGAGATCGTCGGCTTGGAGACGGGCAGCGTGTCCTCGAGGGTGATGCACGCCAGCTCGTCCACCGAGGCCATCTGCACGATGATGCTCCACCGGACCGGGTCGCTGAGGGCCTTGAAGATCTCGGTCGGGGGCTGCGGCGGCATGTCGTCAATGGTCATGATGTTCCCGGTTCCGACGGTTTAAGTATTTCAATATTGTAAACCATTTCGAAGATTTTGGTCAGCTCCTGGCGCGTACCCGGGGCAGACCGAGGACGCGTTCGGCGACGATCTCGCGCATGATCTCCGAGGAGCCGCCGTAGATGGTGCCGACGACGCCGCGCCGCCACGCCTCCTCGACGGCGGCGGTCAGCGGCGCGTCGCCCGCCTCCCGGGCCAGCACCGCCTCGGCGCCGAGGATGTCCAGCAGGTCCCAGTGCTGGCGCTGCGCGCTCTCGGCGTTGAACAGCTTCGCGGCCGAGCCCTCGGTGCCAGGCAGCCCGCCGGTCGCGGAGATCCACGCCGTCCGCATGCCGAGCAGCCTGGCCACCTCGGCGTCGATGGCGATCCGGGCCAGCCGCTCCTTGACCGTGGCGTCGTCGTACACCCGGGTGCCGTCGTCGCGGCGGGTGCGCTGGGCCCAGGCCGCGACCCGCTCGGCCAGCGTGGGCCCGGACTTGCGGCCGCCGCCGCCCCCGCTGCGCTCGAAGACCAGGGCCACGTGCATGACCCCCCAGCCGCCGTCGACCGGCCCGATCCGCGCCGACTCCGGGACCCGCACATCGGTGTAGAAGGTGGCGTTGGTCCGCTGGCCGCCGAGGGTGTAGATGGGCCGCACCTCCACCCCGGGGCTGCCGAGGGGGACCATGAACGTCGTCAGCCCCTTGTGCTTGGGCACCTCGGTGTTGCTGCGGGTGAGCATGAAGACGTGGGTGCCCCGGTGGGCGGTGCTGGTGAACATCTTCTGCCCGTTGATCAGCCACTCATCGCCGTCGCGCTCGGACCGCGTCTTGGCCGCGGCCACGTCCGAGCCCGAGTCGGGCTCGGTGTAGCCGAGCACGATGATGATCTCGCCGCGCAGCGCCCCGCCGATGTACTCGCGCTTCTGCTCCTCGGTGGCCGTGTGCAGCAGCGTGTTGCTGATCATCTTGGTCGTGGCCCAGCCGTCCAGGTGCAGGCCCGCGGCGTCGAGCTCCTCGAACAGCGCGGCGGCCATGTCCGGGTCGTTGTCCGTGCCGCCGTACTCGGCGGGCCAGCCGGCGCCCAGCCAGCCCTGCCCGGCGAGCAGCGCGTGCAACTCCGGGGTGTGGTAGCTGCCGGACACGCGCTGCTGCTCGGCCCAGGCCGGGTCGACGTGTTCGGCCACCCAGTCGCGGGCGCCCTGGCGGTACTCGGCCAGCCGGTCGACGTCCTTGAAGTCCACCTGCTACTCCTCGCCTTCGTGCTCGGCGTAGACCAGATCGGCCAGCCGCTCGTACTCCCGCCGCGAATCACCCAGGGCCAGCGGCCAGGCCTTGGCCCGTCGGAAGTACAGCTGGATGTCGTACTCCAGGGTGAAGCCGTAGCCGCCGTGGAACTGCAGGCACTCCCGGGCGGTCCGGAACGCGCAGTCGGCGTTGAACAAGAACGCCATCGAGGCCAGCGCGGCCGCGTCCGGCTGGCCGGCGTCCCGGGCCCAGGCCGCCTCGAAGGCCAGCAGCTGGGCGCCGTCCCCGGCCACCACGACGTCGGCCAGGCGGTGCTGGATGGCCTGGAACGAGCCGATGATGACGCCGAACGCCTTGCGCGCCTTGACGTAGGCGACGCCGAGTTCCAGGGCGCTGGCCCGCAGCCCGCCGAGCGCGGCGGCGGTCAGCAGCTGCCACATGCTCACCCCGTCCTGATGGAGCTGCCGGGCGTACGGCCCGGTGGCCAGCACGGTCTGCTCGCCCTCGTCCAGCGGCCAGTCGGCCAGCGGGCTCGAGCCGAAGTTCGGGCTCGGCGCGACGTGCGGGCGGGCGCCGGGCGGACGGCGCAGCGCGATCAGGCGGTCGCCGTCGAGCGCGACGACGACCTCAGCCACCGCGCCGGCCGGGACCAGCCGCAGCCGCCCGTCATGCGCCGGTGAGAGCGCGATCGTGGCCAGGGTGCTGCCGTCGGCCACGCCGCCGACCAGCTCGGCGGCACTGGCTTGGGCCAGCACATGACCGGCCGCGGCGGCCTCGGGGAACGGCACGGGCGCGATCCGCCGCCCGTACTGCTCGGCCACCAGGACCAGGTCCAGGGCGCTGGCCCCGCCGCCGCCGGCGTCCTCGGGCAGCCCCATGGCCACCGCGCCGGTCCCGGCCAGCTTGGTCCACAGGTCCTGGTCGAAGCCCAGTGGCTCGGCGGCCCGGACCCGCTCCAGGGTCGATTCCTTGTCGAAGAACTCCGCGAACGCCGCGCGCAGCGTCAGCTGATCTTCGCTGAGGGACAAGTCCATGCCGCAGCCTCCCGTCGCTAGCCGGCCGCCTGCCACTGCCAGAGCGTCACGTCTTCGTCCGGCACGTCCAGGTAGCTGATCTGAATCGGCATGCCGATGCTGATCCGGTCGACCGGGTAGCCGACCAGGTTGCCCAGCACCAGCATGGGACGCGGCCGCTCGGCTAGTTCTCCTAGCACGATCGCATAGGGCACGTCCTGGTCGAAAGCCCCGGGACCGCGGTGCGAGACCGTGTAGCTGTACACCGTGGCCCGGCCGCTGACCGGGGTCCAGGCCTGGCGTTCGGACAGGCAGGAGCGGCAGGCCGGGTAGGGAACCCAGTTGTAGTCCCCGCAGTCCTCGCACCTGGGCACCACGAACTCATGGCGCTTGAGCGCGTCCCAGAACGGCCGGTTCACCTCGGATATGGCCGGCAGCGGCTTGAGGTAGGCCACCGCGCCCTCCTCGCCGGTTGTTGATTCGTAAAACATAGAACCTTGGAAGTATTTCACCACAGGGCGGGCGGCCCGGTCCAGCCGTGGCCGGGCCGGGGCGGCAGGCGGGAGCGGGCGCCACGGGGGCGGGCGGGACGCGGGCCGGGGTCGCAGGCGGAGGCGGGAGGGCTGGGGCGTCGGGTGATTGTCCGGAGCGGTGCAGCGGACGGACCGTTCGGCAGAAAAAGAGGCGGCGCAGAGGTGGCGGGGAGTATGGTCCGGCGGGCGGGAAGCGGTGCGGCCCGATCCTTGACGGGGGCGGTCACTGACCGTCAAAATAGTTCGATAGTTATAGATTGACTCAAAATTGGGTACGTCCGACGGGCGTAAACTGCCGGTCGGCAGATAGGCGGGCAATGGCTGAACGGACTTCTGAGCTGCCGCTGGGCGGGATCCGCGTGCTCGACCTGGCGGGTCCGCTGGGCAGCTACGGCGGCCGGCTGCTGGCCGATGCGGGCGCGGATGTGGTCAAGGTCGAGCCGCCCGAGGGTGACCAGCTGCGGCGCAGGCCGCCGTTCGCCGGCGACCGGCCGGGCCCGGACCGCAGCCTCAGCTTCGCCTACTACCACGCCAACAAGCGCGGAGTGGTGCTCGACTACCGCCGTCCCGAGGCGGCCGCCGCCCTGGCTGAGCTGGGCGCGAACACCGACGTGATCGTGCTGACGCCGACCGCGCGCGAGCCGGTGGCGGGCTTCGACACCGAGACCGGCGAGCTGGCGTGGGCCGGGCCGGACGCGGTGGTCTGCTGCATCACGCCGTTCGGGCTGACCGGGCCGTACCGCGCCTGGCGGGCCACGCACCTGACCTCGCACGCGCTGAGCGGCCTGATGTACGTCCAGGGCGCGCCCGAGGGGCCGCCGGTGGTGGTGCCGGGCCAGCAGCTTTACGACTTCACCGGGACGCACGCCGCGCTGGCGGTGCTGACCGCGCTGCGCGAGCGGCCGCGGGCCGGCGGCCAGCTGATCGACATCTCGGCGCACGAGGTGCTGACCCAGTCGTGCTTCGATATTTACAGCTACACCAACTCGGCGCTGATCGGCCGGCGGCGGCCGCGGGCCGTGCAGTACTCCGGCGGCGGCTCCTGGCCGTGCCGGGACGGCATCGTCGAGTTCGTCGCGTCCACCGACAAGCACTGGTTCGCGCTGATGGAACTGCTCGGCCACCCGGCCGAGCTGTCCGATCCGTCGTGGGCCCACCCGGTGGTCCGGCACCCGTACGAAGAGAAGATCATCGAGGTCATGCGTCCGCTGATCGCGGCGATGAGCCGCGAAGACTTCATCGAGCGGGGCCAGCAGCTCGGGCTGCCCTGCACCATGATCAATACTGTCGGCGACTTCGTGGACGACCAGCAGCCGCGCAGCCGCGGGTTCTTCGTCCGGCGCTCACTGGCGGGCGTGGGTGAGGTAGACCTGCCTGGCGCGCCGTTCCTGTGTCACGAGCGGGTGCTTGACCAGTACCGGCGGCCGGCGCCGGGGCTGGGTTCGAGTTCTCTGGCGGAGATCGCCGGCGAGTGGCGGGAGCCCGCGCCTGACCCGGGCCCGGTGCCGGGGCCGCTGAGCGGGATCCGGGCCATCTCGTTCGGCACCGCGATCGCGGGCGCGCTCAGCGGGACGGCGCTGGCCGAGCTCGGCGCCGACGTGGTCAAGATCGAGTCGCCGGCCCGGCCGGACAACCTGCGGCGGCTGTGGGCGCCCGGCGAGCCGGTGATCCACGAGCCGTCCGGCGCCGACACCTCGCCGATGTTCGCCAACTTCAACCGGACCACCCGCAGTGTGGCTCTGGACATGAAGGACCCGTCCAGCGTGGCGCTGTTCCTGCGGCTGGCGGCGGCCGCCGACGTGATCATCGAGAACTACGCGCCCGGCGTGATGGCGCGCTGGGGCCTGGGCTACGAGCAGATCGCGGCGGTCAACCCGCGCATCGTGATGCTGTCGCTGACCGGGTTCGGGCATAGCGGCCCGCGCTCGCACTACCTGGCCTACGGCGCGACGGTCTGCTCGTTCGTCGGACTGACCGACGCGTGGCAGTACCCGAGCGGCGTCCACTTCGACTACCTGTCGCAGGCCCACGGGGTGTTCGGGGTGCTGGCGGCGCTGGCGGCCAGGGACCGGACCGGCCGCGGGACGCACGTGGACCTGGCCGAGGTGGAGACCGCGGCCGCGGTGATGGGCCCGATGATGCTGGACTACGCGGTGAACGGGCGGCGTTCGGTGGTGCCGGGGAACCGGGTGGCCGGGGCGCTCCTGTCCGAGGTGGTCCGCTGCCGCGGGGACGACGGGTGGCTGGCGGTCGAGATCGAGGACGCTGCTGACTGGCAGGTGCTGGCGCGGCTGGTGGGACGGGACGATCTCGCATCCTTTGTCGAGTCCGATGAGGCGGCAGCGGATGGTGAGGCGGCCGCGCTGGGCGCGGCGCTGGCCTCGTGGGCCGCGGAGCGGACGGCGCAGCAGGCCATGCGGGTGCTGCAGCGGGCGGGCCTGGCGGCCGGCGCGGTGCAGGACGCCGAGGACGCGGTGCGCGACCCGCAGCACCGGGAACGGCACTTCTGGCTCGAGATGGACCATCCGGACCTCGGCGTGGCCGAGTACGCGGCTCCCCCGCACCGGCTGGCTAAGACGCCGCCGACCGTACGGCGGCCGACTCCGCGCCTGGGCGCGCACACCGTGGAGGTACTGGGCGAGTGGCTGGGCATGACGCCGGACGAGGCCGCTCCGTACGTATGGCCGAGGCCGTCGTGACGGGGCGTGAGCCGGGGCCGGGGCGGCCCGTCACCCTTGACGTGACCGGCATATTTATAGATAGTTTCAGATACGCTGAACCGTTTCGCGTGGCCCGCCGACCTGGGGCAGGCCAACCTGCCCCGTCGCGCAGCGCGTACGGCTGTAAAAGTCTGAAAGGGCGCGGGCTGATGTCACGGACTGGGTTCGCGGCGTGGCTCATGGCCGATGACGGCCGGGCAGGGGGTTACTTGCGATGACGCTATTCCTGACCGCGCTGTTCGCGGGTCTGGCGGTGGGATCGGTCTACGGGCTGATCGCGCTGAGCTACACGGTGGTGTTCAACTCGACGGCCATCTTCAACGTCGCCCAGGGCGACCTGATGATGGCCGGCGTCCTGGTGGCGTACTTCTGCCTGGACCGCTGGCACCTGGCCCAGATCCTCACGCTGCTGATCATCATCGCGGTGGTGGTGAGCCTCAGCCTGGTGGAGGAGCGGGTGGCGGTCCGGCCGTTCGTGAAGCGGCCGGTGGTCGGGCTGGGCTGGTTCATCGCCACGCTGGCGTTCTCGCTGGTGATCGAGACGGTGGCGTCGATCATCTACGGCCAGAACCCGGTGGTGCCGATTCCCAGCGCGCTCGGCGGCGGGAGCGTCCACGTCGCCGGGGTCCACGTGGCGAACAAGTTCATCCTGGCCTTCGCGACCATGATCGTGATCTTGGTGGCGCTGGAGGTGTTCTACAAGCGCACCTGGCTGGGCACCGCGATGCGCGGCGTGGCCGAGGACCGCGAGGTGGCGGCGCTGCGCGGGATCGACGCGCTGCGCATCAGCCGGCTGGCGTTCATCATCGCCGGCCTGGTCACGGGCCTGGCCGCGTTCGTGGTGGCGCCGATCGTCTCGGCCGACGTGACGGTCGGCCTGACCTACGGGCTCAAGGGCTTCATCGCGCTGGCGGTCGGCGGGTTCGGCAGCCTGCGCGGCTGCGTGATCGGCGGGCTGCTGCTCGGCGTGGCCGAGCAGATGTTCGACCTGTACGTCAGCTCCAACTACGAGATCCTCGCCGCGCTGATCCTGGTCCTGCTGGTGCTGGCGGTACGGCCATCCGGGCTGTTCGGCAGGACGGCGGTGCGTGAGGTATGAGCGAGCCTTCGGTGGGCGGCGGGAGACACAGTATGAACGGGTCGAACGCCCTGAACGACCTCACGGACCGGCTGGGGCTGGACAGCCGGGCCTGGCTGCGGTGGGCGGTACCCGTCGTCCTGATCGTCTTCCTGTACATCGTGCCGCAGCTCGGCGGGAACGGCTCGTTCCGGATGGGCGAGTACGAAGAAGTCCTGTCGTTCCTGGTCATCGCCGTCGCCCTGAACATCGCGATGGGGTACGGCGGCCAGTACATCCTCGGCATCACGGCGGTGTTCGCGGTCGGCGCCTACGGCGCGATCCTGGCCGCGAAGTACCATCCGCACGGCATCGGCCTGGTGGCCATGTGCATCATCGGCGGCGCGGGCGGCGCGGTCGGCGGCCTGATCATCGGCTTGCCGGCGCTGCGCGTCGGCGGGTTCTACCTGGCCCTGGTGTCACTGTTCGCCGCGCTGGCCATCCCCACCGTGGCCCAGCAGTGGGGGTTCGTCGGCGCCGACACCGGCATCCCGCTGTACGCCGTCAACGGGTTCGCGCCGGAGATCAGCGGCGAGGAGCTGTACTTCATCGTGGTCTCGCTGGTCCTGCTGGCCACGTTGTTCAGCTGGGCCCTGGTGCACAGCCGGGTCGGGCACCGGTTCGTGGCGCTGCATACCAGCCAGCAGCTCGCCACGTCGATCGGGATCAGGTCGTACCGGACCCAGCTGTCGGCCATCCTCATCTCCTCCACGATGGCGGGTCTGGCGGGCGGGCTCTACGTCTACACCCAGCAGTTCTTCGCGCCGGGCAGTTCCTCGGTCCAGTTCGCCGTCCTGCTGCTGGCTGGCATGACGATCGGCGGCATGGGGACCATCACCGGGCCGCTGATCGGCTCGGTGATCATCCTGGGCATCAACCAGTTCTTCACCTCGTTCCAGCAGTACAACGGCATCGTGTTCGGCGTGCTGCTGCTGGGCTTCGCGGTCTTCCTGCCGGACGGGCTGATGGCCCGGGTCACGGTGCTGAGCGCGCGGCTGGGCATCAACGCGCCGCGGACGCGCAGCCTGACCTCCGGCCCGGCCGGGGCGGCGGCTGGGGTAGCGGCGGTGGCGGCCCCCTCGGTTCCGGAGCCCACGCCGGCCACCGCCATGACCGAGAAGCCGGCCGCGCGGCTGCCCGCCTGGCCGCCGATCCTGGGCGCGAGCGACTCGAGCCCGCTGGTCGTGAAGGGCGCCAAGCGGACGTTCGGCGGCGTGACCGCGGTCGACGACATGGACCTGACCCTTACCCGGGGGCAGATCCACGGCCTGATCGGCTCGAACGGATCGGGCAAGACCACCCTGCTGAACCTGATCTCCCGGTTCTACTCCCTGGACGCCGGGCAGATCAGGATCGGCTCGACCCGGCTGGACAACCAGCCTGCGCACGCGGTGGCCCGGTCCGGAATCGCCCGGACGTTCCAGAGCCCCAAGCTGATGCTCCGCGAGACCGCCCTGGAGAACGTCATCCCGGCCGTCGAACTGCGGGTCCGGTGCACGGGCGCGGAATCCATCCTGCGGCTGCCCCGCGGGGTGCGCACCAACCGCCAGGCGCACGACGAGGCGCTGGAGATACTCGAGGCGCTCGGCCTGCATCACGTGATCGACCAGAAGGCCACCGCCCTGCCGCACGGCACCCGGCGGCTGGTCGAGATGGCCCGGGCCATCGCGCTGCGGCCGAGCTTCGTCTTGCTGGACGAGCCGGCCGCCGGGCTGAGCCCGGTCGAGCTCGAGATGGTGGCCGAGGTGTGTCAGAACCTGGCTCGTTCGGGGGTCGGCGTGCTGCTGATCGAGCACAACGTCCCGATGGTGCTGTCCATCGCCGACACGGTCACCTGCCTGCACCAAGGTAAACGCCTGTTCCAGGGCACACCGGCGGAACTGCGGGCCGATACCAACGTCGCGAGCGTGTTCCTGGGCGTCGATGAGCCACTGGAGGCCTCGTCATGAGTACCGCGATTGGTGCCGGTGACCCGCTGCTCGTGGTGTCCGACCTGCACGCCGGCTACGGGTCGCTGCAGGCCGTGGCGGGCATCTCCTTCGAGGTCAGGGCGGCCGAGACGGTGGCCCTGATCGGGCGCAACGGAGCAGGCAAGACGACCAGCCTGCTGTCCATCGCCGGCCTGCGCTACGGCAAGTTCCCGGGCAGCGTGAAGCTGACCGGGGTCGACGTCACGCGGGCCACCTCACGGCAGATCGTCGACGCGGGGCTGGCCCACGTGCCGGAGGGGCACCGGATCTTCGCCAGCCTGAGCGTCGAGGAGAACCTGCGGCTCGGCGCGTACACACGCCGGCGTTCGGGCCGCAAGGCGGTCGCGTCCACCATGGAGCGGGTCTTCGACCTGTTCCCGATCCTCCGCACGTACGCGACGCGTAACGCCGGCTTCCTGTCCGGCGGCGAGCAGCAGATGGTCGCGATCGGCCAGGCGCTGATGGCCGAGCCGAAGGTGCTGATGCTGGACGAGCCCACGTCGGGCCTGGCGCCTATCGTGATCCGCACCATCTACGACGCGGTCGCGCAGCTCCGGGACCAGGGGCTGGCCATCTTGATCGTCGAGCAGAGCGTGCCGCGGGCGCTGGCCAACTCGAGCCGCTGCTACGTCATGGAGCGCGGGCGCATCGTGATCAGCGGAGAGTCGACCACACTGGCCCAGGACGAGCACGTGTTCGCGATCGTGCGCGGTACCGAGGAGGTGCCCAGCCCGGCGCGGACCAGCTGACACACGTGCGTGCGCGTGTTAACTCTGGATGACTTACAGGCGCGGGGGCGCTGGGTCGGCCTGACGGGCTGTATGATAGTTCTCGAAGTTATCTGCAATGTGTGCCGGAATCGTAACGGTCCCGGCACCCGAGGGGAACCGAGTTATCTTATGGCTCGCAGGCTGACGGTCGAAAACCCACCGACCGAGGTTTTCAGGGCGTTGAGCGATCCGATCCGGTGGAGCATCATCGTCCAGATGTCACAGGTGGACGAGTTGGCGTGTATCACGCTGGAGGACACGCTCCCGGTGTCAAAGCCAACCATCTCCTACCACACCAAGATTCTGCAGAATGCGGGCTTGATCAGTACACGCAAGGCGGGTCGCAACTACTACTATTCGCTGCGCCGCGACGTGATCCGCGATCTGCTTGACGGGCTGTGGGAGCTGGCACCGACGCCCAGGCCGGTGGTCGGCACGCAGAACGGGTCGGTACCGACGAGCCGCCGCAAGAAGCGGCAGGACCCGGCCAGCATTGCGGCCATTTCGCGGCAGCGGGACGTGGGCGACGATTTCGAGGAAGCCGCCGTCCTCACTTGGTGAGCGGTCCTTTCCGGACCGCACTGGTCCGGTACGGGAATCCGTTAGCGGGACCTCGATATTTCGCGTGTTTGGCATGCGTTCTTAAACGGACCCGGCGCGCGTTGCCTGCGCCGGGTCCGTTGTCATGCGGGGGTTCTTTTCGCGGGCGCGGCGCCTTTGGCGGGCGCGGCGTCTTTCGCTGGCGCGGCGTCTTTCGCTGGCGCGGCGTCTTTGGCGGGCGCGGCGTCTTTGGCTGGCACGGGTCTTGGGGGCGCGGGGAGGCTGTGGGGGCGGGGTCCTAACCGGTACGGTGGCCC
>Ga0070735_10001484_pt1 | contig 22715 bp, 24 predicted proteins | sample Coa_R1_FD_66443 | JGI IMG/M metagenome (GOLD analysis project Ga0070735, IMG submission 66443) | Surface soil microbial communities from Centralia Pennsylvania, which are recovering from an underground coalmine fire - Coalmine... | ecosystem: Environmental > Terrestrial > Soil > Unclassified ...
GGTGCCGAATTTGGTTTTGTTGCCGGCATCCGCAGCCAGCGCCGCTCCCATCTCCGCTGGCGGCACAGTTTCGAGTATAATGCCGGCATTCGCGTAATCCGCCATCTCACCCCCCCCGTTTTTCGATCTGCCCCGATCACTGCCGTTAGAGCGGTGCCGGCGCCGCGCAACAACACATGCATATCAAATACATGTTTATCGTGCAACGGTACGGTCGGATGCCGCCCGCTGCCCGCGGGGGGTTTCGGCGGTGCCGACACCGTCCACATGCATATCAAATACATGTTTATCGTGCAATGGAACGGCCTGTTGCCGGCCGCTGCCGGCGGGCATTGCACGCGAATGCGGTCTCTGACTGGTTGGGGGGCGATCCGGAAGGTCGGGGCGGCAAAGCCCGCGGGCCGATCAGATCGTCGAGGACGCGGCGCCACGCGTCGCTGCTCTCCCAGCTCCCTTCCAGATGCGCGGATCGATTATTTCGTCAAAGCCGCAATCTGTTCGTTGAACCAGCCCAGATCGTCCTTCCAGCCGGCATTGTCCGGCGAGAGCTTTACCACCCGCTTCATGACGGCTTGTCCCTGCCGCAGCGCAACCAGCGCATTGTCGAGATCATTGGATCGACGATACACGTCGGCAAGATGCCCATAGCTCACGGCAAGACCGCGCTGCCAGTCGGCGTTGCCGGGGTCGGCGCGTGCCAGCCGGTCGGCAACCGCCAGCCCCTCGCTGAAGGATTTCAGCGCCTCGGGCAGGTTACCCTGTGCCTCCAGCACGTTGCCGATACGATCGTAGGACACCGACAGATCGCGCTGCCAGCCGGCGTTGCCGGGGTCGGCGCGCGCCAGCCGGTCTCTGATCGCCAGCCCGTCACGGAAGGATTTCAGCGCCTCGGGCAGATTGCCCTGCGCCTCCAGCACGTCGCCGACACAATCGTACGACACCGACAGACCCCGCTGCCAGCCCGCGTTGCCGGGATCGGCGCGGGCCAGCCGGTCTCTGATCGCCAGCCCGTCGCGGAAGGATTTCAGCGCCTCGGGCAGGTTGCCCTGCGCCATCAGCACGTCGCCGACCTTCTCGTACGACACCGACAGATCGCGCTGCCAGCCGGTGTTGCCGGGGTCGGCGCGCGCCAGCCGGTCGGCAATCGCGAGCTGGTGGCGGAAGGATTTCAGCGCCTCGGCCAGATTGCCCTGCGCCATCAGCACGTCGCCCAGACGATCGTGAGACACCGACAGACCACGCTGCCAGTCGGCGTTGTCGGGGTCGGCGCGCGCCAGCCGCTCTCTGATCGCCAGCCCGTCGCGGAAGGATTTCAGCGCCTCGGCCAGATTGCCCTGCGCCATCAACGTGTCGCCAACTTTGGCGTGGGACACCGACAGATCGCGCTGCCAGCCGGCGTTGTCGGGGTCGGCGCGCGTCAGCCGGTCGGCAATCGCGAGCTGATCGCGGAAGGATTTCAGTGCCTCGAGCAGATTGCCCTGCGCCACCAGCACGTCACCGACGCGATCGTAGGACACTGACAGACCGCGCTGCCAGCCGGCGTTGTCGGGGTCGGCGCGCGCCAGGCGCTCTCTGATCGCCAGCCCGTCGCGGAAGGATTTCAGCGCCTCGGGCAGATTGCCCTGCGCCACCAGCACGTCGCCAACACGGTCGTAGGACACCGACAGATCGCGCTGCCAGCCGGCATTATCGGGGTCGGCGCGCGCCAGCCGGTCGGCAATCGCGAACTGGTCGCGGAAGGATTTCAGCGCCTCGGGCAGATTGCCCTGCGCCACCAGCACGTCGCCGACACGGTCGTAGGACACTGACAAGTCGCGCTGCCAGCCGGCGTTGTCCGGGTCGGAGCGCGCCAGCCGGTCGGCAATCGCGAGCTTGTCGCGGAAGGATTTCAGCGCCTCGGGCAGATTGCCCTGCGCCACCAGCACGTCGCCGACACGGTCGTAGGACACTGACAAGTCGCGCTGCCAGGCGGCGTTGTTGGGGTCGGCACGCACCAGCCGGTCTCTGATCGCCAGCCCGTCGCGGAAGAATTTCAGGGCTTCGGGCAGATTGCCCTGCGCCACCAGCACGTCGCCGACACGATCGTAGGACACCGACAGAGCGCGCTGCCAGCCGGCGTTGCCGGGATCGGCGCGAAGCAATTGCTCGAACGCTCGTTCGATCGAGTTCAAGACGATCAAGCGGGCATCGAGGGGCACGTGTTGCTCAGTAGCGTCGCCGAGATTGAAGAGGAAACGCTCCGCCACAAGTGCGCGGACAGAACTATCGGGGGTGTCAAGCAAACGACATATGTCTCGCGCTGCACTCGCCGGAGTGCCGATCGACGGCGCGATCACGGTATCAGCGAGTGCGCGCGTTGCGCCTTGCACCTCTGCCTCGCTCAACGATGAATCGCCATAGTACTGGGCAGCGCGGATGTCGTCCTTGCTCGCCAGCAGGTGGACCATGGCTTCAGTCATGCGTAGCGGGTCGTCCGACGCCAGCGACAGAAGGTGATCGGCGATCAACAGGTGGAGTTGTGGCTTCGAAAGACGCAGCGCCGCGAGGCGTGAGCGGGCGGCAGCCCGCATCTGGGGGTGGTTGAAATCCCACTGCGCGAGATCGCCACGCCGGCGCATCTGGCCGCGGAACAGGCGAAGCAGCGCTGCGAATCGCAGTTCATCCCAAGGCTCGCCGCTTACCCGCGGGAGCAATTGCCGAAAATCGCTCTCGCGCCATCCTGTCCGGCTCACGGCGATGAGGCCGATAAATGCCGATGCAACGGCGGCGCCTAACAGTTCGGCCGCGCGATCGAACGTTGCGCGATAGTGGCGGAAAATATCCGTCGGCATGATGCCGACGATCTCGAGCATCGAATTTCGGAAGCGTTCCGCCGGGGCGCCGGCATATTCGCGCTGCATACAAGCAAAATCATCAGCCTCGAGCAGGTTGAGGTCTTCGACGGCGAGCACCAGCCACAGCGGGTTACCCCACGCGGGTACGCCCGCATGCCGCTTCGCGAGCAGCGCATCGATCACCGGCGGCTCCAACTTGTGGTGATAGCGATTGCATATGCCCTCGATAATGCCGCGGGCCTCGGCAGCGTCCAGCGGCGGCAGCGACAACGCTTCCATGCCTGGACGCTCGGCCAGCGCTTTCGAGGCGCCGCCGGCGATGGCTGTTGCGACAAGCCGCCCGTTGGCCGGCCACAGCCGAGGCAGCCAGGTCGTGAACTTTCCGCGCGAGGTCTTTTTGAACTGGTCGAGCGCGTCGATTAGGACGACGACGCGCTGCTGTGACGTCATCCGCCCGAGCAGCGAGGCGAAGGCTGTTTTGACTGTCTCGGGGTCGACATTCTCGGCCAGGTCAACGTCGCCGGCGCCGAGCGCGCTGGCGAGTTCGTCGATCCAGCGCCGCAGCATTGAATCGACCGATGATGCCCGTGGGCTGGCGCCGGCGGCGTGCGCGAGAACGAAAGCGTCGGCGTCCTTCATGCGGCGAAGAAGCTCGCCAAACAGCGCGCTCTTGCCAGAACCGGGCTCGCCGGTGACGCAGACGCCCCACGGCGCGCCATCTTGCGCGGGGGAGAGACAGAGGCTGGTGAGACGTGCAATGACCGCCTGCCTGCCAACGAAGTCGCGGGCGCGATCATCTACGAAGTCTTCGAGCGAGTTGCGCTCGGCCTGTTGCCAGGAGATTTCAGGTGCGCGCATCGTTAGATCTCACCGAAAGACTGATTTTTTAGCATCGCCATGGAAATTGGACAAATCCGGCAGCTTTGTCGCGACATTACTACAAGCACGGCTTTCGCGGCGAATCCGCACTAACTGACCGCACCGTTAGCGCCGAAGGCTCGATGAGAGACTCAGTGAAAAGAATCTTCCACGATTGTCGCATCCGCTTCGGGTGTGCGCCGTGCAAAGGCAGCGATTTCCGGTGGTTGTAAGTCCCATACGGCAACCGCTCAAGCCCGAAGCAACCGGAGTAGTCATGAGAGCGCCAAAGAAGGGACGAGCGGCGGGATTTGGGCGTGGCGCCAAGGGTTGCAAGCCCCGAACTGGACGACGACGGTGCGGCTTGCGCGCAATCTACTGAGCACGCCTCCGAAGCCGCATGACGAAGGAAACTCGACAAAAGCAAAGCAAGAGCCCACTCGGCGCAAGCCGCGCAAGCAGGGCGTGTCGGCTCAATAAACCGATTATTCTGAATCATTTCGGCGCCAGTCATCGTAATGTGCGGAACCGTTCGGGTATTAAGGTTGCCTTGCCCTCGCTATTGCTCCATCGAGCAACTTTTCCGCGTTTTCGATAGCTTGCCTGAAGGTTTCGGCCTCTTCCTCGAAAGACATTCCGATCATCGTGGAGTTCTTCAGATCGCGGATGCAGTTGTCGCGGAGAGTGGCAAGAGAAGCATCATCAAGGGGATGTCCGCTGCGGACATGCTTGATAAGATTGGCTGCAAAATCCAGAAACGCGAGCACGATCATGCCCGCTTGGGTGGCGCTGCGGTTCGCATTTTGGAGGATTTGTTTATCATCCATCGCGTCTCTTCATCTGTTTGCGCCAATCGAGGAAGGCGCGCGCTTGCTGTTTGATCGTCCCTTTCTTTCGGAGCTATAGGCGAAAGTTGGTGACGGCATGGGGGCGTAAGGCGGCGTATCGTGGGCGTATTCGACGCATCATCCTCTTCATCGAAGGAGTGATAGGCCTTGACCGACACTAACGTTTTCCAGCTCACCCGGCCAAGAGCTTTTGCCGAGCCGCTGACCGAGGTTTTCCGTGGGCCCCACGTTCAATCTCGTTCCGGCACCAAGCCGTAATTGCCTCGATGTCGGGCCTTAGACGTGTGGCTGATTCCCCGACGAATGTCAGAAAGTCGCAAAGATTTTGTGTGGAGACACCGATCATCAGGGGGATTTCGGCAATCAGAGCCTCGGCAATGACCGCTCGCAGTCCCCGGCCATGCGCTTCTTCCCTCCCAAACTTGTTGATGATCAGGAGATCGACACGTTCAAGCACCGCACGCTCGATCCATGCGTCGATGCGCGCGAAAGCGTCCGGATCAAGGAGGCAACCCCTCGCCCCGTCACCGCGGTCCAACGAGATCTTTATTTCGCCACCGCCCATTAGGTCCTTCACGTACATATCGCATCGACGTCGACCATGCCGGCGCGCGTTTGACTGGACGATGCCACCCAGCCGGTAACCTGAGGCGACCAGACCGGCCGCGCATTGAGCTATGAGAGCATCCCTAACAAGACCGTCATCATAAGCCACCACTCCGATCTGGCTCAGGCCAGAGTTTGCATGCTCGGCGGGAATTATTGGAGCATGCTCTTGGCGCCACTCCATCGTTCCTCTCCTGCATCAGTCGTTTCTTGATCACTGCTCGGCGTAATTCAGTCGCCGGCGCAGAGAAAACCGCGGGCATTTTTTTACGGGGTGGCGCCACGGTCCATCCCGCAGCGTCCGCTGCTTTGTTCAGCAGCGGGGTAGTCCACAGAACAGTGCAGCTGTCTGAGTGAAACCGACCTTAAGCGGTATGTCAAGTGCATCTATTTGAAGATGACGTAAGGGATTCTTTGTCAGGCGACGTCGGCAATAGGTGATCAAAAAAATGCCTTGGCCGTCAACCCGAACATCACCACCTATCGTCTCTCCGCGTGACCGGAAGAGGGACTTGCGGCCAGGTATCAGCTGATCCGACGTGAAGCAACGGCGGAATGCGAACATGTCATTTGAAGTGGGACTGCATTAGTTCAGCTGCACTAGCAATGGAGGTGGAGGTGAAAATTCTACACCGAACTCCGCAACCTTTGCATCGAGCTGCAGGCAGAAGGGAATGAGTTGACATGCTAACGGGTCACGAGCGCTCGTTAGCAGTTCAATCGCTGGCAAGGAGCCCTGCGAGCAACTGTCAATCCGATTTCCGAACATCGAGATCGAGGATTCGTACGCCATCTCGTCGGCACCCGCACAAGAGAGGATCAGAAGAGGTGTCAAAGTCATCGGCCACAAACCTCAAAGGCGATGCAGGCATCCTCGGGATCGACGAGCCGGACCCGGACTATGGGTATCTCTTCGGCGACATGATCCTGCCTGACGGTGATGAGGTGAAGCACGCCGACTTCTGCGTCCGCCGCGTCGAACCCGAACTTACCTCCATTCTCAAGTCGGCGCGCAAGGGCGCAAATGTCGGCCCCGAGGTCGGGCTCGCCAAGGCGGCGTAATCGGCGCCCGGGAGGGATCATCCGCGTTTTGTGCGCGGAGACGGCCGTGTCAGGCGAAGCCTGCGATAGGTTCGCGGGAGAAATTGGGCGCCATTGGCGCTCAGGAAATCGAACATCGCCTGCGCGGGCGGCAGCAGCACCTTGTCCTTGCGGGAGAGCACGAACCATTGACGGACCACGGGGAGGCCATCGACATCCAGCGTCACCAGCCGTCGCTCATCGAGTTCGGTCGCCACCGTATGCGCGGATATAAAGGCAATCCCCAAACCGGCGATCACCGCCTGTTTGATCGTCTCGTTGCTGCTCATCGCCATGCCGATTTTCGGGCGGACATGCGCGGACTCGAGCAGTTGCTCCATCAACCCGCGGGTTCCCGAGCCGGGTTCTCGCGTCAGGAAAGTTTCGTTGACAAGGTCGGCCAGCGCCAGGCGCGACTTTCGTGCCAGGTGATGGGTCGTCGGCGCGATGATGACATGGGGATGATCACCGATCAGGTGCACGTTCATCGGGATATCCATCGGCGGCCGGCCCATGATGGCGATATCAAGGTCGTAGCCGCGCAGCGCGGTGCCGATTTCCCGCCGGTTTCCGATAAAGAGCGTGACATCGACGTTGGGATAGAGCCTCGAAAATCCGGAGATGGCGAACGGTACGAAATATTTTGCGGTACTCACGGCGCCGATCGAAATGCGCCCGGCGGTCTTGCCGGCGATCATGTCGAGCGAGGTCTCGCAGGATGCGATGGCCGCCTCGATACGCTCGGTGAGCGCAATCACCTCTCGGCCAGCATCGGTCAGCAGCATTCCGTTGCTCGTGCGCTGGATCAAAGGCAGACCTGCAAGCGCCTGCAGGTTGCGGAGCTGAAGCGTGACCGCGGGCTGCGTCAGATGCAGTTGTTTGCCTGCGGCGGTGACCGACCGGTGTTTCCGAACGGCGGCCAGCGCCCGCAACTGACGCAGCGTCAATTCCCGCAAAAACCGGCCTGCCATGCCATCACCACTATAAGAAAAACTTTGCTCTCCAAAAAGATAACAAAATTTTACTAATCCGGCAATCTGCGCTTCCTTGCGAGCGCGATTGCCGACTGGCAAACACAGTTAAGAGCGTCCCGAAGAGGACGCGGGGAGACGGCCATGGACGAGCGCGTGAGCCTGCGTTCGCATCTCGATCAGTCGGCGTCGCAGACGCCGCATGGCGCCGAGATCGCCGAGGTGATCGAGGCGATGGCTGTTGCCGCGATCGAACTTGCTGGCCTGATCGCGGACGGACCGCTGGCCGGCATCACCGGGCGGATCGATGGCATCAACGCTGACGGCGATCAGCAAAAGGACATTGACGTCGCAGCCGATGAAATGATGCGGCGCGCGCTGCGCCGGGCCCCGGTCGCGGCAGTCCTCTCCGAAGAAGCGGCGCGGCCTGAAATTGTGAACCCCAACGCACCGCTTTGCGCTGCGATCGATCCGCTCGACGGCTCGGCCAATCTGGAAAACAATATCTCGGTCGGCACCATATTTTCGATCCGGCCGCGGGGAAACGATATTATTTCGACTTTCTTTGAACCCGGGACGGCGCAGTGCGCGGCGGGCTTTGTGGTCTACGGTCCGCAAACGACGCTAGTGCTGGCGCTGGCTGGGCGCGTCGATATTTTCATTCTCGACCGCGGCCGCGGACAATTTCTGCTGATCAGGAAGGGCGTTCAGGTCGCGCCCGATACGCCGGAATTCGCCATCAACGCCTCCAATCGAAGGCACTGGCACGGGCAGGTTCGCGCCTATATCGATGAATGCCTGGCCGGGATCAACGGTAACCGCGGTGCGGACTTTAATATGCGGTGGATCGGGTCGTTGGTGGCGGAGGCGTTTCGTATCCTGACGCGGGGCGGGGTGTTTCTCTATCCAGCCGATGTCCGCCCCGGCTATCGCGAGGGTAGACTTCGCCTTTTGTACGAGGCTCATCCCATGGCCCTCGTGATGGAGTGGGCGGGAGGTGCTGCGACGACGGGACGGCGTCGAATCCTGGAACTCGGGGCAAGGACACCGCACCAACGGGTGCCGCTGATCATGGGCTCTGTACGCGGCGTTCGCGACGTCGCTACCATTCACGATGGGATCGAGCCGATGTTCGACAATAGCGACGCACCGCTGTTTGCTCGGCGCGGCCTGTTTCGCTGAGGGTGGCCGGATCCGATGTCGCGCAGTCATCCCATCATATCGATCACGGGTTCATCGGGCGCCGGCACGACCTCGGTGAAGAGAACCTTCGAAAACATATTCCGTCGCGAAAAGGTCGCCGCGGCCTATATCGAAGGCGATGCCTTCCACCGTTACAATCGCATCGACATGCGAACGAAAATTGCGGAGGAAGGCGAACTCGGCAACAAGCACTTCAGCCATTTCAGCCCGCAGTCCAATCTGTTCGAGGAGCTGGAGCGGGTATTCCGCGACTACGGCGAGTCCGGCACCGGGACGACCCGGCATTACGTCCACAACGACGACGAAGCCAAGTTGTACGGCGCCGAGCCAGGCACCTTTACGGAATGGGGGCCGCTGCCGGAAAATTCCGATCTGCTGTTCTATGAAGGCCTGCACGGCGCTGTCGTGACCGACAAGGTCAACATCGCGCAGCATGCCGACCTCAAGATTGGCGTCGTACCGGTCATCAATCTGGAATGGATTCAAAAGCTGCATCGCGATGGCAGCGACCGCGGCTACAGCGCGGAGGCGGTAACCGATACCATCCTGCGGCGAATGCCTGACTATGTGAACTACATTTGTCCGCAATTCACCGAGACCGACATCAATTTCCAGCGCGTGCCTACTGTGGATACGTCGAACCCGTTTATCGCGCGCTGGATCCCGACCCCGGATGAATCGATGGTCGTGATCCGCCTCAAGAATCCGCGCGGCATCGATTTTCCCTATCTGCTGTCGATGATTCCTAACAGTTTCATGTCACGCGCGAATTCGATCGTGATTCATGGGTCCAAGCTGGATCTCGCGATGCAGCTAATCCTGACGCCGCTGATCCTTCAACTGATTGATCGAAAGAGGCGCGCATGACGAGCGAACTGATCGCATTTCCGGAAACGATAACCTCGGCAGCGTCAAAATGGAGTGTGGCCAGAAATATGATTGCGCCGCGAGCACGGAATGGCCGCTGCAATGAATGGCATCGCACTGAGCCGTTCGACCGCGGGACGAATTCGCTCGCGAAAGCGGCGGCACAACTGACCCGGGCCGGGAAGCTTCAGACGATTGCCGGGGGCGGCGACACGCTTGCTGCGCTCGCGGCGGCGAACGTCAAGGACAGTTTTAGCTACATCTCCAATGGAGGCGGCGCCTTCATGGAGTGGCTCGAAGGGCGCGTGCTGCCAGGTCTGTCGCATCTCAGGACAACTAACGCTTAAGGAGGTTCGAATGGCGCGAATTACGTTGCGACAGCTACTTGATCACGCCGCCGAACGTGACTATGGCGTGCCGGCATTCAATATCAACAACATGGAGCAGGGGCTCGCGATCATGGACGCGGCGGCGGCCGTCGATGCGCCTGTCATCATCCAGGCTTCGCGCGGCGCGCGCTCCTACGCCAACGACATCATGTTATCGAAGATGATGGATGCGCTGGAAGAGATGTTTCCACAAATCCCGCTCTGCTTGCATCAGGATCACGGCAACGAGGAGGCGACCTGTGTCACAGCGATCAAGTACGGCTTTACCTCGGTCATGATGGACGGCTCGCTTAAGGCGGATGCCAAAACTGCGGCGGACTACAACTACAACGTCGATATCACCCGCCGGGTGGTCGAGATGGCGCACTGGATCGGCGCGTCGGTGGAAGGCGAATTGGGGGTGCTCGGCTCGCTCGAGCATGGCGGCGGCGAACAGGAGGACGGCCACGGCGTCGAAGGCAAGATCAGTCATGATCAGCTTCTGACCGACCCGGACCAGGCGGTGGATTTCGTACGCGCCACCAAGGTCGACGCCCTGGCGATCGCGATGGGTACCTCGCACGGCGCCTACAAATTCTCGCGCAAACCGGACGGCGATATCCTGGCCATGAAGGTAGTCGAGGAAATCCACCGCCGCCTGCCGAACACGCATCTGGTCATGCACGGATCATCCTCGGTGCCGCAGCCGCTGCAGGATGCGTTCAATGAATTCGGCGGCGAGATGCCGCAGACGTGGGGTGTGCCGGTCGAGGAAATCGCGCGCGGCATCAGGCATGGCGTCCGCAAGGTGAATATCGACACCGACTGTCGGTTGGCGATGACCGCGGCGTTCCGGAAAGTCGCGTCCCAGACCAAAAGCGAATTCGACCCGCGCAAATTCCTCAAGCCCGCGATGGACGCGATGCGCGAACTCTGCCGCGAACGTTTCGAACAATTCGGCACGGCGGGTAATGCCGCCAGCATCAAGGTGATCCCGTTGGCCGAAATGGCCAAACGCTATCGCACTGGAGCGCTTGACCCACGCATCGGAGACATCGCCACGGCTGCCGAATGACTGAACGCCTTTCGATCGCCGCCGCCAGCATATCAAGGAGATACCATGAACGAACAATCGATGACCGTCCGCGGCAAGGATCGCTACAAATCCGGCGTTATGGAATACAAGAAGATGGGCTACTGGGAGCCTGAGTATCAGCCCAAGGATACCGACATCATCGCGCTGTTCCGGGTCACGCCGCAGGAAGGCGTCGATCCGATCGAGGCGTCCGCGGCGGTTGCCGGCGAATCCTCGACCGCGACCTGGACCGTGGTGTGGACCGACCGGCTCACGGCGGCGGAGAAATATCGCGCCAAATGCTACCGCGTCGATCCCGTGCCGAATTCGCCCGGGCAATACTTTGCCTACATCGCCTACGATCTCGACCTGTTCGAGAACGGATCGATCGCCAATCTGTCGGCGTCGATCATCGGCAATGTGTTCGGCTTCAAGCCACTGAAGGCGTTGCGGCTCGAGGACATGCGGTTGCCCGTGGCCTATGTGAAGACGTTTCAGGGACCTGCGACCGGCATCATGGTCGAGCGCGAGCGGATGGACAAGTTCGGAAGGCCACTGCTCGGCGCCACCGTGAAGCCGAAGCTCGGACTATCCGGCCGCAACTATGGGCGCGTGGTCTATGAGGCCCTAAAAGGCGGACTCGATTTCACCAAGGATGACGAGAACATTAATTCACAACCGTTCATGCACTGGCGTGAGCGCTTCCTCTATTGCATGGAGGCGGTCAACAAGGCCCAGGCCGCGTCCGGCGAGATCAAGGGCACCTATCTCAATGTCACCGCGGGCACGATGGAGGACATGTACGAGCGGGCCGAGTTCGCCAAGCAACTAGGCTCCATCGTCATCATGATCGATCTGGTGATCGGTTACACGGCAATCCAGTCGATGGCGAAATGGGCGCGACGCAACGACATGATCCTGCATCTGCATCGGGCCGGGCATTCGACCTATACGCGGCAGCGCAACCACGGCGTCTCGTTCCGTGTGATCGCAAAATGGATGCGTCTCGCCGGCGTCGATCACATCCATGCGGGCACTGTGGTCGGCAAGCTCGAGGGCGATCCCGCGACCACGCGCGGCTACTACGATGTGTGCCGTGAGGACTTCAATCCGGCGAAACTTGAGCACGGCGTGTTCTTCGATCAGAACTGGGCGAGCCTGAACAAGCTAATGCCGGTGGCGTCCGGCGGCATTCACGCCGGCCAGATGCACCAGTTGCTCGACCATCTCGGTGAAGACGTGGTGCTGCAATTCGGTGGCGGCACCATTGGTCATCCTATGGGTATTCAGGCGGGTGCCACCGCAAACCGGGTGGCGCTGGAAGCCATGATACTCGCCCGCAACGAAGGCCGCGACTATCTGCACGAAGGGCCGGAGATTCTAGCGAAGGCGGCGCAGACCTGCACGCCGCTGAAATCGGCACTGGAGGTCTGGAAGAACGTCACCTTCAACTACGAATCCACCGATATGCCCGACTACGCCCCTACCGCCAGCGTCTCGATGTAAGGAACAGGACCATGCGCATTACCCAAGGCTGTTTTTCATTCCTGCCAGACCTTACCGACGAACAGATTTCACGGCAGATCCAGTATTGCCTCGGCAAGGGCTGGGCGGTGAACATCGAATTCACCGACGACCCGCATCCCCGCAATTGTTTCTGGGAAATGTGGGGGCTGCCGATGTTCGATCTCCGTGATGCCGCGGGCGTGCTGATGGAGTTGAACGAATGCCGCAAGGTGTATGGCGACCGCTATATCCGGATGTCCGCGTTCGATTCCAGCCACGGCTGGGAGTCTCAGCGACTGTCGTTCATCGTCAACCGGCCGAAGGACGAACCCGGCTTTCGGCTCGAGCGCCACGAGGTCGACGGCCGCAACATTCGTTACACGACGAGATCCTATGCCGCCGATCGTCCCGAAGGCTCGCGCTACGGTAGCAAATGAATTCTGAAACCACTTCTCCCGCCATCCCGCTGGGCGTGAACGAAACGCTGCCGATCGAGCGGGTCGACTTGCGCCGGGAGTTTAACGAGGTCGGCATTGGCGAGGTGCTCGATCAACTGGACCGCGAACTGATCGGCCTCAAGCCGGTCAAGATGCGCATTCGGGAGATCGCGTCACTGTTGCTGATCGAGCGCATCCGCAAGCGGATGAACCTGACGTCGGAGGTACCGACGCTCCATATGTCATTCACAGGGAATCCCGGCACAGGCAAGACCACGGTAGCTTTGCGGATTGCCAGCATACTTCATAAGCTAGGCTTTGTGCGCCGGGGCCAGGTCGTCTCGGTCACACGCGATGAGCTGGTGGGACAGTACATAGGCCATACCGCGCCTAAGACCAAGGAAATCCTTAAAAAGGCGATGGGGGGCGTGCTGTTCATCGACGAGGCCTACTACCTACATCGCCCAGACAACGAGCGCGATTACGGGCAGGAAGCGATCGAAATTTTGTTGCAGGTGATGGAATCTCAGCGTGAGGATCTTGTGGTGATTCTAGCCGGATACGGCGACCGCATGGACAAGTTCTTCGCTAGTAATCCTGGCTTCCGCTCGCGCATTGCCCATCATATCGACTTTCCGGATTATTCTGACCATGAGCTGTTGGAGATAGCCGAAATTATGCTCCGCGACCTGAATTACAAATTCAGTGCGGCGGCGCGAGAGGCATTCGTCCGCTACATCGCTTTGCGAAAGAAGCAGCGCTTGTTCTCCAATGCGCGTTCCATCCGCAATGCGCTCGATCGCATTCGCCTGCGTCAGGCCAATCGACTTGTCTCGGACCTTGACCGCGTCCTGGTCGCTGACGAAGTTACGTCACTGGAAGCCTCAGACGTCCTAGCCAGTAGAGTGTTTTCAAATCAGTTTAATTGAACGCAAAGACTCCGCCCTGGGACGTGCTGGCGCGCGTGAATGTCAGCGTTGGCGATAGGCCTTATGCGACGCTAACGCCGCGATGGCGGGTTTCGACTAACTCCGCACAATGCGGATTTCGAGAATCCGATGGAAGTCGCGCGGCGTGGCATGAAATACCAAAACGCACTGCTAACTTGCAAAATGACTGAGCCGTTTTGGCGGCAACCATGATTTTCTCCCTCGCTGCCGGCGAGGTCTCTGAAGAGAGGCTCACCCGCTGGATCAGGGACAATCGGCCCGAATAGCCCGCCGTTGAGATAGGCGCGGCGCTGGGCAAAAAGGGCTCTCGCGCCGTTGCTCTCCCCTTGGGATTGCGGTAATTTTCACGCTGGAACGTTTAAATACCTACAGGGGACGCCGATGGTAGATCACAGCGAAGTTGCCTACACGACCGCTGACGGCAACGATTATCAGGCGCATGAACAGACCTATGAGGGCTTCATTAAGCTGGCGATGTACGGCACTTTCACGGTTGCCCTTATCGTGGCTCTGATGGCGATCTTCCTGACCTGACCCTTCGCCTCTGCGCGCGGTTCTTGGCCGGTTTCTCGCACCGACGAAGAGAACCTCTGAACCGCCACACTAGGAAGAATACGACGCCTGATTGAGGAAACTACGGTTCCAATATTGTCGCGAACGTTGCGACAGCCCAAATACCGGACGAGTATCTGTTCGATCGAAGGAAATTTTGGCTGAAGGGTGCTGTTGCCTCTCTAAAGGGCGAAGGCGTGGATCCGGAATAAGTACCCGCCGCCAAGGTTATCTCGATTGATTGCAGATAATAGTTGGATGGAAACGTCAAAATGACGAGAGCAATGCAGATTGCTCTCGCTGTTGGCGTGACTGTCCAAAAAGAAATACGGGCAGCTAGTAAACGAGAGCAACCGAGTGCCCAAAACGATTCCCTCGACCAGAAAGGCAACTAGTCTCGAGGACGCGGTCGCGCGCGTTGCTCAGCATCCGCCGGTTAGTGGCATCGAACGGGTCGATCTTTCAGAAGCTACTTCCCGAATTCTGGCAGAAGATGTCACCGCTCCTCGGCCGGTTCCCGAGTATGATAATTCCGCCGTGGACGGCTACGCGTTCCGAATGTCGGATCTACCCGCGGACGGGCGTCTGCCGATTTCCGGGCGAGCCGCGGCCGGCCGTCCATTTCGAGGCAGGTTGCCGCCACTCACCGCGGTCCGGATCTTCACTGGAGGCGTTATTCCCGACGAAGCGGACACCGTCGCTATGCAGGAGGATTGCTCACCGGAAGATGGAATGATCGTGCTGCCGACGGCGCTGGAGCTGGGTGCCAACCGGCGCTTAGCGGGGGACGACATAGCTCAGAATGCAACGGTGCTAACCGGCGGCACTAGGCTGCGGCCTCAGGATATTGGAATCGCAGCTGCAGTGGGACGGTCGACACTTTTAGTACACCGGCGGATACAGGTTGCTGTCATTGCGACAGGCGATGAACTTCGTCCGCCGGGGCAGCCGTTGCCGCCGGGTTGCATACACGACACCAATCGTCACGCTATTATTGCTGCGGTTCGGGCCCTCGGTGCGGAGGTTACGGACTGCGGCGTGATACCGGACAGGGTTGCGCTCATTGGAGAGGCTTTGACTTCGGCCGCGCGCGAACATGATCTCGTGATCACTTCTGGAGGTGTGTCAGTTGGCGAGGAAGATCATGTCCGGCCGGCAGTGCGGGAAATCGGCTCGCTAGAGTTTTGGAAATTGGCCATCAAGCCTGGCAAACCAGTCGCAATTGGTGAAGTTGCTGGCGTTCCTTACATCGGTCTTCCCGGAAATCCGGTTTCCGCAATGGTGACTTTCTGGCTGATCGGTCGGCCGCTGATATTGCGCCTTATGGGCGCTTCCAACCTCTCCTTACCGCGATTCCAGGTTGTCTCAGCGTTCCACCATCACCATACCCGTGGACGTCGAGAGTTTTTGCGGGCGCGTGTCTGCGCCGATGTCACGGGCACAATGCGCGCTTCCATATATCATTCAGCGAGTTCCGGCATGCTGAGTTCGCTTGTTTGGTCGGACGGACTGATCGAGGTCCATGAAGATGTTGGCGACGTCAATGTGGGCGATGTTCTTCCTTACCTGCCTTATACCACCCTATAAGGGCGACCCGCTGACAAATTCGAATTACCCAACTATTTAGAGGGTGTACTCATAAAACCGATGTCCGCTCTTGGGGGGGATTGTGTTGCAAAACTCTCCAGGTCTCGATCGCAGGGCTCCGTTTTGAGCGCTGGCGGTTCGTTGGTTGCGCTCCCTGGTGTGGGAGCTGCGCTGCTTGGCGCGACGCCTACACGAGGCAGGCCGCTGCCAAAGGTGGCGGGGCACGGCAGAGAAGCCTGGCGAGCCGCCTGAGGTTTTGCGCGGTTGCTGTCAGCAGCACTTCGTCCCTGACGCCGCTCAAGCCCCGCAGCCGGAAACGGTCGAGCCGGAGAATGCGCTTCATGTGCGCAAATCGCATCTCAACCTTCTTGCGCTCCCGGCGGGACTGCTGGAAGGCTTCCGTGTCGGCCAAGGCGCGGACACGATCTCGCACATCTTCGTTGATATCACGGGTGACTTTGCGCATAGCCGCGGTCGTACACTGCGGCTTCAGCAAACAGGCCGAGCAGTCCTTCTTGTTGGCCCTGTAGTAGACGATATGACCCTGGTCGATGTTACCGGTGCTGGTCAGCTCCGCGCCACCCGGGCAGACATAAACATTGCGCTCTTGGTCGAAGACAAAATCGGCGCGACTGAAGGTACCATCGGAGCGCGCCGACTTGTCCCACACCGGTACGTGCGGTGTGATGTTGCGATCCACCAGCCGTTTGAGCAGCCTGACCGCGCCATAGACCGTGTCGCCCGCTAGCCGCTGGGGCCGCAGATCGAAGCGGCGTTCAACACGATCCACCATGGTCTGGGTGATGGCAATCTCCACGGTTCGGTTTGCCCGAGTGCCCACGGCATCGATGATGATGCCGGCCTTGTTGTCGATCAGGTAGTTCGCATCATAGGCAAAGAATGGGTCCAGGCCTGGCCTCGCAACCCATGTCGCTTGCGGATCGGTGAGTGAGACTTCCTTGGGAGGCTTGTGTCGATCGCCGCCTTTGCCTGAACCGCCAGCGTCCCCACCACCGTCCTCGTTGCCGCGGGCGGTATCTAGCGCCGCGAGGTACTCGCGAACTGCATGAGATGCCTCCTCTGCCTTCGGCCATGCAATCGGCTGGTCGCCGGGCAGCCGCTTTTTCTTGTCTACATCCGCCTTGATCAGGCTCGCATCGATCGAGAACGCTTAGCCCCCAACCAGCCCGGTCGCAATGCACATTGCCACGACAGTCTCAAAGACCCGACGCAGGGCGTCACTCTCCCGGAAGCGTTCGTGCCGCGCACGACAGAATACAGAGTGATCGGGGATCCTGTCCTCAATGCCGAGCTTGCAGAACCACCTGTAGGCTAGGTTGACCTGGACTTCAGCGCACAGCCTGCGCTCCGAGCGGAGCGCAAACACGTAGCCAACAATCAGCATCCGGATCATCAGTACCGGATCAATCGAGGGCCGACCGGTGTGCGAGTAATAAGGCGCCAACTCCTTGTGCACCCAACTCAGATCGAGAAAACCATCGATCTGCCTCACCAGATGATCGGGCGGAACCACCTTATCGAGATCAAACGAATAGAAAAACTGCCCTTGTCCTTCTTCCTGCCGCCCCATCATGCGCCGCTCCCGCCGATGCCGTCTCCACCAACGGAATCATGGTTCGCGATTCGCATCAAAGGGAGTTTTGCAACACAATCGGGGGGTGAAGCGGACATGGCTGTAACGCCGGCCGACGTCTGCAAATGCCAGCAATCACGACTTGCCGTGCAAAATGTTCCAAGGCTTTCCAACCCTTCCTATTGAATATACAACGGGCACTATGCACTTGACGAAGGACATACTACCCCTAGGTGCTTAGCGGAGACTGCGGACAAGTTGGCTGTCGGCCTGCCACCCGGGATTTTCGGTCTCAGCCAGCATTGCGGCTTCGATCCTTGTTCTCGCATACACGTGTACGGTGCGTCCGAGAAACCCGCTGCGGATGGCATTTTTCATTTTCTCCGTTTGCTTGCCTCCGTGGCAAAACGCATTTCTCAGCTCCCACTCTGTTGGCCTAAAAATCGGAACGTCATAATTCGGAGAAGGCTCACGCCGCGTTTTTCGGCCGACGTTTTTTGGGCTCGTTCTTGAACTTTTTTTCGTACTCGTCCCAACCTTCCGGCGGCGGCTTATGGGTTGGCTGTATGCGGCGTCAAAGGTTGCGGGATAGGTTTCGGGACAGCATGATGCCGCGAAATCTGCGAACGTCGGAATGCCTTGGGGTCGGGTGCCGCTGCCTGCCTTCCACAGGTTGGATCGGATCAGCGCCTTCGAGCAATGCGGGATCACGTGCTCTACCGAAACAACCATCACTGTTGCGGGCTCCTTTCCTCCGACGGCGAAGCGTCGCTTAAGTTCCGTATCGGCGCTGATCCGCGCGCGCCCGTTTACGCGATAGGTTTCGTTCGCAGCCGGCACGAAGAAGATGAGCGCGATACGGGGGTCTTCAATGAGGTTCTTGAGGCCTTCAATCATATTGTTGCCTAGACGGTCGGGTATGAACAGTGTCCGGCCGTCGTCGGAAACCGCTACAAAGCCCGGCTGATCGCCCTTCGGCGAGCAATCGAGACCTTCTCTGCCTCCAGTTGCGAGAACCAGGAACGGCGAAGCTGCAATAAATGCCCGACCTGTAGCGTCGACGTGATCAAGCACAATCTTGACGCTCCGCTCGATAGGTCGCGCGTAAAACGCGGCGAGTTCATTGATGCTTGTTACGGTACTGCTTCCGGAGTTGGACATGGCAAATCTCCGTCGGTTGGGCACGTCTTATTTCGGATCGGCAGACACGGCCGCAATGATGATAGATTAGCACGCCGCTCTATGGGTGCGCGATGTCCGCTTTTGGCAAAAGCGGACATGCCAGCCACCATGGTTGATGTCCGCTATTGGCTGGCCCGACGCATTAGTCGGATTTATGAGTACACGCCCTAGTAACGACGATACGGTAGAATGCCCATAGATTTGACGCGCCAATTCAAGCCGATCAGCATTGCAGTTCTGACCATTTCCGACAGCAGAAGCAGCGCGCGCTGGCGGCGCGGGGGCAGCAGAGCGAGCGGGTCCGGCGTGTCGGGTGCTGTCAATGCCTCGCGGCTTGCCTTAGGCCTCACGAAGGCCGAAACTAACCGCCGCTGGTTCGAACCTGCTGAAAGACCGTTCATCGCGGGACAATGGTACAGAGACCAAAAAACGGCCTATTGGCGAACATACCCGCCTCGGAATGGATCGAAGTTCAGAGCCTGTGTGAGCCCATCAAACTACCACTTGGCCTCGTGCTGTACGAACCACCCGGCGCATTCGATTACGTTTACTTCCCAGAAACGGCGATTATCTCCAACGTTGCCCCGCTAAAGACCGGCAAGACGGCTGAAACGTCGACCACTGGACGGGAGGGGTTGGTGAATGTCGGGGCTGTCATGGGCGACGACCAATCACTGCACCGGGCCGTCGTCCATATGTCTGGTGACGGCACTCGTATTTCTTTTTGCGAGTTCCAGGAGTTGCAAGCACGCCTGCCTGTGTTCCGGCGCAAGCTCAACGCCTACTCGCGAGCGTTCCTCGCTCAGGTGATGCAGTCCGTTGCTTGCAACGCCAGCCATACGGTCCTCCAGCGCTGCGCTCGATCGCTGTTGAAGTGCCACGACCGTGTCGACGGTGATGAGCTTCGCCTCACGCAACAGTTCCTAGCCGAAATGTTGGTTGTTAGCCGTGTAGCGGTGAACGCCGAACTCAAAAAACTTCAGCAACGGCAGGTCCTCACATACAGCCACGGCATCATCACGATATTGGACCGGAGACTTTTGGAACGCACATCTTGCGAGTGCTATCGCGCGATTCGGCGGGAATACGACAGACTGCTGCCTGGCTCCTTCACAAAATAAAGTGCTGCTTATGTAAACCAGTTGACTATACGCTCGCCTTTTACATGAGTAAAAAATACATCATTACAAAAATACCAACAGGAAAGTAGTGCACTTATGCCGCAACACATCTCTTTCTACGACGAATCTCTAAAGACACAGATAGAGGGCTCCTACGTATCGGATGGCAAGTCAATCCATGCCGGCTCCGGAACGTTAGGTGTGAAGAGTGCCCGCTATGGCCATCTTGGCACGTTCATGGATAAGGATGGACAGGATTTGTTAGCGCAAAAGCTAATGAGCGAGTTGGCGCGTCATGCAGCAAAGGACATGAATGGTCATTAGGCTCAGGTAAAGAAATAAATGGTGTGAGCCACCCAAGCTGTTCGGATAACGTCATCCCTTTTGCCGCGGAGGGCCGTTACGTTGGCCCCGCTAGCTCGGGCGGCGGCGACTTTCAAGTGAGCTGCTCAATCAAGTGAGCTGCTCAATCAAGTGAGCTGCTCAATTTAGTACCAAGCGGGAGTATACCGAACGTAGGTCCCACAGCTCAGGCAAGCCGCAGCGGTGAGTTGCGCCGGAGACTGCATGAAGTCCGGAAGAAATCCCAGAAAAATATTCATGACATGCCTCCATCGATTCGCCTCGCTTGGCCGAGCGCGATTCGAGACGGATATGGGGCGGACAGCGGCAGCTCGTATTGATCGCGAGGGCGCTCGCTCAAGGGGCTTAGACCTCGGAAATCGCGTCTTTGTGTCGAATACGATTCGCCGCCTGCCCGCCGACCGAAGCGCCTAAGCGAACTTGGTCAGAAGCCCTTTATAGCCGGGCACGATGATTGGAAAACAAGGAAAGCCCGAAATCACGCGGATGAGCCGGCTTCAGGGTGAGTTGCGAAACGCAACGTTCGATAAGCTCAAGATCTTTGAAGGCGCGAATGCGAGAGAGGTGGAAGCCTATCTGAGGCAGAACAGCCAAGATGGTCCATGACGTCGTCGTATTGAGCAGCAGGAGATGAGGCAATGGGGCCTAAATGCACGCTTAACGCAAATCAACCCCACCTAGAGAGCTTTGGATTTATACTGCCCAAATGGATAAGGTTCGACGCGTTGCCGGCAATTGGTTACCCATTTCAATCGCACCAAACGCATGCGATCTCGAAGTGAGCGTAATCGACAGCGACAGTACCCATTCCCTAATGTGTCCATGCCGCAGAAACGGAACGAAATGGTTCAACGCATTTACGAATAAGGAGATTGAAATTCATCCAACCCATTGGCGTACTTGGCGTAGGGATAGTCGACTCAGAAAGTGGGACTTAGACAATGAGAAATAATCCCACTCTTTCTAAAGTATCACGCTCTCAATAGAAACCTCAATATTGCTGCACCGCAAAGTCGGCTACCTACCTGAGCGACGAGCAAAACCAATCGTGAAATGCCGAGCAGAGAGGTGTATCGTGGGTCTAATTCTCCCAGGAGGCGATCATGGCTGAGAATAAGACACCCGCTGACCTAGCACGTTCAATGATGACCAAAAATCTCGAGCAAGCCCATAATGCGATCGCTGGCTATTTTCAGTTGGTCGAAAAAAGCATATCAGCTTCGCCGTTGGGTGCGACAGATCAGACAAAGACCTTCAGAAACTATGTGGAGCAGAGTGTAGCTGCGAGTTTTGGGCTTTCGGACAAGCTGCTACGAGCAAAAGATTTTCAGGATGTCGTGCGTATCCAGACAGAGTTCTTTCAAACGCAACTAAGGGCGCTGACTGAGAAATCGAAGGATTTTTCTGATACAACGACAAAAGCGGTTTCAGAAGTCACTCGCGTTGAGATTAAGTGAAGGGGTCGCCTGTTGGTAGAGGCGGCACTCGTCTTGCCATCTGCATTGCAAGTCGCGAAAGGGTCGTTTGGACACTATCGAGCTGATTTAGGTGTATGTGAACGTCGCAAACAATGTTCCATAACGATCGATTAGATCTAGTTGCACCTCAAAGAGATGCTCCCGCGGCTGCTCAAGCGCAAAGTCGAGCGCAAAGAACCGCTCCGCCGCTTCGCTCTTCATGTCGCGCGTCAGTCCCTCGCGCCGCACCGCGCCGAATTCCTCGATGTATTCCCGTTGCGCTCATGCTCGGCCTCGGCTCCGGTCGCGTTCAACCGCGTCAACGCTGCCGCAATCCCGTCGTGAATGCGCCGACGATCGGCTTGGTCGAGTTCGCGGGTCTGGTCCTCCAAAAACCTTGAGAGTGCATCCGCCATCATGTCGGTATAATGCCCGACCAGCTCGAGTTCGACATGCGGCATGTTCGGCATTTCGTCGGCAGCAACGACCGCGTCTATGATTGCGGGACCATCGAGTATCGCCAGCCATCGATCACCTGCTTGGGCGGGCCTCTGCTGATACCTAGCTGCAGACGCTGGCTGGCGATGAGATCGGTGACACCGGCCTCCTCGGCCATGTAGAACGGGTTCTCGTAGCGCATGTCGATCACCGCCGTCCCGATCTTGATGCGGCTGGTCTTCGCTCCGAGCCGACGATCACGCTGGAAGCGAAAGCCTAGTTGATATCTCTGTCGTGCCGGAAGGCGAAGGAGCTGGGTTATCGCATGAATTGTGGACCACGCGGCTGTCGCCTGCCACGCTGGCGAGCACGTCCCGCCGAAGAGCACCCGTGCTTGGCGAACACGAAAATGGCCGTCGAGCGAATAGCCGCGCCAGATTGGTCTTGCGCGCCATCGAGCGCCAGGATGTCGAAGGCATGCGGCTGGACTTCGTCATCGTGCTTGCGCGAGTGCAGGGCATTGAAATCGGGAACACCGTCAACCCCAAGGACGACAGCTTCGCCATCAACGAACTAATCTGCTCAACACCGAGGGCAACGAGAAGAGTTTTCCAAACGTCTCAGACGTGACCGGAAATAACCGGATCAAAATGGAGGAGGTTTGCAAAACCAGGTGTGAGATTTCAAAGACTTAAGCCGAAAGCCGTTGTGCTACCGTTACACCATTCCCCAATATATCAGCACAATCAAATAGTTAAGATGGAAGCCGGCGATTTCGGATGAGATGCTTTGAGTCCGCGACGATAGTTCAGGCTCTT
>Ga0070735_10001485_pt1 | contig 22689 bp, 20 predicted proteins | sample Coa_R1_FD_66443 | JGI IMG/M metagenome (GOLD analysis project Ga0070735, IMG submission 66443) | Surface soil microbial communities from Centralia Pennsylvania, which are recovering from an underground coalmine fire - Coalmine... | ecosystem: Environmental > Terrestrial > Soil > Unclassified ...
ATCTTCTATTCCGTCGCGGTCATCCTCGCAGGTTATCTCCCGATCTACGCCCTGACGGGCCCGGCCGGAAAGCTCTTCCATCCGATGGCCGAGACGATGTCCTTTGCGCTGGTTGGCGCGCTCATCCTTACGCTGACGCTCGTCCCAGTGTTGGTCTCCTACTGGTTCAAGGGGGGCGTGCGTGAGAAAACCAATCGGCCTTACGAGTGGATGAAACAGAAATATGCGAAGCAGTTGGATTGGGCGCTGAACCGCCCCAAGACTACTCTCGCAATTGCCACAATAATTTTCGCCGCCACGTTAGCTCTTGTGCCATTTATCGGTGGCGAATTCATGCCTCACCTCGATGAAGGTGCTCTCTGGGTCCGCGCCACCATGCCGTATACGATTTCGTTTGAGGAAGCCAGCACGATCGCACCGCAGATACGGGACATCCTGATGTCCTATCCGCAGGTGACCGTTGTCGGCTCGGAACTTGGCCGCCCCGACGACGGCACCGATCCCACCGGATTTTTCAACTGCGAATTCTATGTCGGACTCAAGCCTTACAAAGACAAGGCTTGGCACGGCAAGATTGATGACAAGAAGAAGCTGATTGCGTCCGTCGATAAGAAACTCAGCGCTTTTCCCGGCATCATCTTCAATTACACCCAACCCGCTGAAGATGCCGTCGACGAGGCCCTCACCGGCCTTAAGAGCTCGCTGGCCGTCAAGATCTACGGCGACGACCTGAATATTCTCCAGGACAGAGCCATTCAAATCAAAAACACGTTGGAGAAGGTTCCCGGTTTCACTGATCTAACCGTCGTTCGCGAACTCGGGCAACCCAGCTTGCTGATCGATGTCGACCGCGACAAGATCGCCCGCTATGGCATTAACGTTTCCGACGTCGAAGCCGTCATCTCAGCCGCAGTCGGCGGCCAGGCCGTCACCCAGGTGATCCAGGGTGAGAAACTGTTTGATCTCGTCGTCCGCATGCAGCCACAGTTCCGCAGCAGCGCCCAGGAGATCGGCAACCTCTTAGTCGGAACACCTGACGGCCAACAGATCCCGCTCTCGCAGCTCGCCAACATCCATCAGGGCAACGGCGCGTCGTTTATTTATCGCGAAAATAATTCCCGCTACATCGGCGTGCAGTACAGCATCGAAGGCCGCGATCTCGAACGCGCAGTTCATGATGGCCAAAAGGCCGTTAGCACGGCCGTTCATCTGCCGCAGGGATACTGGATGGATTGGGGAGGCGAATACAGTCAGTTCCTCGAAGCTCGCTCGCAGATGTACTTCATCGGCCCGCTGACCATCGTGCTGATCTTCATGATTCTGTTTGCCCTCTATGGCAATTTCAAATTTCCGGTGACAATTGCGCTTGGCGTCATCATGACTGAACCTGTCGGCGCGCTGGTCGCTCTTAAGATCACGCACACTCCATTCAGCGTCTCATCTGTACTCGGATTGCTCGCGCTGCTCGGCGTTTCAGTCGAAACTGCCGTCATTCTGGTTTCTTACATTAACAAGCTGCGTCAGGAAGGCATGGGCATCCGCAACGCCACTCGCGAAGCTTCGCTTCTTCGGCTCCGTCCCATCATGATGACCGCTCTGGTCGCCTGTCTCGGACTGCTTCCTGCTGCTCTGTCCACTGGCATCGGGTCCGATACTCAGAAACCATTCGCCATCGTCATCGTCGCCGGCCTGATCTCGCGTCTCTTCATCGGATTCTTCGTCAATCCGGTGCTCTATGAGTTGGTGGCTCGCGACGGCGACGTGCTTCAGGTTTAGGGCTCACCAGGCGCTGCAGGTTCACTTCCGTTTTAGCGCCTCAAGCTCCTCTAATGTGCGAGGCCAGTCTGACCCCAGTAGCCGCGACAGACTTCGATCAGCAAGCACCTTCCCGCCAGTCTGGCAGCGAGCGCAGTAATTCGTTTCGTTGTCTGCATAACGGATGCGCTGAATCTTCTCGCCGCACCTCGGGCACGGTTGCCCATAGCGTCCGTGAACCGCCATCTCCTTCCGAAACGCCGTCACTTTCTCCGGAAAATCGTTCTTTGCCTCCGCCGTCAGGCGGTCGATCCAGAGCTTCAAAATCTCACGAGTGGCAGTAAACAGTCTCTCCCATTCCTCCGTTTTCAGCTTTTGTGTAAGCGCGATCGGCGACAGCCTCGCTGCATGCAGGATTTCGTCCGAATACGAGTTCCCGATGCCGCTGACGATTCGCGGATCGGTGAGAGCTCGCTTGAGCGTGCGGTTCTCTGCCGTGAGTGCGTTGCGGAACGAATCTGGATCAGCCGTGAATACGTCGATCCCGCCCGGATCAACAGATTGCAGGCCCTCCTGTCCTCGGAAAACATATAGCGATGCGCGCCGCTTCGACCCTGCTTCCGTCAGCACCAGCGAACCGTTTGGAAAATCGAATGCCGCCAGGCTCTGACGTCCGCCGAGTTTGGCGCCACGGGCGCGCCAGTGCAGACGGCCCGCAATCATCAGATGAAGTACAAGCCAGAGCTCGCCCTCAACTCCGATGGCAATCCTTTTCCCAATCCGTCGCAGTTCGCGTATGACCTTGCCTTCGACCTCCGAGAGCCGCGGTTCGACAGTGCGCAGCAGGAATGGGCTCGCTATCCGAATCTGCTCAATTGGCTGGCCCACGACCCGCTGTTCGAGCGCGCGAATGTAAGCCGTGATGTCGGGGAGTTCGGGCATTGTGATGTTTCAAGAATACAAGCCATACAATTTCCTTGAAACCGAAACAGGGACGCTACGTCTAACGATCCCAAGCAGCGGCCACAATCGACCCTATGGAGGTCCTCGTGCTGCCTTTTCCTCAAATCGTTCGTGCGCCCAGGCTGCGAAATTCATTCGCGCTCATCGCTCTATTGCTTCTCGCCGCAGCCGTAACCAATCGTTACGCTCACAGCCAGTCACAAGACCAGGCTGCGCGTCCTGCGCGCTCACGCGCCGATGAAATAGCAGAAATCTGGAATGCGATCGGCAACAAACTCGTCGTGATGGCCCAGGATTTTCCCGAGGACAAGTACGATTTCAAACTGCAGAAGGATGAGCGAACGTTCGCTCAGAATCTCTTGCACATCGCCGCCGTCGATTACGACCTGATGCGCGCCGCATCGGGTTCGAGCATGGGACCTGATTTTGGCAAGAACAAGCACAATCCAGCTCGTGAGGACTACAAGACGAAAGCCGACGTGGTGAAGTTGATTCAACAAGCCGTTACAGACGGCGCGAATCTGCTCCGGCAGCAGGGGGACGCGGGTCTCGACGAAACCAGCAAAATGCCTTGGGGCAACAGAATCGTTCACAGATCCTACATGTGGGCATTTGCTATCGAGCATAGCGCCGAACATTACGGACAACTTGTGGTTTATTACCGAGCCAACAATATCGTGCCCCCGGATTCGCGTCGCTAGTGCCAGATAATTAAGAAAAAAAGGAGTCACTCAATGAAACGCATGTCAATCTTGTTGCTGTTTTCCCTGCTCCCGTTTGTCCCCGCTCTGGCGCAAGCGCCGACACCCGTACCCACGGTGGCGTCTGTTCTCGATGGCGAGGTCAGCCGCATTGAAAAGCAGGTCCTGGATGTTGCCGACGCCATGCCGGAGGACAAATACAACTTCTCTCCCGAAAGCCTGAACCTTCCCGGCAGCGACTACAAAGGCGTGCGCTCGTTTGCGCTGCAGCTAAAGCACATTGCTGCGTCGAATTACTTCATCTGGTCCCCGGTTACTGGCGACAAACTTCCGGAAGGCCTCAAGGGCGGCAATGGTCCCGAAAATATCAAGACCAAGGCCGACATCGTCAAGTTCTTGAAGGATTCTTTCGCTCTGGGTCACAAGGCCGCCGGCTCGCTGACCACCGAGAACATGTTGCAACTGGCGACGGGAAGCAAATCGACCCGCCTGCGCCTCGCAACGTTCGGCGTCTCCCACGCCAACGATCACTACGGGCAGATGATCGAGTACTTGCGCATGAATGGAATTGTGCCGCCAGCCAGCCGGAAACAGTCGGATTAATGCCGGAGGCTACACAGTCGCCGGCCGCGACTCGACTCTTCGTGCGTTCAAGAATTTCAGGAATTCTTCTACGCCGTCACCAGACTTGACCGACACCTTGAAGACCGCCATCCCGGGCCGCACTGATTGAATGCTGCGGTTCGCAGCTTGTTCATCGAACTCCACCGCCTTCGCCAGGTCCATCTTCGTAATGACAGCTACGTCCGCACTATTAAAGATGGTTGGATACTTCAGCGGCTTATCTTCGCCCTCAGTCACCGACATCAACACGAGCCGGAGATCTTCCCCGAGATCGTAAGAAGACGGGCAAACGAGATTGCCGACATTCTCCACGAAGAGAAAATCGAGGTCCTCGAGCTTCCAGCCTTGAAGCGCCTTCTGCACCATCGCAGCTTCCAGATGACACAGGGTTCCTGTGGTGATCTGCTTCACCGGCGCCTGGCTTCGAGCCAATCGCGCTGCGTCATTATCCGTCGCAAGATCTCCGACCAGAGCCGCAACCCGGCACTTAGGCTTCATCAGAGTCAGTATCTTTTCGAGGAAAGCGGTCTTGCCCGATCCCGGGCTCGAGACCATGCTCACGACAAATGTTCCTGCAGTGTGAAATTGGTCGCGCAATGCGCGCGCAATTACGTCGTTCTGCTTCAGAACGTTCCTTCGGACTTCGACCAGCCGCGGTTCGTGGGTCATTCCTGCACTTCCAAGGCTACAATCTCTAATTCTTTCCCATGTCTGACGTCCGCTGACGGTGTCCCGCATTCTCGGCAATAAAAGAACTGCATGGACGTTGGTTCACGCTCAGCTTTGCACTTTGGGCAGTACACCAGGATTGGGACATCCTCAATGATAAGCTGAGTGCCCTTTAGTGGCGTATCGTAACAGGCCAGTTCGTAAGATGAAAGCAATGCATCCCGCACCACCCCGGAAAGAGGTCCCAATCTCAGGTGTACAGCTGCCACTTGAACGCCTCGTTTTTCGGCTTCTTCCTGCGCCGCATCGACAATGCTCATCGCAATGGATAGTTCGTGCATTTGTCATCATGCCATCATGCAGCCCACAGCCTTGCCATCCACTGCACGCTTTATTATCGGGTGTCGGCGGGTAAATTCAAAATTCGGGGCAGGCACGATGGTGCACATTGTCAACTGTAGGGTCGACAGAGTGGACAGATGAACCGAATTGCGGGAGGATTAAACCCGAACGTCGCGGCCCGAGAGGAGACCTTATTTGGCCGAGTTGCGCCTACGAATAGGAATGACAGTACTGGCTCGAAGCCTCTTGCGACGCCCTAGATGACCGCCGACGGACTGGTTCCAGTCGCCGCAAACACCTCTGCCACCTCTTGCCCCGCAATCTCAACGAACGCCTGGACAACGGTAGGATCAAACTGGGTCCCGACACCTGCTATAAGGCGGCGAACCGCTTCCTCGTGCGCCAGCCCTTTGCGGTAACAGCGGTTCGAAATCATCGCATCGTAGGCGTCAATTACGGCAACGATCCGCGAGCCAATGGGGATCTCATCGCCCTTCAGGCCACCGGGATACCCTCTCCCGTCAAAGCTTTCATGATGATGCAGAGCGTAAAGGCTTGCTTTATCCAAACCGGGGAACAAGCGGAGAATCGACCAGCTATACTCCGGGTGCTTGTTCATCAGCGCCCGTTCTTCTTCGGTCAGCTTGCCTTCTTTCTTCAAAACAGCATCCGGCACGCCGATCTTGCCAATGTCGTGCAGCAAAGCCGCAACTTCAAGCTGGTAAAACTCCGACTCGGCGATTCCGAGCTTGCGAGCGACGCGAACCGCCCATTCCGCCAGACGTGTACTGTGAATGCCGGTATTGAGATCGCGCAAGTCGAGCAACTGGTTGAACGCGCAAATGACGGACTTGAGGAGCGCCCGCTGTTGCTCCTCAAGTTCCTTGATGCGCAAACCGACGTTCGCAGACAGCTCCGTCGGAATTGGATTCGGCGTTGCTTGCATATTGGCTTAGTGCAATCCCAGGCTGCTGCGCCACGCCTGCATCGCCAGATACGTGTCGAGGCGCCCGTGTCCCATCTGAGGATCCGGGATGGAATCCGTATGCGCCAAAGCATTGGCAGCCTGCGGCTCGAAGCTCGACTGCGAGAGTGTCGAAAGCAGGCCTCCGAGCAGCTTCCCCGATCCGGAATTGGAACTGTAAGCCGCGACGAGAAGAGCCGTCGTTCCCGACACCAGCGGTGTACTGAACGAGGTGCCCCACCCCGCGGCGTAGGTACCGAACGGATAGGTGGTCATGATGCCTTCTCCCGGAGCCGCGAGCCATACCGGCGGTGCGCCATAGTTAGAGAAGGTCGACGGAACATCGCTATTGCTGGTCGACGCAACGTCAATCACACCCTTCAGCGCCGCGGGATATACCGTCGCTTGCTGACCGCTGTTCCCCGCCGCCGCCACACAAATCACGCCACTCGCCGTGGCATAGTTCACTGCATTCGCCAGCTCCTGAGAGTAGGTCGTGTAGTTGAAACTCATGTTGATCACTTTCGCCCCGTGACCAACCGCGTAATAAATAGCCCGCAGGATATCCGAGTTGTATCCAGACCCATCAGCCTGGAACGCCTTCAGCGGCATGATCTTGGCTTGCGGAGCTACCAGGTGAATGATGCCGGCCGTCATGGTGCCGTGCCCGAATGCGGCATACGGCGGTCCATCCAGAACCGCGACAGTGGACTGATCGAGGACCGCAACAGTTGACTGGCTGACCTGCGCCGTCTCCACACCGTTCCCATCAAGTACCGCAACTGTCGACTGGCTGACATCCGCTGTCTCTGACCCGCCACTTTGGTTGCGGGTGAAATCGTAACCGCCCGTCAGCACATTCTTCAGCACAGGATGATTTAAATCGGCGCCGGTGTCGATATCGGCTACCGTGACTCCCGCGCCTGCGGTGTTGAATGCAGATTGCGTTGAGGCGGTACGAATCAGCGCGTTACCGGGCTGAGCCACGTACCCGTGCCACACAGTCGTACCAAAGTAGTTGACCGGAGTTCTGTCACTCAAATAGGGCGCTGAACCTGCAGAAGCGCCAGCGGTCTGCACCCATTGGTCCACTTCGATGTCGGCAATTCCCGGCACGCTGATCTGCAACAGCGAGACCACAGGCACCAACACCGAGGGAATCTGAATCATGAAAAGCTGGCCTTGTGGGTCGCCGATGCCCAGGACCGTCGAGCAGCCCAGCAGTTTGCACAGAATTTGGACCCCGCTCAGGCCTAGCGAATCGCGAACCACAAGCCGGGCTTGCGGAGCAGGGGTCGCCCAGGTTTGCGCGTTTGCCCCGGTTGTCACAACAAATAACAAGAACAGAATTAGTAGGCTTTTTTGAAAGGCCGGCGCAAAGCCATTTGTAATTTTTTGGTGTCTTTCCATTTCCTCTCCCCCCACTCGCCCTTTTTGACTTCGGTCGAGTCTACGCAAAAAACGAAAGTCTCAACACTTACACCGGTAATTCGCTCGCGGTTACCTTCCGGCCACCACAGCGCTAGTCCAAGTCCTTGGGCTCTACCGGTTTAACGTGAACTCCGTACAGGGGGAGAACTACTTCGGCTTCTTGCTCACGCCCAATCGAAACACACAGCCCCTCGCGAGGCTCGAATTCAAGCTGAAACTCGCCAAACTTGTTGGTCGTCGTTTCCGCCACCGCAAAATCTCCGTCTTGAAGGCGGATAGCCACATCATCGGCCGAGCGCGTTTTGTTGCCTCGGTTAAGTACCTGTCCGACCAGACACGCCCGCTCAGTCTCCCGCCGCGGCTCCAGCCGCAGGTCGATGTAGTACTCGTCGGTTTCGTACAAGAATTGCCGAGCCGCCACCGAACCACGAATTCCTGCAGTCACGGGCTGAAGATTCGAGTCAAACATCAGACGCACTCTGCTGCTCGTTTCCGGCATAAACGCCACAAACTGGCTCTTGGCAATGCGAACCACATCGGCAGGTGGTGTTAGAAATGCTTCTTGGTCCGCGATCCCTCGCACGCTCTGCCACAACTGCAGTGTCGTCCCGCATGGCTTGCAACCCTCGTCGAGATGTCGCTGCATGTTCATTTTCTTGCCAGGTTGTAAAATCTTGCCCGCGAAATCCGCCCACTCTGCATCGCTGAAATGTTTCACCCATTACCTCCGCTGGGGAGCGGACCAGAACGTGACAGGTCACTCCAGCTGTCCTCACTCGTGGAATAAGGGAATCCGGAAGGCCAAAAAATATAGGCCTTCAAAAAAATTCCCCGTCGGCTCAAATCTTGCCCACCAGAATAAACGGAGCCCATTGATAACAATGGGGATAGCGTGAGCGGAGCTCCAGCATGGTAGCTCGCAGGGCCTCTGATTTCGAGGTCCCTGAGCTTAAGAGTCCATAAAACACGGTCATGAACTCAGCCGTGCTTTTGTCATGCACGTCCCACAAACTGAGGATCAAAGACTGCGCTCCAGCGTGCAGGAGACCGCGCGCCAGCCCAATGAGTTCGTCCCCAGCCGCCACAACGTTGAGGCCGGTTGAACAACCGCTCAGCGTTATAAGCTCGACTGGCAGGCTTAGTTGGTACAAATCGAACAGGCTGAGGAAGGACTCGCCCAGCCGAATCGCCGAGAACATCGGATTGTCCTGACGAAACCGTCCGTGTGTGGCAATGTGAATCAGGCGGCTCGACGGTCCCTTCTGGCGCAAAACCGTCTCACTGGCTTTCTCACCTGTAAACAAATCTGCCTCATTGAGAACGCTGGTGATCGCCTCAACTTCGTCAAGGATGGCAGGGGCTTGCGGGTCGGGAATGCCGAATACAAGCGGTTTTCCCGAAACGTTCGCGTTCCTGCTCTGACAGAGGGCAAAAATGCTGGCGCTTGGCGAGTACGAAACCGAATGCCGTTCAATCAGGTGTTGGGAACCGTCGAACAGCGCGTGAAAGGGAACGTAGTGCAGCGAGCCATGCGGTACAAAAATCAGATGTCTCGCTGTGAGTTTCGAGGCAATGGGAGCCAATAACTCATCATAGAGCTCCTTCAAATGAGCTTGCGTCGCCTGGACCAGCGAATCGTGGAACGTCCGCAGATATTCCGGATTGAGCCGAAACTTCGAAAGCTGGAACTGCAGTAGTCGAAGCAGATTGCTGATTCTTGTTTCGATTGTGACTGGCACAACCTCCACCTGGTCGCGTCCCACCAGGCAAGCCATGATGCGGTCCCGCACCCGGAAGTATTCAACGATCAGGGCGTCGTCAGGAATCGACGGACGAATCTTATCGAGCGGCAGGTGGCTTGGCATCTGCAAGCCAGCCTGGGTCGCGTCGGTGTCGGTCGCCTCCCGCAAAACATGAATAAGCTGCTTTTCGCGCTGCCGCGCCTGCTGCTGCAGACCTTCAATCCGCTCCGAGGATTCCTGCTCCGGTTGCAGCTGTTCGCGCTCGATCCGGCTGTAATACCAATTCAACTCTTCACGCAGATCGCGAATCGAACGGACGAGTTCGCTTTGGCCGGATGCCGATTCATTCGTCGCCGCAGGAGCTGGATTGACAAAAAGATCCATCAGGCTCCGTGATTTCGCCTGCTCAATGTAGGTAAACGCCTCATCGGCTGCCCTTGGATCATGGTTACGGCTCAAGCACAAATCGACGAGGTTTTCGTACACTTCGAGTCGGTTCTTGATGAAAGCGATCTTTAGTTCTTCTCCACGCAAGCTGCTACGCAGGGTTTCCAATGACTCGCGGGCTTTCTGGTACGAGTCGTAGGCCTTATCAGAATCACCTTTGGTTGACTGAATATTTCCAAGTAGCAAATTGGCCTGGTAGGACAGCACCGGCGATTCAAGCTTCGTCAGTTTCTCCAGGGCGGAGCTGGCGTATTGAAGAGCCTGATCAACTTCTCCTGTCTGCATGGCAACGCGAGCCATTAAAAGCTCGGCGAGGACGACCTTATTCACTAACTTGAGCGCTACAAAAGATTCCAGTGCCTGTGAACAATTCCGCCGCGCCTCGAAGAAGCGGCCTTCGTTAAAAAACACCAGCCCGCGGTAAAGATCAATCAAAGAAGGCCACGCCCGGTTCTTTTCTTTGACGAACATCTCCCGGGCCTGCGCGAAAAGCTTTAGTCCTTCGAACGCGTGCCCTTGCTGGCTGGCCGCCATCGCCGAAAACGCCATGCATTTCGCGCTCTCGTAACCCATCCCGAGTTTGCGAAAACCCTCGTAGCCCTGTTGTGCCAGTTCGCCGGCTTCCGTACTCAGGTTCAACTCCAGATAAAGCTCTGCCAGATCGAGATTGCAAAGCGAATGGTGATAGGCATCGCCGATCTTCTGCGCATTCACACGCGTAGCCCGCAGCATGCCGATCGCGCGGCTGTACTCGCCGCGCAGGTAGTAAAGATAGGCGATGTTGTAGTCAGCCTGCGTGACCAGCAACGGCATGTTGTGTTCGGTGCAGAATTCACGCGCCTTCTGATATGAATCCAGCGCTTCCGCAAACGAGTTCACGCTGATGTAGCAAGTCGCAATGTTGCTAAGAACCGCCGCAATTCCCTCTGGATCCTTTTGTGTGCGCAGCCCTTTGTAAGCACGCTGATAGGCTGCCAGCGCCTCCGCGAAGCGGTCCTGCCGGTAGTAGATATTCCCAATATTGATTTCCAGGCGCGCCAGCCGCCACGTATTCCCTTCGTCGGAGAAAATCCTCCGCGCCCGGTCGGCGGCCGCAAATGCGCGGTTGTATTCCCCCATCAGAAGAAGCGGTTGGATGGATCCGCTGAGAGTGCGAGCGACCTCGTGGGTCTCTCCTGCCCAGTCGAACAGGGCTACCGCTTGCTGGTGAAGGTCCACAGCCGCGGCGTGTTCGCCTTTGGCGTACAAAGCATTCGCCTTTGCCCTTTGCGCCCGGGCCAGAGTTGGCTTGTCATCGAGTTTTGCAGCGATGCTCAGCCCCGCATCTGCCAGGCGCAAAGCCTGCTGTACATCGACCCGCACCTGCTCACGAACCAACTCGGTGAGTTCGGTCACAACTTCACTCTTCAGCAACGTGCGATGACGAGATAAATACTCCGCTTTACTCTTCTCGTCCTCAAGTGCGGCGAGCTTATCCAGCAGGAATTGTTTAGTCGAGACCTCCCGCTGCGGCGTCACTTGAATCCTTTTTCCTCGAGAAGTTGTCGCAGCTTTTTCAGACAACGGCCGCGAATAAAGCCGATCGACCCGGTGGCAAGCTTGAGTTCCTTCGCAACCTCATTGTAGGGACGCGGCGGATTCTGGAAGAACAGCATCTTGACCATCTCGTTGCATCGCGCCGGAAGCGCGGCAATAGCTTCGCGGACGCCCTGTTCTCGCTGAACCTGATAAATAATCTCTTCCGGTGGGTTTTCCGAGTCAGGCTCGATCTGACTGTCGAGCATGTTGGGATCGTCGAAAAGATTTAGCCGTTCTTTCTTCCAGCGAAGGCACTGATGGTAACTGGTCTGCATCAGCCACTTAGGAAGAGCCTTCGCCTCGCGCAGCTTGGGCAATCCAGCCAGCAACTCGACGCAGACCGCCTGAAAGACGTCCGCTGCATCATCCCGTGAAAGACCGAATTTGACGGGAATCGAAAAGATCAGGTTCTTGTATTTGTCGACCAGTGCGGACCACGCTGCCTGATTGCCCTTGCAGCACTCCCGGACCAGACGTTCGTCAGACCAGGCAACTTCGTGCCCAAGGGCAGATTTCAAGGCCTTCCACCGGACGCGCCGCCGCTACCCGGCGAGAAGTAAAGCTGTTCAACATTCCACAGAGTGTTGGGATCGAGAATCGCCGGCTTGAAATTTGCCAGATTCTTCTTCGCCCCCACCAGAATGTCCGGCGTGGCCAGGAATATGAAAGGATCGTTCGCCGCGATAATCTCTTGGACCTGGTCGTAAAGACGCTTGCGGTCCTTATATTTCAGTTCGACCATTTGCTTTTGCATAAGCTGGTCGATCTGCGCTTCCCATTCCGTGGTCGGCTTGGCCTCGCTGAGATGCCAGAGATGTGTGCCTCCACTCGAAAGCCATACATTCATCTCCGGGTTGGGATCGGCATCACCACCGCCCAATGCCATGATGCTCGCCTCGTAATCGTACGTCTGAAACACGCGATCCAGCACTGCTTTGAATTCCAGTGGAACGACGTGAACATTCATCCCTAGCTTGCTCAAGTCATCCTGGATGAGCGTCGCCATCTTCGACCGTTGGGCATTCGACGAGCTTGCGATAATTGAGAATTCTACGGCTTGGCCTTGACGATCGACGAGTTGCCCGTCGCTTCGCCATGAAAAACCCGCCGACTGCAACAAGGCGTGAGCCTGGTCGACAGATCGCGCCGGATGAGGCAGCGTTTGATCCACCCACAGTTTGTTCGACGGGCTTACGTTGCCCCACAGCGCCGCGCCACGCCCTGAGTAAACCAGCTTGATAATGGATTGCCGATCGATGGCCAGCGAAACCGCTTGCCGGAACTTCAGGTCAGAAAACCATGCCTGCTTGGCCGCAATCTTGTCGAGGTTTTTCCCCTTGAGATCGTTCAGATTAAAGACCAGAAAGTTGTATTCCAGGCTCGGGCCGAGGTCGAACATTTCGATCCCATGCGTGGAGTCCTTCGACAGCAGCGTGTAATTTTCAGCTCCGACTCGGCTGATGATGTCCGTGTCCCCGGCTTGAAACCGGATAACCTGCGCGTCTTCATTCCCGGTGAATAGAAAAGCCATTTCATCCAGGTAAGGCAAGCGATTCTTGCCGCTGTCGACCTTCCAATAATAAGGATTGCGTTCGAGAACGAGTTTTTGACCGGCAACATATTCTTTCAGTCGAAACGGTCCCATGCCGGCGATCTGTGCGGGCAACGTTGTCAACGTCCATGACTGCGCAAACTTTTCGTCCTTGTAAGGCTGTTCCAGCAAATGCCGGGGCATGATCGCAAGACTGTCGAAGATGCGCTCCGCGGCAGCATACGGTTGCGCCAACGTAAAGCGAACCGTATATTGATCGACCTTCTGCACCTCAATCGGCTTGCCACCAACAATCAGCAGGTCCCGCTGCGGAGAATGGACCTTCTCATCCAGATAAACCTGGAAAGAAAAAACAACGTCATCGGCGCTGAATGGCTGTCCGTCTGAAAATCGGAGCCCATGACGCAGTTTGACCATGAATGTCCGGCCGTCTTTCGACATGGTCCATGACTTCGCTAGCGCTGGCTCGGTCTGTTGCGAGGCGCGGTTGATGTGGATGAGATCAGCCATCATGCGGCCGATGACCTCGCGCGAAGGCCCGTCAGCGGCGACAACCGGATTCAGCGTTTTCGGCTCGCTGCGCTGACCCACCACCAGCGTCCCGCCATAGTGTCCAACTTCATTGTCGGAAGTTTGAACTTCCTCTCCGCGCTGCAGAGTTTGAGGAGTTACGGAAGCAAAACATCCGAGACAACCCGCCAGAAAGAAGGTGAGATAACGACCCAATTGACGCATCGATGAGATCTCCGACGGGCTCAGCTCTCAGATTGAGCCCGATTGTAAGCTTTCGTGAATTGCATTCGCTACCGTCAGGTAACCAAGAGAGATAAGTACCAAGGCAACGGCTGGTGCGAACATCCACCAGTAAGAAACCAGGACGCTGTATTGCTGCAGATTCGCCAGCAGGTTTCCCCAACTCGGCACGGGCTCGCTCAGTCCCACGCCGAAAAACGACAACGTGACCTCCGCGATCACGTACTGCGGCACCAGCAGCGCAGCCTGGGTCAGCAGGATTTCGTAGGTGTGAGGCAAGATATGCGTTCGCAATAGATAGAAGTTCGATGCTCCGAATCCACGGCTTGCGATCACGTATCGGCGGTCACGCGCGCTGAGCACCACACCGCGAATCAAACGAGCCGGTCGCGCCCAGCCGATGGTTCCGATGACCGCCACCAACAAGAAGAAGGCTTGCGTCGGACTGATGTGCAGTGGCAAAAACGATCGCACCGCCAGCAAGACATAAAGCCACGGCAGTACGAGAAACAGTTCAGCGAAGCGCATGGCCGAAGCGTCGATCCACTTCCCGTAGAAGCCGGAGATGCATCCCACAACCAGTCCCAGAGCGAGCGAAATCGCCGTCGCTAGCAAGCCGGCAGCAACCGAAATCTGCCCGCCGTACAGGATTCGCGAAAACTGGTCCCGTCCATAGCCATCCGTCCCCGCGATGAACATTTGTGTGGGTTCATCCGTTCCCAATAGATGGGTCCGGCAAGGAATGAATCCTGCTATCAGGTACCTCGATCCTGTGACCAAAAACCGAACGGGATATTCACGCTCACGAGACTCGGCGTATTGATTGATTCCATCTGGAACCGCGACCCACGCATACACGAATGGTCTAAGATGCAAGTGGCCTCGCGCACCCACGAAATGAATACGGCTCGGAGGCGCGAATGGGAAATCGCGATTCTGGCTCGCGGGATCGTAAGGTGCTACAAATCCCGCAAAGAAGATCGCGAGATGCAGAAACGCCAGAAGCACCATCGCGAAGATGACTTTGCGCGCCTTCCTCATCGACTATTCCGCCCTCACGCGCGGGTCTGCAACGAAAAGCAACAAATCTGCCAGCAGATTCCCGAAAATCATGAACAGCGTGGAGAACATCACGATTCCAACCACGACGTAGATGTCCTTCGACATCGAGGATTCCAGCAGGAGCGGCCCCAGTCCCGGCCAACCAGTCACCACCTCGACTAGCAACCCTCCGCTGAGCAGTCCGGCGACCGACAACCCAAACAACGAAATCAGCGGTTTGGCTGCAGCCGGCAATGCATAGTGAAACAAGAGCCGCGCTTGGCTTATACCGTGTGCGCGCGCAGCCTGAATGAACGGAGCTTTCAGCGCCTCAATCACGCTCGATCGTACGTGCCGCACCAGGATCGGCAAGCTTGCGAGGACGAGGACCGTTGTCGGGATCACCAGATGCAAGAGCAGATCGACCGCTTTCTCCCGCAATACCGTGCCGGATCCCACCGAACTCATTCCACCCACCGGCAACCAATGGGTGCGCACTGCGAAGCCCAGGAGAGCGAGCACAAGAACTATCTCCGGAACAGATGTCAGCAGCGAAGTCCCTGCCAGACACGCTCGATCCCCCCACTTACCAGCCCGACTGGCGAGCCAGACTCCGAGAGGTACCGAGATCAGCCATGCCAGCGCAGTTGCCACTGTCGCGAGGATTAACGTGTTGCGTGCACGCGTCCCAAGAAGGTTCCGGACAGGAGAGTTGTATGCGAACGAATAACCCCATTCCCCGCGAACGACCGACTGGACCCAGCGAAGATATCTCACGGGGAATGGCTGATCGATTCCGTATTGAGCGCGAATCCCCGCAATCGTCTCCGCCGAGACTTGGGGGTTGAGTTTCATTTCATCGAAGAAACCGCCCGGTGCCAGGTCACTGAAGACGAAGCACAGCAGCGAGACTCCGATCAGCAGGAGAAAGCCGTGTACAAAACGCCGTGCCAGATATTTCATCGGCCGGCTCCGGCATGGGCCGCTCGAAATGCTGTCTCCACAACCCGAACGGAATTCAGTAATTGCCGCGTGTAAACCTCTCGCGGATTGTTTAGAACTCGCTCAGCCGATCCATGCTCGACAATTTTTCCCTGATACATCACCGCAATGAAATCGGCGACTTCTCCCACCAGACCAATGTCATGGGAAATTACAAGATAAGTTAGTGAGTGCGCAGCCTGAAGGTCCAGCAGAAGATTGAGAATCTGTGCCTGCGTCGAGAGATCTAGTCCCGAGAGTGATTCGTCGAGAATGAGGAACGCAGGGCGTAGCGCGATGGCTCGTGCGATACCCAGGCGCTGCCGCTGACCACCACTGAATTCAAGCGGACGCCGGTCTGCCCAATCAGGCGACAAGCCCACTTCTTTCATCAACTCGCAGGCTCGTTCGCGTAGTTTTTCCCCCGTCTCCCATTTCTGAATCCGCAAAGGCTCCGCAATGATTTCAGCCGCAGAAAAGCGAGGATTCAGTGCGCCTGCGGAATCCTGAAACACCATTTGTACTCTCGGTCGAAGCAGCGCCATGTCTCGCGCTGTCGCGCCCGTGATCTTCTGGCCATCAAAATAAATCTCACCTTGATCCGGCTCTTCAAGCATTGCGAGACACCTCGCGAGGGTGGACTTTCCGGAGCCCGATTCGCCAATGAGCGCGGTCACACTGCCGCGGGGTATTTCGAAGTTCACGTCCACCAGCGCATCGATCGCAAAACTGTTCCGCGAAAACCATCCTGCAGGCCGATACTGCTTGCTCAACTCGCGCGTGCTCACGAGCGCCGAGTTGCGCGCCAGTCCGGCTGCTGTGTCAGTTGACATGATTGAAGCAACTCACTCGCCGGCCAGGTTCGGCGACCATTTCGGTGGGTGTTTCATTTCTGCAAATCGGAGTTCTTGCGTGGCACCGCGGCTCGAAAACACACCCTTGTGTCACTTTGAGAGAATCTTCCAGCATGCCGGGAATCGTCGAGAACCGCCCTGAATCGAACCCGCGGTTTCTGAAAGAAAGTTGCAGCAGCCCTTGCGTATAAGGATGATGCGGCCTGCTAAACACCTCGGACACTGGCCCAGCCTCAACGATCTGACCTGCGTACATCACGATCGCCCTGTCGGCAAATCCCGCAAGCAGCGCCGGATTATGTGTAATAAAGATGATTGCAGTGCCAGACTCTCGGTTTGCGTCACGAAGGAGATCGATAACCTCATTTTGGATTGTCGGATCCAAGGCACGAGTGGGTTCGTCGGCGATCAATATCTTCGGTCGGCACGCGAGCGCTTGTGCGATTGCGACGCGATGTAATTGTCCTGAACTAAGTTGGTGTGGATAAGCGGCGGCAATGCGATCCACATCCTTGAGTTGCACTTGTTCCAGGATCGCCTTGGCCTCAACTTCTCGTTCTCTTCGTGTCGTTTTGCGGTGCGCTCGAATCACTTCGCCAATCTGATCGCCAACCCGCAATACCGGGCTCAGCGACAATCCGGGTTCCTGAAAAATGATGGCGATGCCGGCGCCTCGGACTTCTCTCCACCCCGCATCATCGAGGCTAAGCAGTTCCTGTTCACCGTAGCGAATAGAGCCTTCGACTCGGCAGTTTGCGGGAAGCAAACCCAAAAGACTCAGCGCGAGAGTGCTCTTCCCCGAACCTGATTCTCCCAGGATTCCTACAATTTCCCCCGCGACGAGCTTTAGTCCGAGCCCGCGGAGTGCCGGAGCCATAGCTCTGCCTTCGGACCCGTAGTTCACCGTCAGACCTGCCACGCGCAGCAAGGCGTTTGCGTCGGACGACCTTAGATTGGACGCGAGCTCTCCCAATACAAACCTCACCGTAGGCGTGTCTGTAATTCTGACTTACTGAGGTGAGATTCGTTGAATTACCAAGGTAATTCGCAGCAGAATGCGATGCGGAAAGAGAGTGCCTCGGACTACTGCTTACTATGCAGATGGAACCGCAGGAGGCGCTACTTGCGGCAGAGATAGGATTTTCGCGTAACCTGGATCTTCAGCAACTCGAATTAGCAATCAATCGCATTAAGCGCAAAATCCGTGAACGTGAGCCCACGATGAAACGAATTTTCATTGATCCTGAACCTCGCCATGAAAACTCAACCGGCACGCCGAAGCTGCATAATTTAGGAAGGCTGAGGAGGCGCCCTTAAAAAATCATGCCGAAACGACCCAAGCCAAGCGTCGCGCGAGATCAAACCGACAAGCTGAAGGGATGGAAGCAAATCGCAGACTTCCTCGGGGAGCCCGTGTCCGTCGTCAAGCGTTGGAGATCAGAAGGAATGCCGGTCTCCGAAGAAGGGCGATCTGTCTACAGCTCTCCCGAACAGTTGACCGCATGGCTGGGGCGCGAATCCGGCAAGCCCCTGCATGTTGTGACTCCCGAGACCGACCTCGCGGCGGAATTGAAACGAGGAGTTGCGTTCGCCCGCCAAAACCAGAAAAAGACCGGCAGAACCAGAGAGTAGTAATTTCCAGCGATCATCAACCCTACTTCAGCGGAATCCTGAACAGGTTTGTTCGAGCGACTGAGCGCTCAAAGGCTGGGTTTTTGGTCGGGACGGGCAGATTTGAACTGCCGACCCCTCGCACCCCAAGCGAGTGCTCTACCAGGCTGAGCCACGTCCCGACGGCAGAAAAACCGCGCCCGAAGGCACGGTGGGGTTCTTCACCAATGTTACACCAGTCGGCGACCTCCAGCCGTCACTTTCTGCGCCTTTTCGCCTTCGGCTCTTCCTCCACCAAAGCAAATTGAATCTTCTTTTCCACCGGATCGATCCGATCCACCAGCACCCGTACTTTCTGGCCTAAGCCATAAATCTTCCGGCTGTGCTGGCCAATGATCTCGCGCGTGTTCTCGTGATAGTTGTAGCGATCATCGCTGAGCGACGAGAGCGGCACCAATCCCTCGACAAAAAGATCGGTCAACTCCACGAAGAGCCCGAACTTGGTCACGCTGATGATCAAGCCGTCAAACTCGTCGCCAATCCGTTCTTGCATGAACTTCGCCTTCTTCCACTCCATCAGCTCGCGCTCAGCCTCGTCAGCTCGCCGCTCCGATTGGCTCGATTCCTCGGCAATCTCATGCAACTCTTCTATGGAGATCGGCGCGGTCAGCGGGCTCAACGATTCGCGATGCGCGCTATGGTCACGCCGCTTCGACCACGGCGAAGGATCTGCATCAGGTCGGCTTCCCCCCGGCCGCGACTGTCCGCTGTTTTCCGAGTTCAGGACCTGTTTCAGAATCCTGTGCACAATCAGGTCTGGATACCGCCGAATCGGTGACGTGAAATGCGTATAGCTCGGCGCGGCCAACGCGAAGTGCCCAAAGTTTTCCTCCGAATAGCGCGCCTGCTTCAGTGAACGCAGCATCAGGTAGGAAAGAATTCGTTCTTCTGGCTTCCCTGCAATTTTTTCTGTCAGCTTCTGATACATCCTCGGCGTAATGTGCACGTCTTTAGGAATTTCCATCTCTCGCGGACGTTTTCCCGTCCCGTAATTCGCTCGGCGATCCGTCTTGAACTGCATCCGCTGAATCGGCAGCGCGCCGACTCCCAACGAGTACCCAAATGTCGCCGCGATCACTTCGAAGTCATACACTCGCTTCGCATCGGGCTTTTCGTGCACACGATACAGCGACGCCACGCGCAGTTTCTCCAAATGTCCCGCAACCGTTTCATTGGCGGAGAGCATGAACTCTTCGATAATCCGATGCGCGATGTTGCGCTCGGAACGCTTAATGCTCTTCATCAACCCAAATTCATCAAACTGGATCATCGGCTCCGGCAGATCAAAATCAATCGACCCCCGCCGCTCGCGCTTGCGATTCAGAATCAGCGCCAGTTCCTGCATCCTCTGAAACGAATCGACTAAATCGGCATATCGCTTTCGCGCCGCCGGATCTCCTTCCAGGATCGCGTTCACATCCGTATATGTCATGCGCTCGGCAGATCGAATCACTCCCTCACTCAAGTCGTAGCCGACGATCTCGCCTCGATGGTCGATCTCCATCACGCAAGACAGCACCAACCGCTCTACCTGCGGACGCAAGCTGCAGATGTCAGTTGAAAGTTCCAGCGGCAGCATCGGTACCGCGCGATCCGGAAAATAAACGCTGGTGCCTCGCAGACGCGCTTCCTGATCGAGTGCCGAATCTGCGGTGACATAGTGTGCAACATCGGCGATGTGCACCTGCAATTCAAAGTTTCCGTTTTCAAGCTTGCTGACTGTTACGGCATCATCGAAATCTCGCGCCGTTTCCCCATCGATGGTCACGATTGGCAAATCACGGAAATCCCGCCGCCTGCGCAATTCCGCAGACGAGATCGTCGGGTCAACCTTTTCCGCCTCTTCTAGCACCTCAGGTGGAAACTGGTGAGGCAAATGAAACTTACGGATCATGATCTCGACGTCCACGCCGAAATCGTCTTCATACCCCAGAATTTCGGCCACTCGTCCTCTAGGATTTCTCGTGCCCGATGGCCAGTCCGTAATCTCAACATCCACCACCATGTTCTCGAGATTGCTCCACTCGGCCTTGCGCGCCGCCTCTTCCCCGAGCACTCGATGCCGCGATTTCCCTGTCTTTTCCTTTCCCTCCTCTAAAGACTGCACTTCATGCTTCGACGAAACCTTCGCCGGAACTTCCATCCCCGGCGGAATCACGATCTCTTCCGCAATCTTCTGATCAATCGGCGTGACGTAGTTGTGGCGATTTCCGTAGTGAAAAGTTCCGACCACCGTGGCATGAGCCCGGTGAAGCGGGCGCACGATGCGTCCCTCTGCACGGCCATCCGGTCGAACCGCCGCAATCTCAACCAGCACGCGGTCCCCATGCATTGCCGATCCGATTGCCGGCGGCGGAATGAAGATATCGCCCGAAATTCGGGATTTCATTCGCTCATCAAGCGAGCTTGCGTCCGGAATGACGAACCCAAATCCGTCGCGATGCATGCTCAGGCGGCCGACGACCGAATTTTTGCCACTCGTTGGCGCGGGCAGCGCATAGCGGTCCGGGTCGGCCTGAATCAATTGGCCGCTATTCACCAGGTTCTGAAGGTGTTTCGCAAGCTCCCGCCGGCCCTCATTGTGCACGCCCAATTCTCTGACCAGTTGCTTGAACCCCGCACTACGTTTGGGCTGCTGGGAAATTTTTTTGAGAATGGCAGAATCGGAGAGCATCGTTCAGCGCCGGCCCGCGCAACCTTTCATCTGTGGTTTCCTGTGCGCCTCGACGCCTTAACGTGCCAGATACTTTTCGCGCAAAATCTTCCGGTGATGCAACTCGTGCCCGGCGATGATATAAGCCAATGCCCGCACGCTGATCTCGTCGTTGTTCGCTGTTCCGCGGCGTGACCACGCTTCCGGCTCGAGTCCGCGAAACAAGCACAGCGTCGCGCCCCGGACTTGGCGAAACTCTTCGAGTAACGCAGAAAGTTTTCGACTTTCGAAACCGCCGTCGCGAACATAATCGTCCTGTTCGAAGCCCTCGATTGGCGTCTTATCGTTTCGAGCGATGCGCAGCGCACGATACGACATGATGCGCTCGGTGTCGACCATGTGCCCGACCACTTCCTTCACACTCCATTTGCCAGGTTCGTATCTGTATTCCGCTTCCTTCTCATCGAGCGCGGAAAGCATTGCCAGTGTCTCCGGTAATTGCACACTGAGGATGGAGACGACATCCCCGCCGGAAACCAGCGAAATGTATCGCCCATAGTAAGGAACATACTCGTCAGCAGCGGGACGCGCGGCAACCATCATTGTGCTCATGGCAAAGTATCCCACGGCAAGCAGATCGCTAACAACCTGCGCATCCGGCGATGTCCCATTCATATAAGAAATGCCGGACTCGGGAGGAATTACATTGTTTGCTGTAGATGCCTAAGGTCCTTAGAAGGCGCTTGAATCGCGGGAACTCACATATTTTCCACAACACTAGCCCGTTCCAACGGAGTAGAATGCGTTTGGTCACCCAAGTGCGGCCAACCCCATTCCACCTTTAGGAAAGGAAACTCTACGAAACATGTGGAAACCTACGACCCAGACTCCTTCAACTCCGGCTCAGCCCGACCGTCCGGCTGCCCCGACTCCGATGGCTTCGGCTCCCGAGCCGCCGGCCGCTCCTCGTCCGGTAGCAACTGCTAGCACGGCAGATCAGGCTACCATCGGGAAGTCGCTCGTGATCAAGGGTGAGGTGACTGGTTCTGAGTCGCTTTACATTGATGGGCGCGTCGAAGGCTCAATCAATCTCGCCGGTAACCGCGTCACAGTTGGGCGCAATGGCGTCGTCTCCGCCAATATCAATGCCCGCGAGATCGTGGTTCTTGGAAAAGTGCGTGGCAACCTGACTGCCAGCGACCGTGTAGATATCCGCAGCGACGGTTCCCTGACCGGTGATGTCGTGGCTGCGCGCATTTCCATCGAAGATGGCGCGTTCTTCAAAGGTGGCATCGACATCCGCAAGGCCGGCCAAAAGGCCAATGGCGAAGAAGCGAAACCCGCCTCATCCGCCACCGAAGCTGTCGCCGCCCGCGCTTAGTCTCTGCACGAAGTGGCAGGCAATCGCATCGCGGTTGCCTGCCTTTTTCTCGCCTCACGTCCGTTGCGAATACCCGCTTTCTATCTCCTGATCTGCATGAATTTCTCGCCTTCCCTACAGGTGCCCGAATACAACGAATAGTCCCTCTTGGCATCGAAACGCCTGTGATGGCAATAGCGAACTTAAATGTCCCGGTTGTTAACGGGTCGAAAACAGTCAAGCCCGAGATATTACCTGCTCCGGATCGGACCGACGCAAGCGGGCACGCGATCCGCAACGTCATACTCCTCTCCATTCCTGACGAAGAATTCAACCTCCTCAGGCCGCATCTTGAGCTGTTGGATCTCCCGCAATATTTCATTCTTCACCAGCCCGCCGAGCGGATCGCCCACGGCTATTTCTTGAACGAAGGCTTGGCGTCCTTGGTAGCGGTTAATGGTGATGGGCGCAGCGTCGAGGTCGGCATCGTGGGCCGCGAAGGCATGGTTGGCACCTCGCTGGTCGTTGGCCTGAATCGCGGATGTTTCCGCGGCATCATGCAAATTTCAGGCAGCGGCTGTCGCATCGACGCCGACATGCTGACCGAA
>Ga0070735_10001487_pt1 | contig 22675 bp, 18 predicted proteins | sample Coa_R1_FD_66443 | JGI IMG/M metagenome (GOLD analysis project Ga0070735, IMG submission 66443) | Surface soil microbial communities from Centralia Pennsylvania, which are recovering from an underground coalmine fire - Coalmine... | ecosystem: Environmental > Terrestrial > Soil > Unclassified ...
AACAGCTCATCTCGACGAAAGTGCTCAATGACGTCGAATGTGAGTACCAGATCGAGCGACTCCGTCACCGATGCGCGAACGGTCTCAACGAGGTCGCCCTGGGAAACGCCAGTCACCCCCAACCGTCGCGCCTCAGCCACCTGCTCCGGTGAGCGGTCCACGCCGCGGATGTTTGTGTAGCCTGCATGCTTGGCGAAGAACATAACTGTACCCTGACCACAACCTAGATCGAGGATCGCGGCACCACGGTCAGAGGGAAAGTGTCGCCGGATCATCGCGACAAGGTACGGGCGTCGCGACTCAAATCCACTTTCGTCAGGCTGGACTAACGGGATGCTGCGTGCGTGAACGTAGCGACCGTAGATTCGGTCGCGATACTCGTCTGCGTCGGCTTCGCGAGATTCCATGCTTGTCACTGTCTACGACACCTGATCGGCTATCCGAGAGGCTGAAGCTTCCGCGTTGTGGGCTTGGCGAGCCTTTGGTGACCTGACAAAAAATCGCACGTGCGTCAAAGGCCAACCCGGCTCAAAGTGGTCACGATTCACTATCGCGCTATTCGACGGCAGCTGCCTAACGCTACGCACGGCCGAGAATATGAGGTCGAATTCACGCTCGGCGATTGGGAATAGGCGAGTAGGGAAGTGACGGAGCGTGCCATAAGGCCACGCGAAAAGCCGGCACGGACGATTGCACGCTGTCTCAATCGCCTGCTTGGCATCCACCATCTGCCGTTCCGCATCGAGTGGGTCGAGCTCGGATAGGTCAAAATGGTCGGCCGTGTGCGCTCCGATCTCGAAGCCAGCCGACACCAGTTCTCGAACCATCTGCCACGACATCGGCTTTCGATCGAGGGCGCAGCGAAATCGCTCACTGACTATTTTGCAGCGGTAGTCCTCGGTACAATCGATGAAGTTTGACACGAGGAAGAAACATGCGGTCGCGCCGTGATCGTGGAGCGCCGGTGCCAGGATTTCGTAGTTGTCCCTAAACCCATCGTCGAAGGACAAAGCAAGGTAGCGCCCACTGGGCGGCTTGTCGTCCCTGAGTAAGCCGACAGCTTCTTCGTTAGTCACAAATTCGAAGTGCTGTCTGAGGAACCTGAGTGTTCGCCTAAAGGCCGGAATGTCGGCCGTCGCGATGGAATGACCATACAGGAGGCGCACGTCGAAGTTCGCGCGACGCATGGGCAGGGAACCGCCCAGCGTGAGCACCAACCCACGTGCACGTTCGCGAACCTGGCTTCGAAGTTCCCCGACAACATGCTTCATATTTCTTCGCGCCGAAGCCTCCAGTAATTGCGATAGATCCTGAGCATCGCCATGCCACCGGGTGTCGTATACAGGCTACCTTCACTTGCCTTCACCGCAGTTGCTTGGTACTGATCGAATCCCGTAATGACATCGACAAGCCGTTGGACGGACTTCTGTTGAACAGCGGCAGCGGTCTGCACGATCGTCTGGTGCAGAGTACGACGGAAGAGGATTGGCATCGATTCCCGCAACAACACACGCCCGCCATCGATGACTTGCGTGACTTCATGTATTGAGAATCCAGTTTGGCGCGAGTTGTCATGAAGCTGCCACAGAGCGGTCTGCGCACCGCGGTACTCGGGTAGCAGTTCGTGATGAAGGTTGATCATTCCAAGACGTGGAATCTGGAAGAATGACTCTGGTATCAACCCATTTCCCAAAGAGATACCAAGGTCCGGGGCCAGTCTACGGACAGCCTCTTGAGAGTCACGGTCCCCGAAGCTCTCAATTTCGATTACCGGGATCCTTGCATTGTCACACGCGCGGTGAATGTCCTCGAGTCCTAACGCCTCCGAGACGTGACGGCCGTACCAGCGACGCATTCTCAATCCATTGATTGCGCCCAGCAGGCCTATCCTGCGGATCTTTCTCAGTCGACGACGAACGCTTCGCGATCTGGCGCCGTTGGTCTTGCCTCCCCGACACAGCACCACAGCAAGAGCGTTCTGCCCGCCGCTCTCGGAACTGGCCAACAAGCCGACGAAGAGACTGGCTAACCCAAGTTGTTTGGATGTCACAACCACGTAGCGCATCGGCAGAAGCGCGATACTCAGTTGGGTGTCAGAGGGCGGGCGCTCTCGATAAGAATCTGCGTGAGATCGCGAACCCGGCCGAAAAACGCCGGTATGGAGAGCACTCCCGACGCATATCTCGCTGCGTTCGCAGCCATACTTCGTCTGAGCGCAACGTTTTCGAGCAGAATCTGGAATGAGGCAGCGAGTGAGGCGGGCTCTCGGTCGACCAGCAATCCTCCACCACTCTGGCTGATAGTGTGTTCTGGTCCACCTGAGCGTGTAGCAATGACAGGCAATCCCGCATGAAAGGCCTCAGCAACGACAATTCCGAATCCCTCCTGTCTTGAAGGGAGTATTAGAGCATCGTGGGAGAGATACGCGAGTGCGAGCTCGTCGAGATCGACCCTGCCTCGCAAGGAAGCACCGGCGGCTTCTAAGAGAGACGTGAACCGCTGGCGCCATCGTTCCGAGTATGGTCCCACAACAGTGAGCTCTACGGGCAGCCTCGCGGCCCTTGCATGCGCGATTGCGGCCAGCATGTCAGACGCGCCTTTACGCGGATCGTCTACGCGTCCTACAAATAGCAACTTAAGGCTTTCGCTCGTTAGTACGTTCCTAGTTGGTACATTTGGCCGCGCGCGATTTAGGGCGTCGAGGAAGAGCGGCGAAGGCGGGTGCGGCAGAAGCAAGACACGATCCGGATCTAGACCATGCACTTCAATCATTCGCGAGCGGGTATGCTCACTCATGGCGCAAAGAATCGTTGCCTTTCGATAGAGCAAGCCCTCCAGCCCGGTGCCGATCGGCAAGAACATCGAATGGAGTGCAGCGCCCAAGCCTGACCCGCGACCGTTCTTTCGTCCCTCTGATATCGTGACCGAGCTAAGTTCGTCGCCAGTTAGCGTTGCCTCCCAAATAGCGTAAGGCAAGCGGCTCGTCATGAGGGCTCCGGCATACCGAGAGTTTACTGCCCAACCGCATGTCCACGTCCTCAACCGTCGCCGCTGCACGAAGCCTGCGCCGAGTGCTTCGCCGTGTATCACAAACGGCTGGGTGCCGAGTTCAATTACGTCTTCTGCTGTCGTGCGCCAGTGCGGTATCGCAGCAATCTTGTGGCTCAAGAGAGTGACGACGCCTACTTCGCGCAGTGCGGAGATCAGTACTTCGGAGGAACCGGCGTTGCCGCTGGGCGCACCAGGCGCGGCGCCCGCCATTAATATTCGCGCACTCACAGACGAAAGCTGCGAGTCGAATTTGGCGGGCTGACCAACGGCCTAACGGCCGTGGGGCTCTTCATGCAGCCGAATGGCAGAAACCAAAGGAGTTCAATGCCCCAACAATGCCCTGCACTGCGGCGTCATAGCTATATAGCGCCGAACGCGCTTGAGCGGCTCGGCCAATGCGAGCTCTGAGGTCGGGATCGCGTACTAACTGCACGACACGCCGAGAGAGGGCATCCCAGTCACGCGGTGGAAACGTGTAGCCCGTCTCGCCATCGCGGATGAGGTCGCGTGTCGCACTTACATCGCTTGAGGCCACAGGTGCCGCACCAGATGCCATCGCCTCGCTCAGAACGAGTCCCCACGTTTCCCAGAGTGAGGGCATGACAAAGACGTCGGCAAGCGCATACAGCTCCGGAAGCTGACTCTGATTCACGAAGCCGAGCCAAGTGATGTTAGTCAGGCCGCGCCGACGAGACTCCTTTTCGAGCTCGGGGCCATGCGGCCCTGATCCAGCGACAACCATGTGCGCGGTCGTCGCGAGATCAGGCTGCGACGCCAGGTGCAGCATAGCCTCGGGTTGTTTTTTTTCGAATAGCTTGCCGACAAACAGGACGATCGGCCGATCCTCTGGGAGACCCCAGGCGCGACACGCTTGACACCGCCTCGATGAAAGATTTTCCCGCGAGACACGAAGGGCTTGGACGTCAGCGGCATACGGAACGAAATGCAACTGCTCCTCACGCGCTCCGTAGTGGAGATACGCTTCACGATTAGCCTCTCCGATGTACAAGAGTGCGTCCGCGCGGCGAATCCACGACCGAATGATGCCATCACGCAGCGGGTCGATCCAACGTCGGCGCCGCTTCATCAAGCGCAGTTCGCTGCGAACGAGGAAGCGCGTTCTTCTAAGCGCAGCCGCTGCAGCGGCAAACCAATTACTCGGATACAGGTATCCGTTCACCCAAACCGCGTCATAGCCGGCGAGAATTCTCAGGAATGCTCCTGGATTGATTGCATGAAGTGGGTTGAACGTGTCGCGAATCGGGCTCGCATTCCATAGAAAGCGGTGCTTGTACCCGCGGAGAAGATCTGTGTCCCAGGCGACAGACCGAGCGAACTGCTTGTCGAACTGTTGGCGGACGCCGAAGTCGCGGCAAAAGAACACATCGAGGTCGAGGTCCGCACGCGCGGAGAGCCGCTGATAGAGTGGCGTGAAGTATTGGATCGGGTGCGATGCAACAGCCGCGACACGGCAAGTATTGCGGCGGTTCACGCGCTGCTCGTAGGATAGTTGATGATGTCGCGAATTCGGTGGTCCCAGCTGTTTGAGGCGGCAATACGCTGGCGGCCACGTGCTGCAATTAGCGCACGTCGAGTATTGTCGTTGATCAGATTGCCAACGTGCGCCACCAATTCATCTGTGTCGCGAAAGCACATCACCTCAGACGGTTCGCTCAGGACTTCTAACAACTCTTGTGTACGCTCGTGGAGCATGAACCCGCCGCACGCGGGAATGTGAAACGTCCTACTGGTAATTTGGTCACCAGCTGAAGCGCCGGGGCGATTCTCGCTGAGGATGGCCAGATTTATCTTCGACGAAGCGATAGCGCGAACATACTCTTCACCCTCTACTGTTTGACCCTCAACAATCCCTTCCATGCCCCACTTGCGATCCGCTTTGCTCCACTGCGCCCCCCAGATTCGTATATGCACATCGGGGAGACGCATGTGCAGCTCTCGCAGAATGCGCTCTTTCTTTGGCGACCAAGTGCCGATGAACGACACGTCGCACCCGTAGCGCTCCAGATCGGCCGCCGTCGGAGTAATTGGCCGGTGAAGGTCTGGATCAAAGGCATGCCTGACAAGACTCGAGCGATGTACGCCTAACTGATCCCGCAGGTCCTGAATGCCGAAGGATTTCGTCGTGAATATCCAGTCATATTGCGGCAGGGCGGTTGGCAAATAGGGGCCGTGTGTGCGAAAGGAAACGTCGGGGTAGAAGCAAATTGAACGAACGCCCATGGAGCGAAGCCGTGTGAGTGTAGAAGCTTGAACAAATGTCCCCTTGAAGGCGAGCAGTATTTCTGCCTTCGTGCGCTCCGCCTCCAGGACTAGGCGTCGGTTGAATTCGTGCACAGCGAGAGGTCGAATGGCGCGACCGATTGCTCGCATTAGCGGGGATTCCCAGCGCACGGGAATCGACTCCCACTCCGGCACAACCTGCACACTCCAACCTGCTCTCCGTAATGCCTTCATTCCGGCATAACCGTTGCTGCCGAGCCATTGGTCGCAGACAACCAGCGCCCGATATCGATGAGTCGGACCGACTCGCCGAAGCCCAGCTACTCCTTCTTGGCTATCCTTAAGATGCATGTGAGCGTGCGTCAGACAGCGCTCGTCTCTGTGACCCGGCGCGAAGCTGGGTGCTGCCAGGAAAGCAACCTCCCACGCCGATGCAGCGCTGTGCGATTAGGCAGCACGCGCAAAGCTAGTCCGATGGCGACAAAGATGCAGTACATTGCCAACAGTGTCACGATTGTCTGTAGGTCTGCGGCGATCGTTAGGCTGGTCCAAAATAGATAGTACCCGAAAGCGGCAGCGACGGCGCCGCTGTGCGGAGACCAAAACGCTGTTCGACTCCATAGAAGTGCCACAAACACTCCGAAGAGAGCGCAGCCGACAACGACACCAAACCACCCATAGTTCAGATAAAGTTCGCCGGGCACGGTCATATTAACCGCGTTCGTATAGCGTCCATCAGGACGGATCCAGGCTTGGCCGATTCGCCACGCGAACCAGCCACCCTTCTGAATGATTGGCTTGCCGGGCCACAAGAACCGCGGCACGAAGACGAAGCCTAGGTACTCGAGTGTTTGCCCGTGCAGGAAACCATCCTCTGTGGCAATTCGCCCAACTTGCGACAGTTGATTGAAATTCGTGAGGCGCGCCCAAAAGCCTGGCTTCGCGGTGGTTCCGTACGGAGCTGCGGGCGCATCTTGCGCGACTTGCTGCAGCCGCTCAACGCCAACTGAAGTCGTACGAGCTTGTGCGAAGGCTCCGAAATAGATGATGAAGGCCGCCCCAAACACGTAGACCGGTACGAAGAGGCGGCTACGCAGAGGCGTGAGGGAGCGGGCGCCAAGTAAGGCGCCGAGTACAAGAGCGATGAACGGGGAGACGATATCTATTCTGAGGTAAGCCATGAATAGCGCGCGGATGGCTTCTATGCTTGCTACGGCCACCGCCATAGCAAGCGCCCCGCGCACGCGGCGCCCGGTGCCAGCCCTCGCTAGCAGAAATGAGACGATGTGCGGGAGCAGGTAGACGGCGCTCATGATCGATCCCACAAATCCGGATCGCAACCGTGCGTGCACAGCGATGGCGGCAAGCGCGATTATCGGACCACCTATCAGCAGTAATCGATCCGGAAAGTCTCCATGTACGCGCGGCAATAGACTGAATACTGCTCGCGTAATCTCCATGCGCGACGCGGCCTTGAAGCCGAGAATCGCCATGACCGCACCGACTAATGCCAACTGCGATGCGAGCAAGAGATACGAGTCCGCCGCATAAGTGAAATATTGACTGCGCAGTGGAGCGTGTTCCGTTAGGAGGCCGGTTGCGTTTGCGAGAGCCGTCAAAGCGCTCGCAAATGCAAACACTGTGATCGGCGTCAACGAACCACGGCGAGCCCCTTTCAGGTCACCGAAAATGAATCCAATTCCTATAGGGAATCCGGAAACGGCGAGAAGCCACGCCGGTCCGTCGAAGAATGACAGCGCCGCCAGCAGCCCGCCGACGAATAGACACGCACGAGCAGAATCAGTGAGCGCGCCATAAAGTCGCGACCTAGCCGAGCTCCGCGGGCGCAGGGAGCGCGGCATGATCGAGTCCGTCGCATTGCGAGTCACGCGGCGACTCGGGCCGAAGCCGCCACGGCCGGCCCACCGGTCAAGCCAAAGCGTTGGGCCCAAAGATGCAGTACGAAGACCCTCCACACAGCGAGCGCCGAGCTGTCGTCGCCGCGTCGCAAGTCATCAACGCACGCACGTACATGCCTTGGCTGAACCAAGCCCAACTCACGAATCCGCTCGGCGCCTAACGTCGAATCCACCCACGCAATCTCTGAGCGTAACCACGATGCCAACGGAGTGTGGAAGCCCACTTTGTCGTTCCGCAGACGGACCAGCGGCGGGAGGACATCAGTAAACGCCTCACGCAGCACCCGTTTCGTGCCGCCCCTGTTCACAAGTGCTGAATAATCGACCGCGAAAAGGAGATCAACGAGTCGATGGTCAAGAAACGGCATACGGCCTTCAACGGAGAAGGCCATCGCATTGCGATCGTCGTAGTGCACGAGGTGCGGAATGGCGAAGCGAGTAAACACCTGCGCCACATAGTCGCCGAGCGAATCTCGCCGGCCGTCCAACTCGAATCGGGACAGGGTGACTTGGTCAAGGAGAGACGAAGATAGCATCGCGCTCAGGTGCCGCACGTACCGACTGCGCAATTTGTCCCGCAATCGTAGTGGAATCGAGTGTGCTAACGCAGACGTTAGGACCGTGCGGGCGCTGATGCGGCTGGCTCTAATCCAGAGTCTAGCCTCGTCCAGGGCGCGAAGAGGATGTCCGCGACCAATAAGATCGCCGAGGTAGGCATGGACCATCGAGGGATAGCCGAAGAGCAACTCATCTCCCCCTTGACCCGAAAGGATGACCGGCACCCCTGCCTGGCGCGCAGCCCGCATCAAATGAAAATGCGCGAGAATTGACGTGTCGCCAAACGGCTCTTCTTGGTGATCGAGCACGTGCAGAATGTCCTGACGCAGGTCGGACACCGGCGGTGTGACGCGGTGAATAATAGGATTCTTGAGCGTCGCAACTGCGGCCTCGAAGTATGGTGTCTCGTCGTACCTGCTATTCGGGTATAGACTCGTGAAGATGTGAATCGGCTGGCCGCCGGTTTGGCGGTTGATGATTCCGACGATGGTGGACGAATCGAGCCCGCCAGACAGCGTGGCGCCGACCGGCACGTCCGCCCGTAGCCGCACTCGAACTGCGTCTTCAACGAGGTCACGAAAGCGGCGACGGAACGCCTCATCGTAGGGCAGCCGATCCCTACGCCTAACGATAGGCAACTCCCAGTATCGGCGCGTGGTCGGCTCCTCGCCGGGACGTGCGGTCATGTAATGCCCAGCGGGGAGTTGCTGCACACCGGAGAAAAAGCCCCTGTCGTGCAGGTGACCGTATGTCCCCTGTGTCAGGAAGTCGAACGCGGCCTGCGGCTCGATGCCGAAGCGAAGGCCGACAGTATTGAACGCCTTGACCTCGCTCGCAAACCAAAGAGTGCCGTCGGAATCGCGCGTATAATAGAACGGCTTTTTCCCCGCCCGATCGCGCGCCGCGAACAGCTCGCTCTTGGTCGCATCCCAAATAGCGAATGCCCACATCCCGTTGCACCGCTCGAGCGCGTCTATGCCCCACTCGCGATACGCGTAGAGGAGGACTTCGCTGTCGCTTTGCGATCGGAAGCGGCATCCGCGTGCCGTCAGCTCTCGGCGCAGCTCTTGGTAGTTGTACAGCTCGCCGTTGTACACGAGGGTGAGGCGGCCCGTGTCATCATGCATGGGCTGACGACCCGCATCCGACAAGTCGATGATGCTCAGTCGTCGGTGGCCGAAGGAGACGATGTCGTTCGTCCACAAGCCTGAAGCATCAGGGCCTCGATGCACCAGAGCTTGTGTCATCGGAGCGATGCGCGCATCAAACCATTCGCGCTGGCGCGGCGCTGCGGAGAGAATGCCGACGATGCCGCACATCTTATGACTTTCGTCTGGTTCTAGCTGGCGAGGTGTCGAGCGCTCCTAGGAGTCTTAGCACGCGGCGCCACTGCACCTCCATGCTATACCAGGAGCGCGCGACTTCCAGAATACGATTGCGGGTAGATCTTTCTGACGCCTGCTTGAGCGCTGCGCCGATCGCCTCACCGATCGATCGCGCATCGAGTGATGGCGCGAGGACAGCAGCACCGTGTTGGGCGACCATTTGCATAAACGGAGAGTCGAGCCCGACGATGACCAACCCAGCATGTAGGTATTCCCCGACTTTATTTGGCGCTGGCATGCTGCTCTCGAGATTGTCTCCTGGTCGCACGAAACAAGCACCAACGGTCGCCAGGCGCTGCAACTCCAGCATTTCGCCTCGAGGGAGGAGCGGCAGTAGCGCGATGTCAGACGCTCTTGGCGATGCGGTGACGCGGCGACGTATTTCATCGGCGTACGAACTATCGCCGACATTGGTGAGCAAGAGACACGCTGTGGTCGGCCAATGCACGACGCTGTCGACGACTTCCGCAACCGCTTGAGTACTGCTCACATTCCCGGTGTGAATCACGAGCGGCCGCCGATTCCACTCCGCCGGTATCAATGCGCTTGCGGCGAGGCGTGCCTCCTCCGTCGATTCATTCTGGCTACAGTACGGTGCGTTTAGCACCGTTATTGGGCGCCGAGGCAACTTTGCGCGCCGCTCGAGCCAAGCGGATCGCTCATCGGACGGCGTGCAGACGATCGTTGCAGTGCGGGCAGTCCGCAGGGCACGCAAGTTCCGCAGCCGGGACGCCGGTGACCGAAGCACGCCGCCTAACGATGGGTCGTAGAGCTCGAACGCGAAGTAGACCACGGGTGCGCCGCGTGCAACGCGGCGAGCCTCGAGTAGGCTAAATGGACAACTCGATATGACGATGACGGGCGCATGCTCTGCTACGTACCGGTCGACAGCTTGACGGAAACGACGACGCGCCGCCAGACGTTGGCCGGCGGAGCCGCCGTGCACTCCGCAATCATGTAGGGTGATCTCCGGCGGCAGCGACACCGTTCCGCCTGCGTTCGAGCTAAACGAGAAGATGTCGACGAGATATCCCTCGTCGCGCATCACGCGGCTGATCGAGTACAGTGGCGCCAGGAAGTCCGGGTGGACGAGACTCAGCACGAGAACGCGTGTGCGCGGCTCAATCGGGTTGGGCGATTGCCGCGACAGACCATCCATCGGAGCCACGCTGCTCACTGCACACTCCGAGCGAGTCGCGCGCGGCGCCAGGCAGCGATCGGACGCGATGCAATCGCACTGAGGTGAGCACGGATTGCGCGTGATGACTGGCCTGCATTTCGGGCAGGTGGCCGGAGTCGGCTAACGAACGACGCATAGGCGTGCACGCAGCGCTCGATGGAGAACTCCGATTGTGCGAACGACACGCTTCGCTGTTGTCGCTCGGCGCGGGGCACATTGAGCGCATCACGCACGCACCGCACGGCCGCGTCAACGTCGCCCACAGGAAAGGTCCACACGCATCGCTCCGCCCCGTCGTGCGCTGCGTAGTCCTCGATGCCACTCGTTCGGCTGGAAACGACGGCACACCCAGCGGCCAACGCCTCCATCAGCGAGACGGACATGCCTTCGAAGTTGGACGGGAGCAGAAACAGATCAGCGTTCTTGAGAACTGATTGTACCCCGTCGCGATCTGCCCATCCGTGCAGCGTCATGCTCCCCGACAAGTCGTTGCGAGCGATGTCGCCGGCCAACGCCGCGCGCGCTGGTCCGTCTCCCACGAGGTCGAATCGGCACGCAAGCCCGGCATCGCGCAGGGCTCGCGCGATCTTCGGCAAGTCGCTGACGCGCTTTGACGACTCCTCCATTCGCCCAACCCATGCGATGCGCAGGACGCCATCTGCCTGGTGGTGAGCCAGATAGGCTTCGTCGCTCACCGGAATCCCGCAGGGGATTGTCTCGATTGGGAGATCAGGCCGCTGGAGCGTATTCGCAACTTGATCTCGGGTTCGCCGCGACACGCACACGACTCCCGACAACTCGTTTCGGTACCGCCTAACGTATCCGTAGTAGGTCGCTTCATCAGAGTGGATAACGCCGACGAGCGGGTTCCGGGCGCACAACATGGCCGCGCCCGCCCACACTGCTGGGTCGTCGGACAGAATCATCGGCACGCCGCACGGGATGTGCTCTTCGATGTGATTCGCATAGGTGTAGGCACGGTGATTCGCCGTTCCGAACTCGAAACTAGCATCTAGAGTCCAGGTGACGATCTCCGGTCTCACACCTGCCGCCGCCTCCAGCGCTAAACCTACGATTGATGGACGAGGCGCCGCGTGGCCGTTCTCGTGTGGGCTCGGAGCGAGGAGCCACGCGTGCCCGCCTAACGCACACCAGGCGACGGCGGCATCGACCATCCATCGCGTCACACCGCCCCGATGATAGGCGTGGCACACGAACACGACGTCGGGCGGCGCCGAAGAGCCCGAGATCATGCGTCCGTGGCGGCGAATGTGGTCGTCGGACGCGCAGCCGAGATCGCTGCGCCAGTGAGCCAACGGCCGAAGCACAAAATTCGCCATGGCTCGAATGTGAACGGAGTCGAGCCGCCGATCATGGCGTCCATCATTGCGTCAACTCGATTGCGACGGAATAGTTGCGGCGCGACGTCCACGGCGTGGCGCACACCATCACGGAACCACTGTGTCGCTGAGTGTCTGAGCCACGATTCCTCGGGCGTGACAAAGCCCATCTTGTCGCGGCGATCGAGCACAGGGTTGGGAACGATAGTGCGCATGGCATCGCGAAGCACCGCCTTCGTCACGCCGCGACGCGTTTTCATGTGATCGGGGACGCCGGTCAGAAACTCAACGAGCCTGTAGTCGAGAAATGGCACACGAGACTCGACCGACCACGCCATCGAGTTCCGGTCCTCATACCGGAGCAACAGGGGCAGCGAAGTCTCGAGCAGCTGGCGTTTCAAGTGCTGTTCGAGATCGCGCGGCTCGTCCCATGGCGTCAACATCGAGTCTGCATCCGACAACCACGATGGCCCGTGTCGAGACGCGGCGAATCGTGCAGGAAGGAGCATATCGAGCGCTGGGAGCGTGCGTCGCGCGGCAACGAGCAGTTGACTGACGGGCAGTGCACCATGTCGACGGCGGTAGGACGCCACCTCGCTGGTCAACATGCCTAACGATCCGCGGCGCATCATTCCCGCATACAGCGCGGCGTCGGCGCCTCCGTACCCAGCGAGCTGCTCGTCGCTACCCTGCCCGTCCAGCATCACCTTGAGACCGGCCTCAGCAGCACCATCGAACACGCACCATTGGCTGAACTGGCTGGTAGATCCCGAAGGCTCATCCAAGTGCCACAGCTGCAAATCCAGTTCGGCTTGCAGGCGCTCGATCGCCGGCCAGACGCGCACCGGCGTGGCATCGGCTCGTTTCACCACCTGTTCAGCAAAGCGCCATTCGTCGTAGCGCTGATCCTCGTAGCATGCGGTGACCGTGATCTGCCCCGGGCCGCCGTTCGACTCGCGTAACACGTCCCGCGCGAGACAAACGATTGCCGAAGAGTCGATGCCTCCCGAGAGGCACGATCCCACCGACACGTCGGCGCGGAGGCGCATTCGCACGCTGTCCTCTAGGATGTCGTGAAGGCGCGCTGCTGCGTCGCGCGACACATTACGGGCGTGCGGCGCGAGGTCGTACCAGCGAGTCACGTCGACGCCTAACGTTGCGTCGTCCAACTCAACACTCGCGCGCTCGCCGCCGCGCAACTGCGCGATGCCAGCATCCAGCGTACGCGACGTGTGGTCCATGAGGCCGTGCGCCAAATAGTCGCGCGCCATGCCTTCGTCGAGGCGATGCGCGAACCCGGGCAGTGTCCGGATCTGCTTCACTTCGGAGGCAAAGGCGAGCAAGCTGCCGACGGCAGCGAAGTACAATGGCTTGACGCCGAATCGATCACGCACGGCGTGGAGCGTGGCCGGTGCACGTGGATCGAGCAGCACGAACGCGAACATGCCGTTCAGGCGGGGTAGGCAATCGACACCCCACTGCAGCCATGCATGGAGCAAGACTTCCGTATCTGATGTGGACACGAACCCGTGCCCCAATCGCTCCAGCTCGGTGCGCAACTCGACGTGATTGTAAATCTCGCCGTTGTAGCACAGCGCGAGCCCCGTGGCCGGATGCAGCATTGGTTGGTGGCCCGCAGCGGAGAGGTCCACGATGGACAAGCGCCGATGTCCGAGCGCGACGCGCCAAACCGCCTCGCCCGGGAGATCGAACAGACCGTGCTCGCGCCGCGATTCGGCCGTCGTGTCCAACCCAGCGTACTTCCGCGGTGTCCCAACTGACCAGAGCAGGTAGCCTTCGTCGTCTGGTCCTCTATGCCTAACGATCTCCGTCGCTCGCGCCACCACGCCAGTAGGGAATCGATCGGCGCTACGCGCGCGGGCGAGACCCAGAATGCCACACATCGTCAGGCGTCCAGCGACATACGATACGCCGACCGAGCGCGCGCCACGTAGTGGCGCCACGTGAAGTGCTCGTCACAAAGGCGAAGTGCGTGGTCACGCATCCGCGCGCCGTTGAGGACAATCACGTCTAGCGCTCGGCGCGCCTCTGCAGCTATCCCCGACTCGTCGCGACCGAAGATGTCCACGACAATGCCGGCATCCGCATCGGAGACGATCTCGCCAACCACCCCGGTGCCCCGTGCCACTACGACTGGAACACCTGCGCCGAGGTACTCGCCGAGCTTCGTAGGTTGGCTCAAGCGATTGAGGCGGCTCGGCGCACGCAAAAGCAACCCTGCATCGGCTGCCGACAAGTAGCGTGCGACTTCGCTTTGCGGCGCACAGATCACGGTCGCCCGCGTTTCACCGACGCCCCCCCTGGCCAGTGCAGCACGCATGCCACCGACGTCGTTCGTTAGGCATAGGAAGTGCGTCGTCGACGAAAGCCGCGTCAGCGCTCGCACGAACGGTACGACGCCATCCTCGACGTGTTGGTACTTCGTTATGGTGCCGGCATACGCGAATACGTGCTTATCGGCAATGCCTAACGAAGTGCGTACAGCGGCCCGGTCCACTGATGTGTACGTGAGACGCGACACGCAGCATGGAATGTAAAAGCGCTTCGACTCTTCGACGCCCATCGCATCAAGCCAGTCGATCATCCCTGGCGACACGGAGAGCACGGCTCCGGCGCGCGCGAACGCCTCATGCAGGACTGCGACGGCTGCGTCGTGGTCCGCGCGCGTTTCTGGGTCCGCGCCTTCGATCTCATGGTAGCCTCGGGCGAAGATCAGTTCTTCCGGCCACGCCCCGCGTATGTCGACGACGATCCCGGCGTTCGGCATGTGCTTCGCGATGGCCGCGGCCCACTGCGCGGCCGTCTCGCCGCGGCAATGGAACACAAGCGACGCGTTGCGCGAAAGTCCGAGAAAGCGCCTCACGATTCCAGCGTTCTTCGTTAGGCCGAGTCGGCTAACGAACGGTACGAGGCGTAAGGTCAGCGATGGTGCCGCGCGCCGGAGCTCTCGGACGCGGCGCCGGACCGCGCGTCGCAACGCAACCCGCGCCGGTTCGAGAAACAACACGAGCACCCGAGCCGGACAATCGGCACCGGGCGTCTCCGCCTGCGCGATCATGTGGCCGACAACCTGAGGAATGATCAGATCTTTGGTCGTCTCGCCGACGACAACGTGCACGAGGGTGTAGGGCTCGACTCGCGCGGCGACCGGAACCGTTCGATTTGCAGCCGACAAAACACCGGTTGCGAGGTGAGTCGGTGAGTAGCTAAGCACCCTGATCGCAGAGAATATCGTCGATGACGTTCTGCAACGTCCGCTTGGGTTCGAAGCGGATGAGCTTGCGCGCACGCGTTAGATCGGGGACGCGACGCTCCATGTCCTCGAAACCGGGACGGTACGCGATGTCGTAGGGCACGAAGCGAATCTCGGAGGATGATCCGACGCGCTCACGCACTTTTTTCGCAAGCTCAAGAATCGAGATTTCCTCGTCGTTGCCGAGGTTGACCACCTGGCCCCGAGCCGCCTCGCAGTGCACGAGGGCGCGAATTGCCGGTACGACATCGAGGACGTGGCCGAAGCATCGGCGCTGCGAGCCGTCGCCGTACACGGTCATCGGCGCGCCGGTGCGAGCTTGCTCGATGAAGCGCGGGATCACCATCCCGTAGTGCGGCACCTGGCGTGGTCCAACCGTATTGAATAGTCGACCGACGACACCAGGCAGTCCGTGGGATTCGTGGTACGCTAGCAGCAGGAATTCGTCCACTGCTTTTGAGACGGCGTAGTTCCAGCGGCGTTTGGATGTGGGACCGTAGAGCACGTCGTCGTCTTCGGAGAACGGGATCTTCGTTCCCTTGCCGTAGACCTCGCTCGTCGACGCGATGAAAATTTGCTTGCCGTAGCGCGAGGCGGCGTTGAGGGCGACCTCGGACCCAACAATGTTCGTTTCGATGGTTCGCACCGGGTCGGTGACGATGAGTTGGACGCCGACCGCGGCAGCAAGATGATAGACGACATCCACCGTTTCGACTAACGGAACAAAGGTGGGATCGCGCGTGAAGTCGCCGATGATGTAGCGAAATCCGGCTCGGCCCATGGACCGACGGAGATTGGAAATCCGTCCGGTGGACAGGTCGTCCCAGACGACGACTTCTTCGCCGCGGTCGAGCAGGTGTTCGGTGAGGTGACTCCCAATGAACCCTGCTCCACCGGTGATCAAATTGCGCATGAACTGGGTCCGTGTTAAGAGACTGTGTTACGGCCCAACGAACGGCAGTGGGTTGTGCCAGCGCCGGCGTGAGTTTCCGGCCGCGGCTACTATCGCAGCGATGCACTCGCCAGCGTGGCCATCGCCAAACAGCGCGCGTGCGCTTGGCACCCGATCGGGCTCATAGGTGATATGTGCAGCACGTTCGGTGAGTGCGCCGAGGTTTTCGCCTAACAGTTCATTCCAGCCCTCGGCGAGGCTCTCGGTCCACTCCGTAGAATCGCGCAGCGTCAGGCATCTACGTCCATGAAACAGCGCCTCCTTCTGCAGGCCGCCGGAATCGGTGATGACGCCGAGCGCTCGCAGGATGAGGCCCTGCATTTCGAGGTAGCCAACCGGGGGAACCGTGCGGACGCGGGCGAATCGTATGCCGGCACGCGTGAGGGCCGCGGCGAGGCGCGGATGGACGGGCACCACGACGGGTGCCACGCAGCGTGCCACATCTTCGAGGGCTGCCGTCACGAGGCGTAGTTGGTTGGGATCGTCCGTGTTGGCCGGCCGATGTATCGTGGCCACGAAATACTTCCCCTCAATGATGCCGGTCGGCAGCGGCACCGCGAGAGCGGATGCGCGGATACACAACGCGAGGTCGAGCATGACGTCGCCGGTGTGTTGCACGCCGCGGGTGGCACCTTCGCGTTGAAGGTTCGCGACCGCTGTTTGCGTTGGGCAATAGAGCTGATCGGAGAGCTGGTCCGTAAGGACGCGATTGACCTCCTCCGGCATGTCGCGGTCGTGCGATCGGAGCCCGGCTTCGACGTGGTCGACGGGAATCGCGAGTTTAGCAGCTGCGATGGCACCGGCGAGAGTCGAGTTGGTATCGCCGTATACCAGCACGCGGTCGGGCGCATGGTCCATCATCACCCGCTCGAGCGCGGCAAGCATTTGAGCTGTTTGTGCGCCGTGCGTACCTGAGCCGACGCGAAGGTTATGCGCCGGAGGGCGAATGTCGAGCTCGCGGAAGAACACGTCGCTCATCTGGGCATCGTAATGCTGGCCAGTGTGCACCAACACTTCGTCAACGTTCGCCCGCACAAGAGCGCGAGACACAATCGCGGCCTTGATGAATTGCGGGCGCGCGCCAACGACGGTCAGGACAACCATTGGAAGCTCAGCTCGACACGCAAGCCCAACACGATCTCATGTCGCCACCGTCGACCGTGCTGAGTCGGGGTCTTCCCGCGGAGCAAGCAGACTCTCGTACAGCTCTATTTCTGTCTGTAACCGCTGTTGCCAGCTGTACAGAGGGCGCGACCGAACGTTATCTCGGGAGATATGGGCGTCGGCTTGATTCAGCATTTCGACGACAGCGTCTGCCGTGCGTCGGACAAGTTCGGCCATGTGAGCTGGGGCAATCCTTCCACAGCCGCCGGGTGGATAGTCGACGATGCGCACGTTTCGGAACTGTCCGTAAAGCGCCTTGACCTCGCCGAGTTCAACTCCGACGACCGGCGTGCCGGTCGCGATCGCCTCCATGATGGTGTTGTTGGATAGTCCGCTCAACAGCAGCTTCGAACCGTAAAGATGCGCGGCGATGTCGTACGACTCGCCGACAAACTCCACAGCTGTTGCGACTCCGAGTTCTCGGGCGAGGGATTGCAAGGCATCGCGTTCGGAACCATTACCCACGATAGTCAGCGTGTAGGACTCGTTTAGGCGGGGGATCGCGGCCGCAAAGGATCTCAGTACGTAGTCAATTCCTTTCTCCGGGCTCAAACGAGAAATGCACAGGATGCGATTACCGCGCTTCTCGGCCGTTGCGTTAGGAATCTCTGGAAAGCCGTTGAGCAGCTTTCGATAGCGGTCTTGAGGAATGCCCAGCTCGCGCATGTACAGATCAACGGGCGTGCCGTCAGCAGTACTGACGATCATGTCGGCGGCCAATAAACGTCGCCGCTCTTTCTTGCGACGCGACCGAAAAGCCTCTGACTTTATGTACTCTGCCCCATAGTATACCCCGCCTAACCGCACGAGAATTCGCGACCCGGGCATAATTGCGCGAAGCATCCGAGCGCAGCCCGTATATGCACCCATTTGACTGATGATCAAGGTGCCTCTCTTGAATGCCAGGCGAGCGGCGAGCTTCAAAAAGCCAAACGCGGTGAAGTGGACGAATTCGATGTTACCGTACGTCTCGTGCACACCTGACCAGTTCAGGAAGTGAACCGGCATCGCATCGCTCGCGTGTAGCTGAATCAGCAATCGCGACAGCGAATAGTTGCCCGGAGTATTGATTCGCTTCGAACTCGTCTCGCCAGGATACAGGATGACTATCCTCTGCACGTTACGCATCTACACTCGACCCGCATCTTTTCGCATTGCGATGGCATCCCGCCTTGCCACGAAGATGTCGTAGTCGTAGGCCTTGAGCGTGTTGACGAGGCGGATGAAGCTGTCATCAAGCCGGAGCGGCAACTCGAATACGACGTTTGCAGGCTGAATGCGATGAAAGGGAAATGAATTCAGAATTGCTACATCGTGGCCTTCAACATCAGTCATCACAAAATCGATCGTTTCGCGTCCGAGGGACCGGATGATGGTCTCGAAGGATGTGCACGGAACGACATCCACCGTTAGGTACTCGGCGGGATCACTGGAGACGCTCAGGTTCTCCTTCTTGATACTCTCTTGAACGTAGTCCGAGTTGAAATTCGCGATCAACATCTGCTTGTCAAAGCTGGCAAGGCCGGTGGCCCAACGCGAACTTGAGAACCCGAACCGATAGAGAGGCCGAGAGCCGTCGGCGACGTCGACGGCGGTGTTCAGAAGCGTGATACCTGGCACGTCAGCGTACGTTTGCCTGAGTCGCTGCTCGAACAGTGCGTGCTGCGGTTCTATGACGAGACCTTCCCAGTGATCCCGGCGGATGAAATAGTGAAACGGGTCCCACGTTATACCATCGTTCGCTCCTACCTGAATGAAGAAGACATTCGGATGTGACTTTGAGTATTCGTTGATGAAAAAATCGATCGATGCTGGATTGAACTTGCGGAACGCGCGGTCGTAGGCCTTGTACAGGGAGGAGCGAAGGACTGCGCTCGGAAGACGCTTAGTCACGAAATCTCGACTCGTTCCGACTGGCGTGAGTTGATGCGGGCGCTTCAGTGAGCCGTTTGTGTTCTGTGTGAGCGGTGGACCGCAGCCTCGAGCACCCGAAGCAGCCGGGCTGCGTTCTCTGCCGGCGTTCCAATTCGCCGTGCGGCACTCTTTCCATTCATGCCGCGACGCTGGCGTTCGGTCTTGTCGGACATTAGCTGCCGGAGCGCATCAAGCAGGGCAGTCGTGTCCTTCGCCGGTATGAGCCATCCTTCCGCGGAGTCCGTTATGACCTCGGCGTGACCACCGACATCTGTCGTGATGGTGGGTAGACCGCTAGCCATCGCTTCCAGAACCGAAAGTGAAAGACCCTCGTTGTGGCTCGGAAGAACGAACGCATCGCACGCGGCCAGTAGCGTCGGTATCCGATCGGGCGCTTGCGGGCCGAGCCAGAACGTGCGGACGAGCCCTCGCGTCGTTAGCTCAGCACGAATGTCCAAGTCGCCGCCAAGGCCACCCGCCATCAGCAGAAACCAGTCGGGGAACGCGGCCTCAAGCCTCGACCAAGCGTCGAGCAATTCCACGTAGCCTTTGGCCACGCACGGCTGCGCCAGTACAAGCGCAATATTGGCATCATCGGGAATGTGCCTCGCTACGTCTGCTGGGAGCACGCTTTGGCGGGCACTGGGTTTCTCGGGGCATGCCGCCTCGTCGCGAAAGTCTACGCCCCCGTAAACCACGTGCCAGTCGCCTCGGGGCACGGGAATCCACTCATTGGCGTCGTTCGCCATCCGCTCGGAGCACGCGACAACAGCATCTGCGGATTGTAAGACATGGCGCAGTTTCTCAGCCCAATCAGGCCGACTAGTCGGCCACGCATGCACATCGTCGCCCCACGCCATTGCGACAACAGGAATGCCTAACGTCTCACCGACGGCGAGCGCATGGTAGCCATCAGGCACGAGAAAGTGCGCGAGCACTGCATCGAACGCCCCGCTTCGCGTTTGCCCACGCGCAAACCTCTGAGCGGTTCGCGCCTCGATCTCCCACGAATCAGAGGCGAAGAAGCGACTCGGTCGCGGCCGTACCGTGAGTGGGTGATGGAGGCGTATACCATCGACCTCGTCCAGGAACGCCGCTCGCTCGCGACGGCTTTCACGCCAAGACGCGTGCAACTGCGAAAACGGCCACGGCGGTCCCCAATCGCCACGCTGCAGCACTTCGACGTGATGTCCTTGAGCGACTAATCCTTGATGGAGGCGGTGGACAAAAACACCGTGGCTTGTCGCTCCGCGTCGAGGATATGCGTGACTGACCGCTAGAATTCGCATTGACCGATGCCGGAGTACGTGCCGCTGGTCACCGACGTGAGCTCGTCTGGTGCGAACTTCCTTTCGCATCGCAAATACTACTCAAGCTGCCAAGACCACATTGGAGAGAGAGGTCCTTTTTTCAAGGATAAGAGCGGCGCACCATCCGACGACACTTCTTCGACTTGAAGACACGCTGCGTCGGGCACACGGTCGAGAAGCTGCGAGCCGGAAATCACTGAAACTTCGACGAAATACGCTCCCGGTCTAAGCCACGGCGAATTCACGAGGACGCGGGCTCGCGTGGGTCGGCTGGCTCCGTCGAACATGCCGATGCAATCGGAACTATGACTTGTGAGGAGGTCTTCACCACGCTCGTTTCGAATGCCGATTCCCACAACAACGCCAGGCACGTCGCGACTCACGGACAGCCCAATGTCGAGCGCAAACGGCTCACCAAACTTAACTCGCCAAGGATCGCGCTCCGCGCCTGGGCCGAGGCGATGAAACGCAATCTCCGATAGATGAGCAATGCCTAACCGGAATCCGCGAGCTGCGTGAGACAGGTCGATGGTCGGGTAGCTCGAGTTAACCGCGTGCAAACCTGAACGCAGGTAGCTGCGCACGACCTCGTCTGCGGTTCCGATCTGACGGATCTCCCCGTGATCGAGCCAGATGACCCGAGTACATAGCGCTTCTATCGCCGACATGTTGTGACTCACGAGAAGTGCAGTACGTCCCGCGCGCCCAACGTCCTCCATTACACCCAAGCACTTGCGCTGAAACTCGGCGTCTCCGACGGCCAACACTTCGTCGATGATCATGATGTCGGCCCGAAGGTGCGCCGCTACCGAGAAGGCCAGCCGGAGCTTCATGCCACTCGAATAGCGCTTGATCGGCACATTGATGTAGTCCCCTACTGATGCGAACTCGCAGATCTGATCATAGACGAGTCCGACTTGACGCGACGACATCCCCAACAGCATCCCGTTGAGGTAGATGTTCTCACGTCCCGTCAGCTCAGGGTGAAATCCCGTGCCAACTTCGAGAAGGCTCGCGACGCGTCCGCGCATGGTGACGCGGCCGGAGGTCGGGCTTGTGATCCGCGATAGGACCTTGAGCAGCGTGCTCTTCCCCGCACCATTCCGGCCAACGATCCCGAGAATCTCCCCTTCTTGCAGTTCGAAGGACACATCGCGCAACGCGCTGACGTCCTGAGATTTTGGCGCACGGAATGCCCAACCCGGTCGGCGAAGGTAATCTTGTGCACGTGGTGCGTCCGGCCTCGGAATCCGGTAGGTCTTGGTGACGCGTTCCAGCCGGACCGCTAACGGCGCCGTCATACGACATCCACCACGGTTGCTTCGGATCGCCGAAAGAGCCACACGCCGACAATCGTCATGAGCGCACTCACAACGAGCGAGACTTCAACCAGCCACGGCGTCGACAGCGGCATTCCGAGGAGCGCCGAACGGAAACCCTCGATCAAGCCGGCTAAAGGATTCAAAGCCATGAGCCATCGCCAGCGCGCCGGCACGAAGCTGTTCTGATAAATCACCGGGGTGACGAACAAGCCGATCTGAAGCACGAAGGGAATCGTGTGCTGAACGTCCCGCCATCGCGCGTTGATCGCGGCGAGAAGGGAGGCGACACCGAATGAAAACAGGAGCACTGCAGCAAGAATCGGAAGGGCGAGCAAGATCCTCATCGTGGGCGCGATGTGATATGCAGCCATCAGGATCACGAGCAACAGCACTGTCACCGCCGCATCGACCAGCGCTGACGCTCCAGAGGCGAGCACGAGGTAGATGCGGGGGAAGAACAGCTTCGTGATGATGCCCTGGTTCACCACGAGCGACACGGCACCATCTGAGACAATCTTGTTAAACAAGTTCCACGCGAGGAGCCCGACGAGCGCAAACACAGGATAGGGAACGCCGCCACTGGGCACCTTCACCATCCGGCCGAACAAGACAGTGAAGACGAGAACCTGAACCGCCGGCTGCACGACCGCCCAAGTCATGCCTAACGATGCCTGCTTGTAACGCGATCGTACGTTGCGCCAGGCCAGACTCTGCAGAGCGCCGCGATAGACGATGAGGTCCGCAAACCATCGTCGCCATGCGGAGCTGCCATCGATTACGATCAGCGGCAGGTCGTCCGCGCCTGGGTCACGCGCAGGCGGCGCCTGGCCAGCGATCTGCTCAACGCTGGTCACGCTTGTCGTCTCATCAACTGTTGTCGTGGGGAGATGCAACCAAAAAGGACTGTCCTTTTGGCGTGCCTCGAGATCGGTGTCTAACCGTCTCTCACGCCACCCTCACCCGCCACCCCGCCTCCGCAAACCTGACTAACGCCCGCACCCGCTCCCGCTCCGCCGCCCCAAACAACGACCCCGGCCTCGGCGCCGCATCCACCACCACCACCCC